>Ga0302140_10006646_pt1 | contig 14497 bp, 12 predicted proteins | sample I_Bog_E1_1_FD_202095 | JGI IMG/M metagenome (GOLD analysis project Ga0302140, IMG submission 202095) | Peat permafrost microbial communities from Stordalen Mire near Abisko, Sweden - I_Bog_E1_1 | ecosystem: Environmental > Terrestrial > Soil > Wetlands > Peat | place: Sweden: Abisko, Stordalen...
GCCTATGGCATTCCCGGAAGATTAGTAGCCGACCGTGCTGAACTGCCGGGCGCTTTAAAGGAAATGATGGAAAACAAGGGCACGTTCCTGCTGGAGGTATCGGTGACGAAGGAAAATAACGTATTCCCGATGGTGCCGCAGGGATGCAGCGTGGCGGAGATCAGGTTGAGTTAAAACCAACCCCCTAACCCCCTAAAGGGGGAACTAAAATTGTATAAAGATGAGTAACCAGGACATAAAACAAGAATTCAATATCACGGTTTACACGGAAAATCAGATCGGTTTGCTGAACCGGATAGCCATTATATTTACGCGCCGCAAGATCAATATCGACAGTTTGAATACGTCGCCATCGGAGGTTGACCGTATCCATCGCTTTAATATCGTGATCACCGAAACCGAGGATGTGGTGCGCAAGCTTTGCCGCCAGATTGAGAAACAGGTGGAAGTACTGAAGGTATATTATCACACCAATGAGGATGTGATCTGGCAGGAATTGGCGCTATATAAAGTATCGACCGACGTGATCGCCGAAAAAGTGAGCGTTGAACGTTTGCTGCGCGAGAACGGCGCCCGTGCGGTGGTGATCCGCAAGGACTATACGGTATTTGAAACCACTGGCCACCGCGAGGAAACCGACAATTTGATCAATATTTTACAGCCCTACGGCCTGATCGAATTTGTGCGCAGTGCACGCGTCGCCATTATTAAAGACAGCGAAGGTTTTAACGCCAAACTCCGCGAGTTTGAGCGCCTGGAGCCGGGTGAGGATGTAATTGAGAACGAATTTTTGAACGACGGAGATAAGGTCTTCACAATGTAAACCCCCTAGCCCCTAAAGGGGGAACTATGGTGGCTATAGGAATAAACAAAGTGTAATATAAAAAAGCACCTTCAGCTAAAAATGAAGGACTAAGTCCCCCCTTTAGGGGGCGGAGGGGGTTTATGCTCGAAGAAATAAAACAACGATATCCATTAGCATACAATGCTATAAAGGAAGCTACCGAGGCAAACGGATTTTCGATGCCGTCGGAAGTGCTGACTTGCTCGTTGTTAAAAACACTGGCGGCAACCAAGCCGGGCGGCAAGTTTTTGGAATTAGGCACGGGTACAGGCTTATCAACCACCTGGATACTGGACGGGATGGATGAAAAGTCGTCCCTAATTTCCATCGACAATGATGAAACGTTCTTAAATATAGCGAAAGAGAATTTAGGCGTCGATAAAAGGTTAAGGTTGATCTGCACCGACGGCGGCGAATGGATAAAACAAAATAAAGGCAAAAAGTTCAGCTTTATTTTTGCCGATACCTGGCCGGGGAAGTATTTGCTGCTGGACGAAGTACTGGACATGGTTGAAAAAGGCGGCATTTATATCATCGACGACATGCTGCCGCAGCAAAACTGGCCGACTGGCCATGCTGAAAAGGCAACACAGTTGATAGCCGACCTGGATAGTCGCGAGGATATAATTTTAACGAAAATGGGCTGGGCGACAGGGATTGTGATAATTACAAAGAAATAAACGCGGTAGAGACGCGATGCATCGCGTCTCTACAACAGGATAAACCAATAAACAGCAACAAAGCATCGGTGAAATCAAACAAAATCGGTGCAATCATAAAAACAAAACAATGGCAAAATTAAATTTCGGCGGCACTGAAGAAAACGTAGTAACCCGCGAAGAGTTCCCTTTAGCAAAGGCACAGGAAGTATTAAAGAACGAAGTGGTAGCCGTGATCGGCTATGGTGTTCAGGGCCCGGGCCAGGCGCTCAATCAAAAAGACAATGGCATCAACGTAATTGTAGGCCAGCGCAAAGGCACCAAAACCTGGGATAAAGCTGTAAACGATGGCTTCGTACCCGGAGAAACGCTTTTCGAGATTGAAGAAGCCCTTGAAAGAGGAACGGTAATCTGTTACTTATTAAGCGATGCTGCCCAGATCGCGCTATGGCCCACGGTTAAAAAACATTTAACGCCTGGCAAAGCCTTGTATTTTTCGCATGGCTTTGGCATCACCTTTAAAGAGCAAACCGGTATTGTTCCCCCCGCTGATGTGGATGTGTTCCTTGTAGCGCCAAAAGGTTCGGGTACATCATTACGCCGCATGTTTTTGCAGGGCCGCGGCTTAAATTCAAGCTACGCTATTTTCCAGGATGCTACTGGTAAAGCTAAAGAAAGGGTTATCGCTTTAGGCATTGCGGTTGGCAGCGGTTACTTATTTGAAACCGATTTCAGGAAAGAAGTTTTCAGCGACTTAACCGGCGAACGCGGCACTTTGATGGGTTGTATCCAGGGTGTATTTGCAGCACAATATGAAGTATTGCGCAAAAACGGTCACTCACCTTCTGAAGCGTTTAACGAAACCGTTGAAGAGCTAACCCAATCATTAATGCCATTGGTTGCCGAAAACGGCATGGACTGGATGTACGCCAATTGCTCAACCACTGCACAGCGCGGCGCGCTTGATTGGTGGAAAAAATTCCGTGATGCCACAAAACCGGTTTTTGAAGAATTATACAAAAGCGTGGCAACAGGTGTTGAATCGCAAAAATCGATCGATTCAAACAGCAAACCGGATTACCGCGAAAAGCTGGACATCGAACTAAAAGAACTGCGCGACAGCGAAATGTGGCAAGCGGGTAAGACAGTGAGAAGCCTTCGTCCTGAAAATCAGGTAGTAGAAGCGTAAATCAATTAGTGGCAGTTGCAGTAGCAGTGGCAGTCAAAAAATACTGCAACTCGCCACTGCTACTTAAAATAACGAGATGACACTAGAGGTAGCCATTTTAAACGTGATCCCAGGCCAGGAAGATGATTTTTTAACAGCATTTTCAAAAGCGCAACGGATCATATCAAAAATGGCAGGTTACATATCCCATCAACTGAAAAGGTGTGTTGAAAATACGAGTCAATTCATTTTATTGGTGGAATGGGAAAAGTTAACCTACCATACAGAGGGTTTCAGAGGGTCAAAAGAATACCAGGAATGGAAAAAACTATTGCACCATTTTTATGATCCCTTCCCAACGGTGGAACATTACGAGGATGTGCAATTATTAGATTAAAAGGCATTGTAGCGGCAATAGCGGATGGCAAAAAAAACTGCTACTGCTACTGCCACTGCCACTAAATAAAACAATGGGACTATCTAAAAAAATATTAGTAATACCTGGCGACGGCATCGGCGCGGAAGTAACGACATGGGGTAAGGCAGTTTTGGAAAAAATTGCGGAATTGTACGGACACACTTTCACTTACGATGATGCACTCATGGGCCATGAGGCCATTGAGGCGACCGGAAGTCCGCTGCCGGATGAAACTTTGGCCAAGGCAAAAGCCAGCGACGCCATATTATTCGGCGCGGTGGGCCATGCCAAATATGATAATGATCCGCACGCCAAGGTACGCCCGGAGCAGGGTTTATTGGGCATTCGTAAAGGTTTGGGCTTGTATGCAAACCTGCGGCCTATAGTGCTTTTTGATGAACTGCTGGATGCATCGAGTTTGAAGCCGGAGGTTTTAAAAGGAACTGACATCCTGTTCTTCCGCGAGCTCACAGGCGATGTGTATTTTGGCGAGAAGAAGCGCACTGAGGACAGCGGTTCGGATTTGATGATCTACCATCGCTACGAGGTGGAGCGTATCGCGCGTAAGGCTTATGAAGCCGCACGGATGCGCAGTAAAAGGCTTTGCTCGGTAGATAAAGCAAACGTTTTGGAAACCTCACGCCTTTGGCGCGAAGTGGTGCAGGAAATCGCTAAAGAATACCCCGATGTGGAGACTGAGCACATGTTTGTGGACAATGCAGCTATGCAGCTGGTTAAAAACCCGAGAAAGTTTGACGTGGTAGTAACCGCCAATCTTTTTGGCGATATTTTGACGGATGAGGCATCACAAATTGCAGGCTCTATGGGTATGCTGGCATCTGCGTCTATCGGTGATGGCACCGGCTTTTTTGAGCCGATCCATGGTTCCGCACATGATATTGCCGGTCAGGATAAAGCCAACCCGCTGGCCTCGATATTATCTGTCGCATTGATGCTGGAGATCAGCTTTGGCCTAAAGGAAGAAGCCAAAAGGGTAACAGACGCCGTCGATAAAACGCTGAAGGCAGGTTATCGAACCGGCGATATTGCCGACAGCAAAACAGATAAAAGCAAAATATTAGGAACCACAGCCATGGGGCAAAAAGTTGTGGAATATCTTTAACCCTCTAGCCCCCTAAAGGGGGGACAGGAGTTTAAATCGGTGAAATCATAAGATAATCGGTGAAATCACAAAAAAAATGAAATGGAACGCGGAATTATATGACTCAAAATGCGACTTCGTATTTCAATACGGGGAAAGCGTGCTGGAGTTGCTGGATATAAAACCCGGCGAGCGTATCCTTGATTTGGGTTGCGGTACCGGGCATTTAACAAATAAAATAAAGGACCAAGGGGCCGAGGTAATAGGCATTGATGCTTCCGCGGATATGATCGCGAAAGCGAAAGAAAGCTTTCCGGGGATTGATTTCCAGGTTGCTGATGCAGCTGATTTTCATTTTGATGAACCGTTTGATGCGGTGTTCTCCAATGCGGTGTTGCACTGGGTGCATAAAGCTGACGAGGCGATAAAATGTGTTTATGATAGCCTTAAACCCGGCGGCAGGTTTGTTGCAGAAATGGGCGGCAAAGGAAACAACGCTCAGGTAATGACAGCACTGCGCCAGACGCTTGAAAAACATGGGCACGCCGATTTGGCAAAAAGGAAAATGTGGTATTTCCCTTCGCTGGGAGATTACACCACCAGGTTGGAAAATGCGGGTTTCAGGGTAACCTTCGCCGTTCATTTTGATCGGGCTACTTTGCTCAAAGATGGCAGGGAAGGCGTTGCCAAATGGCTGGAAATGTTTGGTTCGACTTTTTTTGAAGGGATTGGACAAATTGAAAAGGAACAAATATTAAACGAAATAACCGATATAGTGGAACCGGATTATTATAAGGACGGTGATTGGTATATCGATTATGTGCGGCTGCGGTTTGCGGCAGTAAAAGAATAAAATAACTTGTCATTGCGAGTGAGGAATGAATGCGGCAATCGCGAACTATGCGCGGCTGTGATGCATAGCGGTAATACAAGGTTCGTCCCCCATTGGGGACCGCGCTGCGCTCGCAATGACAACAATGCAAGAATTAACCGATGGAAGATATGAGTCTCAAATCTCACATCTCACATCTCACATCTCAAATCTGATAAAATATGATACACGATCCAAATCGAGTCTATGTTTTTGATACCACCCTCCGCGACGGCGAGCAGGTACCGGGTTGCCAGTTAACCACTCCCGAAAAAATCGAGATTGCCAGGGAACTGGAAGAGTTGGGGGTTGATATAATTGAGGCAGGTTTCCCCATATCCAGCCCGGGTGATTTTCAAAGTGTAGTTGAAATATCAAAAGTCGTCCGCAATCCCACCATCTGCGCACTCACCCGCGCCAACAAAGGCGACATCGATGTAGCCATCGAATCGCTGCAATACGCCAAGCATCCCCGCATTCATACTGGCATCGGCGCATCCGACCAACATATCAAACATAAATTCAACAGCACACGCGAAGAGATATTGCAACGTGCGGTTGATGCGGTTAAATATGCCAAAAAATCGGTGGAGGATATCGAGTTTTACGCAGAGGATGCCGGTCGTGCAGATATTAATTTCCTGGCACAGATGGTAGAGGCGGTGATAGCTGCCGGCGCCACGGTGGTAAATATACCGGATACTAATGGCTATTGCCTGCCGAATCAATACGGCGAAAAAATCAAATTTTTAAAGGATAACGTACAAAATATAGATAAAGCGATCATCTCGGCCCATTGCCATAACGACCTGGGTCTTGCCACGGCAAATTCCATTGCAGGCCTGCAAAACGGCGCACGGCAGGTGGAAGGTACCATCAACGGTATTGGCGAACGCGCCGGCAATACGTCGCTGGAAGAAGTGGTGATGATATTAAAAACACACCCGGTTTTGGGCTTGCACACCAATATCAATGCGCGTAATTTTTACGAGATCAGCCAGTTGGTGCGTACCCAAATGCACATGCCGGTACAGGCCAACAAGGCCATTGTGGGCGCAAATGCTTTTGCCCACAGTTCGGGTATTCACCAGGACGGCTTCTTAAAGAACCGTGAAAACTACGAGATCATTAAACCGGAGGACGTTGGCTTCCCGAGCGCAAGCATCGTGCTTACCGCGCGCAGCGGCAGGCACGCATTAAAATTCCATTTGGAACGTTTAGGTTTTAAACTGGATAAAGCCGGTTTGGATGTTGCCTATAAACAATACCTGGAAATGGCCGATGCCAACAAAGGAATTCAGGATGCTGACCTGTTGGCGCTGATGAGCGGCATAAACACTTTTAGTCAGTCGTAATCATTATATCTAAAAAAATTAAAAAAAAATGAGCAATACATTATTTGATAAGGTGTGGGATGCACACGTGATCCGCAAGATTGAAGGGGGGCCGGATGTGCTGTTTATCGACCGTCACCTTGTTCATGAAGTAACCAGCCCGGTGGCTTTTTTGGGACTAAAAAGCCGCGGCATAAAAGTGTTGTATCCTGATCGCACCTTCGCGACAGCAGATCACAACACGCCAACCATCAACCAGCATTTACCGGTTGCTGATCCGCTTTCGGCCAACCAACTGGATGCGCTGGCGGCAAACTCCAATGAATACGGTATTAGCTATTGGGGATTGGGTCACCAAAAAAATGGGATCGTACACGTTATAGGCCCCGAATACGGCATTACCCAGCCAGGCGCCACCATCGTTTGCGGCGACTCGCATACCTCAACCCACGGCGCTTTTGGTGCCATTGCTTTTGGCATTGGTACGTCGGAAGTTGAAATGGTTTTAGCTACACAATGCATTATGCAGCCAAAGCCAAAAAAGATGCGCATTACGGTTAACGGTAAACTGGGCAAAGGCGTAGCACCAAAGGATGTTGCGCTGTTCATTATTTCACAACTGAGCACTTCGGGCGCTACCGGCTATTTTGTGGAGTACGCCGGCGAAGTTTTTGAAAAAATGAGCATGGAAGGCCGCATGACCGTTTGCAACATGAGCATCGAGATGGGCGCACGCGGCGGGATGATAGCCCCTGATGAAACCACTATCAATTATGTAAAAGGCCGCGAGTTTAGCCCAAAAGGCGAAGCCTGGGACAAGGCTTCGGCTTACTATAAAACCCTGAAGACCGACCCGGATGCTGTTTTCGACAAAGAATTTACTTTCGACGGCAGCAAGATCGAGCCGATGATAACCTACGGTACCAACCCGGGCATGGGCATGGGTATTTCGAATGATATACCGGATGCGGCTGATGTAGAAGGCGGCGCTGCTACGTACGACAAATCGCTCAACTACATGGGCTTCCATGAGGGGGATCACATGCTGGGCAAACCGGTTGACTATGTTTTTGTGGGCAGCTGTACCAACGGACGCATCGAAGATTTCCGGGCATTTACTTCCCTGGTAAAAGGCAAGCACAAAGCCGACAATGTTACGGCCTGGCTGGTTCCCGGCTCACACATTGTTGAACGCCAGATTAAAGAAGAAGGCTTGCTGGATATTTTAACCGAAGCAGGCTTTACGCTTCGTCAGCCCGGCTGTTCAGCCTGTTTGGCGATGAACGACGACAAAGTACCGGCCGGCAAATACGCGGTAAGTACCTCAAACCGCAACTTCGAAGGCCGCCAGGGCCCCGGCGCGCGCACCATGCTGGCCAGCCCGCTGGTAGCTGCGGCAGCGGCGATAACTGGGAAGGTAACTGATCCGCGGACTTTAATTGAAGAACTGGTAACCCCCTAACCCCCTAAAGGGGGAACAATGGCGGTTGATGAAGATTTAGATAGCAAACGATCATCGGTGTAATCAAAAAATCATCGGTGTAATCAAAAAAATAATATGGCTTACGATAAATTTAATATACTGACAAGCACAGCGGTTCCGCTTCCCATCGAGAATGTGGACACCGACCAGATCATCCCGGCCCGCTTTTTAAAAGCAACAGAACGTGTGGGCTTTGGCGATAACCTTTTCCGCGACTGGCGCTACAATAGCGACAATACGCCTAAAAAGGATTTTGTGTTGAATGATCCCACCTATAGCGGTAAAATACTGGTTGGCGGTAAAAACTTTGGTTCGGGGTCCTCCCGCGAGCATGCCGCCTGGGCCATTTACGACTATGGCTTCCGTTGCGTGGTATCCAGCTTTTTTGCTGATATTTTCAGAAATAACAGCATAAATATCGGCGTGCTGCCTGTACAGGTTAGCCCGGAGTTTTTGGAGAAGCTGTTCACCGCGATCATCGGCAATCCAAAGACGGAAATAGAAGTGAACCTGCCGGCACAGACCATTACTATCTTGTTGACAGGCGAAAAAGAAAGCTTCGATATCAGTTCATATAAGAAAGATAATTTAACCAATGGGTTTGATGATATCGACTATTTGCTGAATATCAAAGACGATATAAAGGAATTTGCAGCAAATCTGCCGCTTTAAAAAGAACCAAGAACCAAGAAACAAGAGTCAAGAATCAAGAAAAAAGATAGAGGTCAATAAGCCATTATTTTGTCTTGGCTCTTGATTCTTGACTCTTGGCTCTCCAATCATGACTCAACCAAACCCAAAGAATACCCTGCCAAATGAACCGAAAGAAAATTGAGATAATGGATACGACGCTCCGCGATGGCGAACAAACCTCGGGCGTGTCCTATTCCATATCGGAAAAATTAACCATTACCCAGTTATTGCTGGAGGAGCTCAATGTCGACCGGGTTGAAATAGCTTCAGCGCGTGTTTCTGAAGGGGAATTCCAGGCGGTACAGGGCATTTTAAGCTGGGCGGCCGAAAATGGCTACACCGAGCGAATAGAAGTACTGTCGTTTGTGGATGGCGGTGTTTCTATCGACTGGATGGTAAATTCGGGCGTAAAAGTTCAAAACCTCCTCACTAAAGGGTCGTTGAATCATTTGACCCATCAGCTCAAAAAAACACCCGAGCAGCATTTTTGCGAAATTAAGCAGGTTGTCGAGCTGGCTCACAACAAGGGCATATCGACGAATGTTTACCTGGAAGACTGGAGCAATGGCATGCGCAATTCGCCGGAGTACGTTTATCAACTGCTGGATTTTTTGTCGACCCAGCAGGTAAAGCGAATATTATTGCCCGATACACTCGGCATTTTGACGCCGGACGAGACTTTTACATTTGTCAGCGCTATTAAATCGAGGTATCCTAAGCTACATATTGACTTTCACGCACATAATGACTATGACCTGGCGATCGCCAATGTTTTGGAAGCCGTAAAGGCAGGGTGCGACGGCTTGCATTTAACCGTAAACGGCATGGGCGAACGGGCCGGCAATGCCGCCATGGCAAGTACCATCGCTGTTTTGAATGATTTTGCACCCGACGTGAGGATCGGCCTTAAGGAGTCGTCGGTGTATAAGGTAAGTAAGTTGGTCGAAACTTTTTCCGGCGTGCGCATACCTTCCAATAAGCCCATAGTCGGCGCCAATGTGTTTACGCAAACAGCCGGCGTACATGCCGACGGCGACAGTAAGCATAATTTGTATTATAACGACCTGCTGCCCGAGCGCTTCGGCCGAAAGCGGGAATATGCCCTTGGCAAAACATCAGGCAAAGCCAATATCGAAAAAAACCTGCAGGAACTTGGCTTAAAGCTAAACGATGCCGACCTGAAAAAGGTGACCCAACGCGTGATTGAACTTGGTGACAAGAAAGAGATGGTAACCAAGGAAGATCTGCCTTATATCATTTCGGATGTGCTGGACAGCAGTCTTTACCAGGATAAGGTAGTTGTAGAATCGTATGTATTGATGCATGCCATGGGCTTTCGCCCGTCAGCAACCATTTCGGTAAATATGGAAGGCGAAAAATTTGAAGAAAGCGCACAGGGCGACGGCCAGTTTGATGCCTTTATGAATGCGCTGGCCAAGGTTTACAGCAGCAAGAAAAGAACCCTCCCAAAACTGATCGACTATGCCGTGCGTATTGCGCCTGGCAGTAGTTCAGATGCGTTATGCGAAACCATCATCACCTGGGAAACCGAAAAAAAGAAATTCATCACCCGCGGCCTCGATTCGGACCAAACGGTATGTGCTATAAAGGCTACGCAGAAGATGTTAAATATTATTTAATGCACACACGATATCTTACGTTATTAGTGCATCTTTTCATGGCGCGCGGACACGTGAATGCTGCCAAATCCGGAGACTTGGCCTTCAGCACAATTGCTCACCTCAGCACCAACCGTACTTTCAGCACTACCGGCTTTTCCTCAAACCTTGGCCCGCCAAAATCTGTTTCATCGCCGTTGAGGATCCGGAGAAATTTAAACTGCCCGTTTTCATAATTGCCTTCCTCCACTTTTAGGTATTGCCACGCACGGCCGGCGTTGCTGCCAGTTGGCTGAAAAGTAATATGGCAGCGGGAACCGATGACGATAAACTGGTCCGCGTCCAACTGCACGATCATCAGTTTGCCATTGGCTTCGTCATCCGGCTTCGGGTTGCTGCGCCTGCCTGTGCCAAAAGACACAACAGATTGCCAGGCGCCCAGATCAATCGTTTGATCGGCATGGTCCTCATGTTCCACCACGGCTTTTATCTTGCCTTCAAAGCTCCATTGGGCCAGCAGGCGCATCATCGGCGCAGCCATGGCATAGTCAGCAGCAAATGGCGCAAGGCGCGCGGCGGTTTCGGCAGGGGTTTCAGGTTGCCCGTTCGCATCAATACCGAACGGCGAAAATCCGATCCCGCCCCGGGCTATCACCTCGTACAAATACTTGGCGCGGTCGGGGCTGAGGGCGGCTTCGGGCACAAACAGCGGGTTATCGGGGCGGTCGTACAGGTCGATCACTCTTAATATCGTTTTGCTGCCCGACAGGTAAATATCAGGCGCCAACAAATCCAGCGCCGGCGCGGCCGCTTTCCAAATGGGGATGACGTTATCGGTAGGGCCACCACTTTCATAGGTATTGGCCATAGGGTTGCCAAAAGGTTCGCGCAGGGCGGCATTGGTGTATAAAGGTAATGGGTATTCCGCCTTACCTGCAGCTGCAACTTTGCCGATATAGCGTGCCACCGACCAGGCATGAAAATACTCGTCGGCGCGGTCGCCAAACACCTGCTGCCATGTGCCGGCGCTTACCACGGGCGCGTTCATCGCGTTCAGCACGGCGGGTTTTAATAGTTCGGCCGGCACCTGCCCCTCAAATAGTTTTTGTGCCACAGGAGAATAATCGCGCATGCTGTCCCACGCGCCGGATTCATTCTCTACCTGCACCATAATGACGATATGCTGTGGGTCAGCCTGTTTGAGATGACGCATAACGGCGCTAAAAGCCTTTATGTCTGCATCCAGCGTGCTGGGGTAATGCGGCGAAGGCGAATCAACCGCCTGCCCGTTTTTGCCGGTAATATTAGGGTATTTGGCAGCATCCCGCTTCATCCATTCAGGCATATAGTGGTTGCTGCCGTTTTTCCAGGTGCCAAACCAAAGCAGCACCAGGTGCACACCATGCGCCCGCGCCTGTTTAAGCAGTGTATTCACCACGGAAAAATCAAATTGCCCCTGTTGCGGCTCTATTTGCTCCCAATAAATGGGGACCTCCAGCGTATTCAGGTGCATAGCCTTCACCGCATCCCAAACCTGTGGCAGCATGCCCGGCCAGCCGCTTGAATTATGCGCCTGCCCGCCCAATACAAAAAAGGGCTTGCCATCCACCAGCAAAGCGTGGCGGCCGTCCTTTTCAATAATGCGGGGGACGGGGTTAGTTTGGGAGAAAGTTTTGCCCGTTATCAGCAGACAAACCAAGGCAGTAAATGCAATTGTTAAGATTTTCTTCATGGGTTAATTGGCTCCGATAATGCAACAACTAAAGTAGAGATTAAATGTCAAACCTACAGGCAAGAAAAAAACTTTTAAAGCACGCATCCCTTCCGATACGTAACCACAATATTACCAAACACCAATAATATTCGCATTAAAATTGTGTTCAAATCCTGGCAGGTAACGCCCGGCCATTTATGCGACAATATACCCCTAAAATGAAAACAAAAATCACCGGCTGCCTGGCGGCTTTAGCTTTATTTTTCACCATCAACAGTTGTCTCGGACAAGATAAAAACGCGATACTTATGCCACCGCCGCCAAAAATTGTTGTCGATGGCAGTATCAGCGAGTGGGGCGACAGCCTGCGCTATTACAATCCAGAAAAGCATTGGAATTATGCCATCGCCAATACCAAAGATACCCTGTACCTGGCCATCCGCTTTAACGACCGGGTCGATCAGATACGGGTGCTGCGCGCGGGCCTTACTTTCAGCATCGACCCAAAAGGCAAGAAAAAGGAGGCATACAGTATCACGTTTCCGTTAAATACCGAAACTAATGTCTCACTGCGTTCTCTAAAGGATACCGGCATGACCGAGTCGACCAAACAGGAGCGCGAGGAGTTAATGCGTGAGCGGCTCATCAGTCTGCGCGGCATTAAAGCGGTGGGCTTTAAGGATATTGAAGATGAAATGATCACCACTTCGAACACTTATGGCATACAAACCGCGGTGAATTATGATGACAATGGTTACCTGGTTTGCGAGGCAGCCATTCCCCTTCAATATTTCCATGTGGACGATTTTACCAAAAACGAATGGTCGTTTAATTTCAGGCTCAACGGCATCGAACGTAAACCGCAACAGGAAAGCGGCGACCAGGAAGGTGGTGGCAGCGACCATCGGGGCGGTATGAACAGTGGCGGTGGTGGTGGCGGAGGCATGGGCGGCGGCCATCGCGGCGGACGCGGCGGCGGCGGCAGTCGCGGTCAATCCATGAGCGGCGAACAAGGCGAATTAGCCAAATCATCCGATTTTTGGACAAAATTTTACCTGGCGCATTAATTTCCCTAATGTAATCAGTGTAATCACAAAAATCAACTGAATCAGCGGTCAAAAATCTGCGATCAAAGAAAGCCCCGGTTAACCACTCCGGGGCTCCACTAAAATTAAACTATAAAACTGAACACAAAACACCAATTTAATTCGTCATTGGTCATTGGGTCGTTAGTCATTGTCCAGCGCACAGTTCGTCCCTTTGGCCGATAACTTCAGAATTTATCCTCGTCCACCTTTCGCCTTTTACCTTTATCCTTTCACCTTCTTTAACTGCATCCCATCGAATTCCCGCAGTTCAAACATTTATAACAAGTACCCGAGCGCAAGGTAGTATGCCCGCATACATTGCAGGCCGGCGCATCGCTTTGCACACCCATACTCAAATCAACACTAAACTGCTTTTTCATACTGCTACCGCTGCTATCTCCAGCTACTTTTACAGAAACCGGTTGATAAACATTCGTCTCATCCATATTAACATCGCCGTCAGGCATCATGGAGTTACCGGTAACGACATTCTGTTCAGTAATTACGTGCACCAAATCAGTGCGGTTTTGGTACTCATAACCCAACATCCGGAAAATATAGTCGATAATGCTTGTCGCGCTTTTAATATTGGCATGGCCAACCACCATACCTGCCGGCTCAAACCTGGTGAAAGTAAATTTCTCTACGTATTCTTCCAGCGGCACCCCGTACTGCAGGCCCACCGAAACGGCAATGGCAAAACAGTTCATGAGCGAACGGAAGGTTGCGCCCTCTTTGTGCATATCCACAAAAATTTCGCCCAGGGTGCCGTCTTCGTACTCGCCGGTACGTACGTAAACCACCTGCCCGTCGATGCTGGCTCTTTGGGTATAACCGTAGCGCTTGGAAGGCAGGCTCTTTTTCTGTACGACGCGCGACAGCTGCCGCATAAAATGGGTGTCCTTTGATTTTTCAATAATGGCCACCGCCGCTTCGATCACCTGCTCAGGGGTAAGGTCGCTCAGCTTTACATTGGCCGCCTCGCCCAGGACTTCCTCAACGGTTTCCAGTTTTTCGTCGGATTTTTCTTCCTTAACGTCCGATTTTGTTGACAGCGGCTGCGACAGTTTGCACCCGTCGCGGTAAAGCGCATTCGCTTTCAACCCAAGCCGCCAGGATAGTTCGTAGCAATCCTTTATTTCATCCACTTTAGCCTCATTGGGTAGATTGATGGTTTTGGATATGGCGCCCGATAAAAAAGGCTGCGCCGCCGCCATCATTTTAATGTGACCGTGCGAATGAATATACCGCTCTCCTTTTGCGCCGCATTTGTTGGCACAATCGAATATGGGGTAGTGCTCCTGTTTCAGGTAGGGCGCACCTTCGATGGTCATCGTGCCGCAGATGTATTCATTTGCCTCGGCAATATGTTTGCTGCTAAAGCCTAATGCGCGTAATACGTTAAAATCTGCTGAATTGTATTGTTCAGGAGTAAAGCCAAGGCGTTTCAGGCAATCCTCGCCCATCGACCACACATTAAAGGCAAAGCCGATCTCGAATGCCG
>Ga0302140_10006647_pt1 | contig 14497 bp, 14 predicted proteins | sample I_Bog_E1_1_FD_202095 | JGI IMG/M metagenome (GOLD analysis project Ga0302140, IMG submission 202095) | Peat permafrost microbial communities from Stordalen Mire near Abisko, Sweden - I_Bog_E1_1 | ecosystem: Environmental > Terrestrial > Soil > Wetlands > Peat | place: Sweden: Abisko, Stordalen...
TTGATTATTTCCTTATATAGAAATTTATTTGCCTTAAAAAACAAAAAAATAAAAATTTTTGATTAAAATTTTATCTCAAAATTATTAGCATTTTTTTAATAAAGAATTAATTTTCTAATATTTATTTTTGATTTTTTTTGGAAAATTAAAAAAAAAAATTTTTTTTTTTTTTAAAAAGAAAAAATACTAAAAATAAAATAATAAAAATTTTTTTTTTAAGGATATTAGGAAAAACTTATTTTTTTTAAAAAATTCAAAAAATTAATGAATATTAAAAAATTAATTTTAAAAAAATATTGGTAAAATATTGGGAACACCAGTGGTTTATAGACGTTCATTGTCGGAGTTTGGTTCATGAGCTAGTTTGAAAGTTCAAATACTGTGTACTTCCCGAATAAAATTAATAATTTTATGCATTTTTAATACGTATGTAAAGATTATTCGTGAGAACAGAATGACGCTGTTTGATATTTAATTTTCCAATATTTCAAAATATCTATTGATTCAAGCCCCAAATCGTCAAAATAAAAAACAAACCCAAAAAAAAATATCAAAAAACCTCTAAACTCTCCATTCATGGGCAACAATTGCGACAAATGTCGCCGTCCCTGGAGTCAAAATGCTCTTGATGAAGACTCCAAACATTCTAATCCCAATTGCGAGGATAAACAAAAAGAAAACTCTGACCTTGATTTTTGTGAAGAACATGGATTGAGCGAAACTGAATATCAGAAATTGTTTATAAAAGACAAGGACAGATACACTCATGGGTTTTACACTGAAAAAGTGGAGCAATCAATGAATTTGCACATTGTCGAATCATTAAAAAAGGAACTTAAGGAGAAATATGTGCAAGAGATCCTACAAGAGATCCCTCAGAATGGAAATGAGGCATTCTCTTTTTCAGGGTCTGATGATGAATTGAAAAGGACAGAAAAAAGAAAAAGCGGATTTGAGAAGAAATTGGCCACAGAAGAGGTGAAGATGGAAGATGAGGAGAAGAATTCTGGAGGGGATCATATGAAGAAAAGCAAGGGGGATAATGGTAGATATATAAATTTAATTAAAAGAATGATAATAATATTATTTTACTATGAAAAAATTAAAGATTCAGTTCTCCACAATGTGTTGAAAGACCTCGAACATGAGGATCACGAGGAGGAAGAGGAGGATCAGGAGGTGCGGCCCTTTGAAAATGAGGACAGGAAAGAAAATGATCATGAGGAAAATAAAAAACAATCCTCATCAAAATCCAGCTCAAAATCAAGCTCGAAATCCAGCCCAAGCTCAAAAAGCTCGGAACATTCACCCAAATCCAATCCAAACACATCAGAAGGAGAAGTGGAAGAAAATGGCCTGGAAGAAAATGAAGAAATTGAAGGAAATGATGTAAAATTTGAGGAAGGAAAGGGAGGAAATGATGACAAATCTGAGGAAGAAAATGAAGAAAAATCTAATGTAGCAAATGAAGAAAACGAAGAAAGCTCTGAAAAAGAAAAATCTGAGGAAGAAAATGAAGAAAAACCTGAGGAAAAAAATGAAGAAAAATCTGAAGCTGAAAATAAAGAAAAATCTCTGGAAAAAAATGAAGTAAAATCTGAAGAAGAAAATGAAGCAAAATCTGAAGCTGAAAATAAAGAAAAATCTCTGGAAAAAAATGAAGAAAAATCTGATGAAGAAAATGAAGAAAAATCTGAGGCTGAAAATGAAGAAAAATCTGTGGAAAAAAATGAAGAAAAATCTGAGGAAGAAAATGAAGAAAAATCTGAAAATGAAGAAAAACCTGTGGAAAAAAATGAAGAAAAAAGTGAAGAAGAAAATAATGAAGAAGGAGAAAATAATGAAAAATCGCAGAAATCAAATGAAGAGGAAGTTGAAGAGAAAGAAAATTCAGAAATTAGAAGCCATAAGAAAAGTCATTCTCATGAAAAAGATGAGGAATTTAAGGAAAGAGTTGATGACCTAAAAATAAGTCAAAAAGCAGAAATTCAAGACCAACCAAAATCTGAAAGCGAAATCCAAGAAGAAAAAGCAGATATTCTTCAAATAAACGAAGATTCACATGATTCTAATGTGAATCCAACAAATCTTAAGGAAGAACTCTTGAATCAAAGTCAAAACAAAGAAAATAAAGAAAACAATATAGAGAAAAACTTAGAAAATAATCAAGAGGAATTGAATGAAAGTCAACCGTGTTACAATCAAAGCAAAGAAATTCAGGAAAAAAGCGAGAATCTTGAAAGCCACAAGCAAAATGCAGAAAATCTTAATGATCATGATGAATTAAACAAAAAAAGTCATCCAGAAGAAGAAAAAAATGAAGAAGCTAATGGAGAAAAGGCCAATGATCAAGAAGAATTAAACATAAAAAGTCTTACAGAAGAAGAAAAAAACGAAGAAGCTAATGAAGATCAAGGTTCTTGTTAATTACTTTAATTTTTATAATATTAAATATTTAGAAGGAATTAATAACCAGAAACAACAATTTGATAAAGTAAATAATGAACAGGAATGTGAAGAAAATAATAAAGGCGTTATTGAACTTCAGAAAGAAAACCCTCAAGAGAGAATTATTCATGAGTATTCTGAAAAAAACAAGGAGTTTGATGAACTTGTTAATAAAGAAATTCCTCATCATGAAGAAAACAAAGAGCCTGATGAATCGATTCATAAAGATGAGAAAAAAGTGGAAACAGTCTATAAAGAAGAGGAATGTAATGAAGAAGCCGTTAAAGCCTCTGAACTCATGGAACAAGAGAGAAATATTCATAAAAATACTCCTCATGAAAAAAACAATGAGTCTGATAAATTAGTTGAAGAAAGCGAAAAGCCCAATGAATTTAAGAAAACAGAAATCCATCAGGAAGAAATTGTCATGGAGGAACCAATGGAAATTGTTCAAAAAGAAGGAGGCCAAAATAAAGAAATGGGTGAAAGAAAAGAAAAGACGAAGAAAAGCGAAAATCAAAAAAAGAAAGAAAAAAAAAACAAAAATAATGAACAGCTTAAAAATGAAGAAAAACAGAAAAATGAAGAAGACAATCAGGAAAAAATGCAAGCAAACGCAGAAGCTAATAAGAAGGAAATAATGGAAAGCCAAGAGCAGGTCAAAGAAAAAGATGAAGAAAAAAAAGAATCTTCTTCAAATGATGCTGCTCATTACGGTAAAACTAATTTTTTAAAACAATATATAAAATGAAATAATAAGAAAATAATCAATTGCCAAATTCAGACAATGAACATCAAGAGATCCCAGAAAAAATTAAGGAGGAAAATAATCATCAAAAATTAGAAAATGAGGATCATTTTAAAAACAGCTTTCAGGAAAAAGATGGAGTCCTTGAGGAAAATAAGAATAAAGATGTTGAAAATCTGAAAGATGATGAAGGTTATCTGAAATAATAGAAAGACAATTATTTTTTTTAATCAATTTACAGATAATAAAAAAATGTCACTTGATTGTCAGATCCCCAAAGAAAACCAAATTATTAATAATAATGCAGAAATTATTGAAGAAGAAAAACACAATTGTAATAACAATGAAAATGATAAAAAATGTCAGGAAAATAATCATGAAAATGACCATTCGCTTGCTAATGGTGCTAATGGAGAATCTAAAAATACCGAAAATAATGAAATAACCTACAAATTGGAATGGTTCTTAACAATTTCCTTCTCTTTCTAATAAACTTTAATAAAAGGAAAGAAGGGGGTCATCAAAAGGTCTGGGTAGCTGGAAGTTGGGATGAATGGCAAGGAAGGACAGCTCTTTCAAAGAATGACCTCGACAATCAGTATTTAGTTTTAACTTTCTATTTAGAAACCTTCTATTTTTTTTTCCCAAAAGCTTATCCGTTGAAATAACATTGAAATCAGGAGATCATTATGAATATAAATTTATTTTCGATGATGTGAATGCTGGGTTCGAAGTAGGGGACAATCGGATTCTGTGATTTCTTTCATAAATCAATCCCTCTAATCATGGAGAAAATTTAATATTGATTATAAAACATCGCCATTTAAATTATCCATTTCCATGAAGTTTTACAAAAAAAGCAAAAATTCTATAAATATATTTTTAAAAAATCCGCATAAATGAACAAAAACCATAAAGATTATCAAGACCTCAATATCCAACAACTCCTGAATTATTTCAACGCGCCAGCTAATCGATTAGAGAAAACCTTCACAAAAAACATCAATAATCTAATTACCAAGCTTTGTCAAAAAAAAGTGCAACTCAAAATCTCCCCAAAAGGCAAAAATATCTGTATGTTATGTTTCATGGAAATTTCCTTGGAAGAAAAATATTATAACCTCCCTTGTTCCTGTTGCGAATCAGTCCATGTGTCTTGCTTCAAAAACGACGGTTTTTACCTTTTAACCAATCCAACAATGAAGAAATTGGCTTGTGTCTCATGTCAACGCTCTTTAACTCAAGATAATTTTTTGGCAGCCTTGGGTCCTATGGAATTCAATAGATTATTAGATGAAGAAAGAAAGAAAAAGAATAAAATGAAGGAAAATGAGGAATTAGACATGGAAATTGCCAGGAAACTCCAGGCAGAGGAAAGGAAGAAAATAGAAGCTGCGGTTACTTTTACATGTAACATTTGTTTCAGTGAGATGAAAATCGAGGAAAATTGTATAACTTTGGATTGTGAACATCGATTTTGTGATGAATGTCTTCGAGGTAATTTAAAATCAAAAATGGATGTTGGAAAATGCAATCCCAGAGATTTAGCATGTCCTTCCTGTAACAAGCCAATTATTCATAATATCCTTTCAACGATTTTGAAGAATGATATAAAACATTTGGATGAAATCATGATGAAATCCTTAAGTCAATCGATTTTAGTCCAAGGAGAAGTTTTTTTGAAATGTCCGAAGGGAGATTGTAATAATGTGGTCGTTTTATCTATAAATGATGCTAATATAACTCATCATAAATGTGAGGTTTGTGGCCTGGATTTCTGTGTGAGAGGATGTCCAAAACCTCATAGACCCAAGACTTGTGAGGAGCATTTTGCGTATTTGGAGGAACAGAAGAGATTAGAAGAAGAAAGGAGATTAGCTGAAATTCAAAAGATTCAAGAAGAAGCCAAAAGACAAGAAGAAATGATAAAATTTAACGCTTGGAAGGCTGAAAATGATAAGGCGGAAGACAAGTTTAATATGTTGGCGCAACAGGAGAAATTGAGGAATTGTCCGAATTGTAAGGCATGGGTCCAGAAAACCGAGGGATGTAATTATATATTGTGTCGTTGTAAATATGAATTCTGTTATATTTGTGGGGCACATTATCCAGGCCATAGATCACAATGTGGCCATTAATCCTTTAATCCTTAATATAATTCTGGATAAAATCAATAAAACCTTGGAAATTCCATTAGAAAAAATTAATTAATTAATCAATTTATAAGGATCTTTTCTTATGGAAATCAATGAAGGCCTCATCATCGGAAAATATAAATTCCAATGCAGTCTAGGCAAAGGCAATTTCGGGGTCGTTTGGAAGGCTCTTCATATAGAAACCCAAGAAATAGTGGCGATCAAGATGGTCAACAAGGCCATTTTCATCGATCATCCGAAATTCGAGAGTTATTTACTAGCAGAAACCAAATATTTGCCCCTCATAAAACATGAAAACGTGGTGAGACTCATCGAATTTTTTGAGGATAAATCGACTTTATATTTCGTGATCGAATATTGCAATTTTGGCGATTTGGGCATTTATTTGAAATCTAAGTTGCGGATTCCCGAACAAGAAGCTCTGGGTTATTTGAAACAATTGATTTCCGCTTTCCAAATCCTAAATTCGCATAAAATCATGCATCGTGATCTGAAACTCGAGAATATTCTCTTGACGAAAATAGGAAATGATGAGAAAATCATCATAAAACTCTGCGATTTCGATTTCCTGAAAAAAGGTGAAATCGGCAGCACTTATCTCGGTACTTGTCTATATATGGCTCCTGAGATCCTGAAATATAATAAATATTATACCAATAAAACTGATTTATGGTCTTTGGGAGTGGTTTTATATAAGATTCTCTATGGGAATTATCCTTTCAGAGGGAAAACTGAAAGCAATTTGATCCAAAATATCGAAAATATGCAGGTGAAATACCCGGAGGAATATGAAATCAGCGAATTTAGTGTGAAATTAATGAAAGACATTTTCCAAATCGACCCAGAAAAACGAATTTCTTGGGAAAAAGTCTATGAATTGTTTGATTTGCCAGCGATTCCCTTGTTTAATTCGAATATTAAAGAGGAAAAAAAGGATGATAATGAAAAAGAACAGGAAAATGAAGGAAATCATTATAGAAATGCTAATGTAAAACAAGGGATTTTGATAGAAGGACCTATGAAATTGAAAAAGGAGGAATATAGGAAAAACGAGAAAATTGAGGAAAAAGGAAGCTCTTGCCTATGGTTTAGAAGATGGTTTCGTTAAATTTATTAGGAAATCAATAAAATTAGTTAAATAATTAATGGGAAAATTTAAATTATTAATGAATTTTTAAAGGAAAAAATGGAAAGTTGTAATATAATATTGTTAATCCTTGAATTTCTATTCTTATTGTTTTTTGGCTTGTTTTTCTATAATTTTTTGCTCGAGGTCCAAAATCGACATTCTCTAATTCGATATTTCTTTGAATATTCCAAATCTCTCAATAACAATTCCTCACAACGTTCGATTCTATATCCAAATGATAATCCAAAAAGACCTATTATAGCCAATGATCCGATGAATAATAACGAAACTTTCATAAATTTCGTTCTTTCTAATGTTTTTTCTGATTTCCATTATATTTTCAGACTATTCCAGACTAATGAAAAGGTCTCTTCTTTCGCGATTACTAAGAAAATGGCCTTTTTTCTAATGTTTTCACTATATTTCATGCTTTTCGAACTAGTGATTCTTTGTTTTCAAAGCCTTTTTTCCTCTGAATATGAGGCTTTTCGCTTTGTTTTCTTAATGACTTTGGCTTTGAGTCTATTTTTCTCGATTTTCAACCTATTTCTAGTGAAATCGCATCGCGAAACCTCTTTTTCAGCAAATTCCCTCAAAAACCCACCTGAAAACTCATGTTTTTCTGATACTTTCCCTATTTTCTGCATGATTTCTCAGGCTATTTTCTTCTTTTTCGCTATATATTCCTTGATTTTCGGCCAAAACCTGTCTTTTTCGATCTTTTCTTATATAATTTTCGCTTTTTTGCTTGAAAGTCTGTTTTTTCGCGTTATTTTCTGCCTTTTATTTTGCTTACTTTTTTTCCTGAAAATCCAAGCCCAAAAAATGCCTTTTTCTGATTATTTGACTAAAGAAAATCTAGAAGAAAACATTGAAAAAGACATGAAATCGCAGGTTTTGGAGTTTATTAACCCAAAATCGCACTTTTTCCCTAAAGGCGATGAAAATATTGGAGTTTTTATTGATGGACAGGCACAAGAAGCACATATATATGAAATCAAGGAAAAAGGGCTGATTTTAAGGCCAAAAACAGAAAATGTGCAATATTTTGATGAAGATGAAAAGAAACAGAATGTCCATAGACATAATAATAACAAAAGTCTTGTTTTAGCGAAGAAAATATTTACAAAAACGATGATAACGGATGATAATAATAAGGAAAATCAAAAATTTTCTATTGTTTTTCAGGAAAATCTAAAGGAAAATAAAGAAAATTTGATAGAGGTTGATAAGAAAAGCGGTATATCAATAGAAAATGATGCGAAAACCGGTAGTTTCAATGAGAAATCCATAGAAAAAGGCAGTTTTTTAATAGAAATGGGCTCGAATTCTATTTCTAATTCTTATGATGACGTTTTTCTAAGGAAAATAAGTAATTTTTATTAAAAAAAAGTTTCAATAAAATAATTAAAACAGAAGAAAATTTGGAAGAAGAAAACCTCGAAATTCCTGATGAATTCTTAAATGAAATTGAAACGAATAATCAACTTGAGGAATTCGAAGATGAAGGCCATTTTCACATTTTCAAGAAAAAAATCAAGGATTTAAAGAAGAAACTCATGGCCATTGAAGCCATGATCTCGAATTGTCAAGGAAAAGACCTCATGAGTCTAAGGAAAAAAGCCTATTTAGAGGAAATCAAGAAAAAGCTTGAGGAAATCAATTAAATTATTAATGTTTTTTTTATTAATTTATGGAAATTTGTGTGTTTTTTATAGTTTTTCCTAAGAAAAAATGCTTTGTTTTATTAGAAAAATGAGAAAAATGCTTTAATTTCGCAAAGGTGAAAGATTTTCTCTGATTTTATTTTCTTTGGTTGTGAAGGTTTTTTTTTCTCCCAACCCAGCCCATTTTTGTTCGAGATTCATTCCTGGAATGATCATTTTGGGGTATATTTCCGAATTTTTCCTGACATAAATGATCCCCCCTGCGTTTTTAAGTTTCCCGCCATAATCCAAACAAGAAACCACAGTTATGAGTTTATTACCCAAATTCTCATAACCATCCTTCACGAATTCATGACTTCGAATTATCATAGCCAAACCATTGGTTTCTAAGAAACTTATGACACTTTCAAATGAAAATTTCATATTTCTCATGTTTTCATTACCGAAAAAACCTCGGTTTTTCTCATTTTTCTCATGAGTATCTATTGGATCTGTCCATAACATTTCATTAAGTAAAATTTGTTCTTGAGTCATTTGATTGGATTCATGAGAAATTTCAATGGGTCTTTTGATTCTATCGATTTGTCTGAGATTCTTTAGATTTTGGCCGATTCCTCCATGAACACAAAACAATTTCCTTTCGACAACAGCTGCCAAAGGCAAGAAATCAAAGACTTTATTAATCCGAGTGAAAATGGAACTTGGATTCTTATAATCTTCGCAGAATTTCTGGGCACATTCCTCAGCGAAACCTAATAAATAATTCACTTTCCGATCCTCATGATGTCCTCTTAAAATATGGATTTGTTCAGGAAATTTGATTTTTAAAGAAAACAAAAGACAAATCAATTCGATTGATTTATTCCCTTTATCCACATAATCGCCTAAAAACAAATAATCGTTGCTTTCTATATCTCCTCTTAAAGATTCTTCCGGATATCCGAAATGTTCGAAGATTTTCAATAGATCATCGAATTGTCCATGGAGATTCCCGAAAATCTTGATCGGACCTCGGATATTTAAAAGTGTCGGCTCGGATTGGAAGCAATTTTGGACTTCATCACAGAGTCGAAATATCATTTCCTTATTAAGATTGATTGTTTTTATGTTGGCTGGTTTGGGGGGGAGCAAAATATTAAGGAAATAACTCGAAATTTCCTCAGAAATGTTCATTGTCATTGAAATTAGATGTTTTCCGGGTGGAATTTGAGCTCCGATTTTTTTCGCTTCGTCTTGTAAATTTTCAATCGGGATTTTTTTGATGATTTCGCTTAAATTGTCCTTCGGACCATAAACCGTGGCGATTACGGCCAATGGAGCGATTCTAATGCCTTTGTTCGGCGATGTTGATTTGGAAGGTTCTTGGATTTGGGTGCTATTTTTCATATCAGATAAAACATGATCCGTTAATGTGGATCGTCTTCCTTTTTTATGTTTCCCAATGGAATTTATCATTAATTTCGCGATGCCACTAGTTTGTAGTAGATTTTGATGTTTTTCGAAAAGCAAGGACAAATCCAAATACATGAACTTATTAGTAGGAGTGTTTGGATTTTCCGGCTCGAATCCACCGTAAATAAAAAGATCAGACTCATGAATAACCATAGCATGACGAAATTTCGGGATTTCTAAGAAACTATGCCATTCAGAAGTATCAGTATCATAAATATCCAAAGCCAGATTTTCTCCTGTTTGATTGGTTCTTCCACCTACAACTAGCATAAGAGTCCCACAGAAACAAATTGAATGCTATTTATATATATATATGTATATAACTGAGTTCTATATGAAAATCTCTTACTTGATATCTCACTTTAGGGATAACTTGATCTTGATTTTTATGAGGAGCCTTCACCCAATCCCATTTGCCATCCCTATGTTTCCTTAACCCCCAAGTGTCATTCAACGCGTTTTGATCATTCGCCCTGCCTCCAAACAACACCATCATTCCATTAGCCGCTCCTGAACTACATACTGCTGCTGCATGATATACTCTCGCAGGAGGCATTTCCAGACCCTTGTTCAAATCAGTATAATTCCAACTATAAGGACTTCTTTCTAAATTCATAAACCATACGTCATTTAAAGATTCATTTCCAGAATTCCCTCCAAAAACCACAATATTTGGCTTTATAAAAACTAAGGAATGCCCGTAACGAGGACCTGGGGTCTTGCCTTTAACTTCTATCGGGATCCATAGAGCTTTTTCTTCTCCGGATTTCAAATCTAAGAGGAAAAGCTCATCAGAGGAAAGACCGCCACCCCCGGTTGCACCCCCAAATATCAGTACTTGATAGAGGTCGATCGAACAGGAAGCGTGGGCTGCACGAACTGATGGTTTTTTGCCTTGAGGACTTAATTTTTTCCAGGAGAGAGAATTGAGATCGAGAGAAAAAACATCGTTTGTGATGGAATATTGAGAGGAATCACCGATTGCCCCACCGAAAAGGATAGCCTTGGTTTTGGATATGAGGTTTAGAGTATGACCGAAACGGGGCTTTGGATTATCACCTTGGATTTCTAGTTTATCCATGTTTATAACGTTGAGATTATTATGCGGAAATTTATTGTTTGTTAAAAATTAATAAATTAAAAGACTGCAAAATGCAATTTTTATAAGAAAAATATTGAAATTTCTTATTAAATATTTAAATAAAAATATATATTTAAAAAAAATTCATAATTCATTTCAAACAAAAACAAAAAAAAATTAAATTATTTTTTTGAAAAAAAATTAAAACTTTTACTAAGGCAATATTTTTTAGAAAATTTTCAAATCTTTTAATTTGCTTTTCAAAAGTTCATCCGCTGAAATAAACAGCCTATTCAATTCCTGATTAAAAACGCCTTTCTTCTCCTGATATTTCAGCAAAATTATTATCTCATCCCACAATTTCACCCCCCTTTCAAAATCCCCTCTTAAGCTGGCCATCACCTTCTCATCATTCCCACAAAATGTCTCAACTTCCTTATAATCTTTCATTTGAAGTACCAGCTTCACAGCAACTGCCAAATCGATTTGAAAGCAACTTTTGAACGTTTTGCCTAAATTTTTTTTCACATCATCAAAAAAAATCTTTCCAAAATTTTTTTCTTTTTTTTCGCCATTTATGTAAATATTAAAAAGAATGGTCTCATAAAGCTCATTGAGTACATTTTGTGTGTATTGCAATATGGCCAAATATTGTGATGAATCATAATCATAGACATTTTTCAATTTATTATAACTCACACTAGGAGCTATGAAAGCAAATATCCTCGAGATACAAGTTATCAGACTTTCCTTCTCCTCATCCTTTTCATTTTCCAAAACGTTCAAAAACGTGTTCAAATTGAATTCCTCCTTTATTTTATCTTCCCCGGCTAAATTCAATCGACTATTCAATCCCGGCGAAGTTTCATAAGAAAGTTTTCTGATCTTAAAGGCGTCACATATCGGTTTCCCGTAGATATGATTCACTGAGCTTTTCATAAGTTCTTGCATAATTAATAATGGCTCTTCAAAGCTCTCATCGATTTTTCGCAGTCCAGAGGCTAAAACAGTAGTTGCTTTCGTGTCCAAATTGATGAGTTCCAGGAAATGCAAAAGCAAAAGTCGACTGTAACAGGCGATTTCTTCATAATTTGAAGGGGAGGAGACCAAATGAGCAGTATTGATTTCTATTGATTTTTTTTCTTCGGAGGTTTTATTGGAAAGTATTTCAGGGGAAGTGTTCGGGGAATATTCCTTGTTATTATCTTTCTTCTCATGATCTTTATTATTATCTTTATTAGTCTCATTATTGTCGCTTTTGCTTGAAACGATCATATTCAAAAATACCTTAATGGCAATGATAAATGAAACTCCTTGTGATTTATTCTTCTCCTTTATCTTATTGATTAAACCCTGACATGGAAACAACTTAGGTAATATGATTGTTTGACAATTTATCAGGATTGGCTTATCCTTAATATCATAATATTTGTACAACGAATATGATTGTTTCTTGTAAGGATTGCTGAGACTGGCAGTCAAAATACCAAAAATCTTCTTATACATCGTTGCAAACTCTCCTTCTATCAAAGTCCTTAATTCCAATGAATCTGCTATGGGAATTTTGCTGTAAATTTTCCCACGAGATAAAGCAAAAACCACCTCTTTTGATAATATATTAAAACAGAAAAACAGGTAGATCTGCAATGGCAAAAATGGCCCGAAGAGGTCTTTCATTTTATCAGGCATGTCCTTATTAGTAAATAATTCCACCTCGCATAAACTTGTCAAAACAGGCACACTTTCCAATTTTTTGCGTTGATCATGATAGAAATGGTTCAGGACCTGGTTTTCCATCAGATTCACCAAAGTTTCTTTTTTTCTTTCCGCAGCCAAAATCAATTGGAAGATGTTCGTTTCCTTTAAAATTTCGTTGTCCGTAGGCAATTTCATCAAAGGGGTCATATTAAAAATTCCAGCCAAGAGAAAAAATTCATTGAGTTGTTCTTGTGGAATTTGCAATTTTGAGAGCAATTTTTTGTAATCCACCCAGATGAATTTTTGGTTCTCGAGATCGAAATCAATGATCATGTTATGGAAATTCGAAAGGCCATTGGAAAAGGCTAGGAAATCAAGATCAGCTGCGATCGCATTAACGAATTCATTGGTATATAATCTTCTAATCTGAGCTGATTCATTATAAGGAGCTATGAGATATTCAATGTTCAAGTCTTCAAGAACCAAGAGAATTTGTTGAAGATTTATATAATAGAAAGGATATAGGCTCTTGATTTGAGAAAAACTCTGATCATAATCCATTTTTATCAAAGATTTCCACATTTCACGAACCACAGTTTTCAATGACCCCTTGTATTCAAGGTAGGAGTTATATTCGTAGTCCCCCAGACCATTGAAAACTATCATATAACGTACGCCATTTGAAACGAAAATTGAGTTGAAATTAGAGATAATAGTGGAAATTTGAGGGAACATAGTGCCTTTGCAGGGATTGAGAGGCATTAGGGGAAGCAATTTTTTTAGGAAAAGAGAACCACTGAGGACAATTTTTTGAGAGGAGAGAGAAGAGAGCTTTTCTTCTTCTTTGAGCTTGGAGTCGTCGAGGAATTTGTGAAAGTAAGAGAGAAAGTCGGGGAAAGAGGTCATTTCGGAAAGATTTGATTTTTTGGGTAAATTTGATGTTTTTTTTTTGAATTTATTTTTGATTTTTCTTAAAGTTTTGATTTTTATCAAGAAAATTCAAAAAAAATTTTAATGAATTGCATCACTTTAAAGAAAAATAATGCAAATAAATATTAGATTTTTATCAAGAAAAAAAGAATTATCAAAAATCCTTCCTTTTCTTTAAAGTTTTGTTCACCATTTCGTTTTCCTGGATCGTTTTGAAATTAAACTCTCCATTGAACGGTCTTTTGAGCAAATTTCTGTTTTCGTTATTTTTTCCTAATAAAAATTCGATTTTAAATAAAAAAATTACTAAAAAATGACTTTTTTTGTCTTGAAAAATCTGTGTTTTTTGTGAAAATTCGTTATTTTCAGTTTTTTGTGGAAATTCGTTGTTTTGTTCAATTTTTTCACAAAAATTCTCGTTGTTTTTTGGCTCTTGTTTTGTTGAATTTGAATTCAAATTAATTTTCTTCAAATAGGAATCTATTTTCTTCTTGATGTTCTCATCTTCATAATATTCGCAATTTTTCAAAAGTCCTTCGAAATTCCTCTTAAACATTAGAAACTTATCCTCATTTTCTTCTTTTTCCTCACCAATATTCTCTATATTATCAATATTTTCTATAAACCCTCTATTTAGTTCAGAGAGGCTATCAGAAAAGCCCATTTGATCCTCACATTTTTCATCCAAAATTAAGCTATTTATTGGATTTTCATCGTTCGGGGCGTCATTAAATTCGGATATGAAAGGTGTTTTGGTAAAAAATGGAGATTTTTCAATGGAGTTATGCGATATTTCAGAAAAGCCTGGACTTTTTATGGAGTCAGATGAGAAACTGGAGTTGCAGTTGGCCAAAGAAGAGAAGAAATCAGAGGAAAAATAGTGGGTTTTGGGTGATTTGTGCATTTGGCTGTGATTTAAAGAAATTCAACGATAAAAATTGAAAAAATTCAAATTTATTAAGGCTCGGACTCCCTTTAATTATTAGCTTGTTAGTTAGTTTTTTGGAGGGGTTAATTTTTAATAAAATGAAAAAAAAGTCTTTTTCCATTTTTTTTGTTTTTTAAAAAATAATAATTTTTATTAACAATCTCCAACATTCTTTTTATCTTCAAGTTTTCTAAAGAAGAAAAATTTAAAAATTTTTTTATGTACATTCGCTCAAGGACTGCTGTTAAAATTTCAATTTG
>Ga0302140_10006656_pt1 | contig 14485 bp, 13 predicted proteins | sample I_Bog_E1_1_FD_202095 | JGI IMG/M metagenome (GOLD analysis project Ga0302140, IMG submission 202095) | Peat permafrost microbial communities from Stordalen Mire near Abisko, Sweden - I_Bog_E1_1 | ecosystem: Environmental > Terrestrial > Soil > Wetlands > Peat | place: Sweden: Abisko, Stordalen...
CCAAAGCTTGAATGAGTTACACTATAAATATTTACAATTCCAAAAATAGTAATAAGAATAGCTGTGATAATCATAGTAATATCTAACTGTTTGAGAAGTTTTTTGCTAATTAAAAACTTTTCCATTTGAAATTCCTCCTAAAAAGTAAAAACAATAAATATATACTCTCATTATGTATTAAATAATAATAATAAGCAATTATCTATGATAAATCTTAATTTAAACTTAATACTTGACATGAAAGCATACAATTCGACTTTACATCTAAAAATGATAAATATAGCCATATTAGTTGCTTATCTATAATAGTGCAAAACACTTCAATAATTTTACAATTGAATAAAATAAAAAACACTTTTTCATTTAATTTCAAATCTTATTTTATGAGTTACTCTTGAAAATAAATATATAAGGCCTCCTATTGCCGAAACAAAAAATCCAATAGGCCAGCCAGAGTAATATGCTAAAATTAATGATATCCACACTGAAAATACGGAAAATGTCAAAGATAAAATTATAACCAGTTTAGGATTACTGGTTATATAAGCACTTGCAGCTGTAGGTACAACAAGTAAACTAAAACAAAGCAGTGCACCAACTATAGGTACAGTAACTGCAGCAACTAAGCCAAGCACCACCATAAAAATCATTTCTATTAATCTAACAGGAATTCCTCTTGATTCAGCTATATCTTTGGAAACAGAGACTAGTAGAAGAGGCCTATATAAAAAAGTTATTCCCAAAATACAAATTGCTCCTAGAATGGCTGTCTGTAACACTTGTTCATAACTAATTCCTACAATTTGTCCAAATAGCAAGGCATAAGCTCCAGCTGCATATTTGTTACTTAAGCCTATGAATAATGAACCAGTTCCAAGCACAGCAACTAGGCAAAGGGCAGTAACTATATCATTACGCTCTTTTTTGCTAAAGAATCCAATTATTGCAGCACCTCCAAGTACAAATAAAGACAATCCATATATAGGATTAATATTTAATAGTATTGCAGCAGCACCTCCAGAAAATCCAGCTTGAGGCAAGGCATGAGATGCAAAAGAGTCCCCTCTGATAACTACAAAAAAACCAACAAGGGCACAGAGTATAGCTACGATAGTCCCGCTAATCCAAGCATGAAGCATAAATGTATCCGTAAATAGTCCGAGATTACCCATTAGATACCATCCTTTCTCTTTTTGTTTTCCTAAATACGGAAAGCTGTTCTTTTATTCTGGAAAGTATATAAAACAATAGTACAAGAACAGATACAAAAAAACTTACAGACCAGCCTCTTCCAACAGGTGGCCAGTAGAAACTATCATAAGCCAGAATAACTCCTAGCCATACAGCTACAATTCCAATAATTGCTGACCAAAGCATAGCAAGACTCATTTTATGTGTATTCCTCATAGTTGCAGCAGCAGGACCAATAAGTAGAGCACTGCTAAGGAGAGATCCCATAATAAGCGATCCTTCTTCTACTACAAAGGCTAGTAGAATTATAAATATAATGCTTATTAAACGAACATTTACTCCTCTAGTTTTTGCTAATTCAGAATCTATAGAACATAGCAAAATAGGTCTATAGAAAATACAAATAACAATTACAGTAGCTAGTGTAAGTAAACTTACGATATAGATTGTAGATGGATTAACTACAAAAATTGATCCAAATAAAATCAACATAGGTTCACTGGCTTTCCCAGTAAAGTGGGTATCAAAGTATAGAAATAAAGCTTGTACGCCTAGTGCAATAGATAGGACTACACCAGTAGCTAAATCTCGTTCTTTTGCTCTATGACCTAAGAGCTCTACGCCACAAGCTGCCAAGACTCCAAAACCCAGAAATCCCCATAAAGAATTGATTCCAGCTAAAAATGTAATGGCTGCACCTGCACCACCAAAGTCTGCAATGGCATGAGCCGCAAAGGTTTGGCCACGAATAATCACAAATACTCCAATAACACCAGAGATGGCAGCAACAATGCTACCAAGGATTAAAGCATGTATAACCTGAGTACTCTCAAAAAATCCTGGTGCAAATATAAATGCTATAAGCTCTTTCATGAGGTTGCCTCCGATTCTTTGCAGTAGTTATTTAATGAATAATCCTTTGTTCTGGAATATTGTCCACCTAATACCATAATCCGTCCTTTTATGTTTAGGACTTCTACTGGATAGCCGTATAGTTTACTTAATACATCGCTTTGGAAAACCTCGTCTACTTGTCCCATTACAGCATTTCCATCTGCCAAATATACTACTCTGTCCATTACCCCTAAAAGTGGGTTCATGTCATGTGCTACTAAAATAACAGCGACTCCTCTCTCATGTCCTATACGTGAAACTAAGTCTATTATTTCATAGGCACTTTTAATATCCAAGTTTGATAGAGGTTCATCTAAAAGTAAGATTTTAGGATTTGTAAGCAATGCTTGAGCAATAAGAAGTCTTTGCTGTTCTCCACCAGACAATTTCCCTACTGGTGAATCTGCATATCTTATAGCATCTACTGCTTCTAGCATTTGATTTACAAGCTTTTCTCTTTTTTTACTTGGAAAGGGAATCCCAAATTTATGTCCATCAAGTCCAAGCGCTACTAAATCGCGACCCCTTAACGGAATATTAGGCTCTAAGAATATTTTTTGGGGTACATATCCAATTAGATGTTTTACATCCTTATAATTACTATCAAAGAGCTTTATATTCCCATTTGTAGGCTGTAATAATCCTAAAATAACCTTGAGAAGAGTAGATTTTCCAGCCCCGTTGGCACCAATTAGTCCAATAAATTCTCCAGGATACACCTTAATATTGACATCTTTAAGGACTAAATGTTCACCAAAACTTACACTAATATCCTCCAAGGATAATATTGGTTCGTATTCATTTAATTCAATCTCTTTCATCATGAAATTTTCTCCGTAGAAATTCCATCTTTTAAAGCCTTAATTATACTTTCAGCTTCAGTTTCCATCCAACTTTGATATGTGTGATTTGGAGGCATAGTTTCGTACACACCTACAATTGGTATATTATTACTTTTTGCAAGATTTAATAGAGTTGTAGTTGAATCATCAATAGCCTGTTGATTATAAATAAATACTTTTACTTGTTTATTCATCATAAGATCTTCTTGTATTTTTACATTTTGTGGGGAAGGATCAGTGCCATTCATTACTGATGCTTGATAATCCCATGGAGTTTTTATATCCAAATTAGCAGCTTCTAACATGTAATCTGATACTGGTTCAGTAACAGCAACTCCTGTTTTAGCATATAGATCTTGAATTTGTTTTAAATCATCATTAAAAGTTTTTAGGGAATCATTGAATTTAGTTAAATTACTTTCAAAATAATTTTTTTGATCTGGTAGCTGACTTTCAAGATTTTCTGCAATAAGTTTTGCTACTTTTGGCATTGTATCTGGCTTGTACCAAAGGTGTGGATTCTCTGTGTCATCACCATAGTCAAGAGCTTTAGCTACATCAATTACTTTTCTATTTGAGTTTGTAGAGCTTGATTCAAGTTTATCCATGAAATCATCATAACCAAGACCATTTTGAACAATTAAGGTTGCTTTACTTATATCCCCTGAATCTTTAGTATTTACTTCATAGGAATGAGGATCAGTGCCAACATCACTCATGATAGATGTGACTGATACATAATCTCCACCAATTTGTTTTATAACATCAGCGTATTCATTTTCTGCACCAACAGCTTGGATTATTTTTCCACTATCAGTTGAATTAGATGAGTTTGAACTTGAAGAAGGTTTTTGAGTATCACATCCTACCAATCCAACAAAAAGTGAAAGCGTAAGTGCTAATAACTTTAAATCCCTTTTAGTTTTGTGTTTAATAATAAAATTACATTGTTTCATTTTCATACCACCTTTTAATTTTATGTAAATGCATATATTTTGCATTTACATAAAGCTTAGTCCTCTAATATTTATTTGTCAAGAACATTTTTACTATATTATTCTTGTATTTTACTGCTATTTTTTAGTGCTCAGCTTCGCAATCAATGCTATTCATATTATGAATGTAATTTATTTGTTACATAGTATATTTTTCAAACATATCTTCCTTACTCAAATGCACAACTTTCTTATATACAGTTTCTCCCTTAGCAACAGAAAAAACCACATTGAATATTACTTCAACGTGGTCTTTAAATACTATGACTTTATCTACAAAGTCTTGTATGAATTTTTTACATTCTGGAATGTTTCTTTCTACTTCTTTATAAGTCTTATTTTGACTTAATTTAATATTTAACACCATCACCTACAAGAATTGTTATACCATCTTCTTTATAAATAGGAGAAAAACTTTTAATAACTTCAATCCATTTGTTTGCAATAGCTTGAAGCATTGATGATGAATCATGGAAAAAATGTATCATCGTAGCATAGCTACTATCAACACTCTCTGAATTATTAAACAAATAAACCTTATTTAACCCATGCTCCTGATGAGCCTAATTTATATCCATCAACTACTATGTCGTGAGCCATAGAACCATTAGTATTTAGGTAATACCAACTTCCATCAGTATCTTTTATCCATCCTGTTTTCATAGAACCATCAGCAGATAAGTAGTACCAGTTAGCTCCATCTTTAACCCAACCAGTAGCCATGTCACCAGTAGCCCCTAAGTAATACCATAAACCACTTGATTGAATCCATTTATTAACTGCCATGTTTCCAGTTTGGTCATAATATTTCCATGAAGCTCCATCTCTAACCCAACCAGTTGTAGTACCAGTTGTAGTTGTAGCTGTAGTACCAGTTGTATTTGCAGTTGCAGTTTGTGATGCTTGTTGTGCTTGGTTAGCGGTACTACCTGTTGAAGTACTGTCTGTTGAAGCTGAAGTACTATCTGTTGAAGTACTGTCTGTAGATGAAGTTCCGCTGTTATTTGCAGTAGCGTAATTGCCATCATCATCCCACGCAATTAAGTCTGTTGAATCATAAACATCTAAATGAGTTAAGTTTCCATTGCATGTATACATTTCAGAGAAGTTTCCATTAACATATTTATAAATTCCATTGTCAGATAAACCCCATAGAACTCCATTAGTATCAACGGATACACTCTCAGTATTATTAAGACTTAGTGTATGAATATCCTCAACTGCTGCATATTGGGTTTGAATTTTATAAGCATCTTTAGTTAATTCAACACTAGCTTTCTTTAAATCTACTGTACCTGCATCTAAATTATTACCGTCCAAATTATAGTATAATAAACTTGAACCTGTAACAGTAAATTGTACACCAGCCGCTGTTATATTGTCTATATTGGGTGCATCACCAGTAAAGATATTATCTGTAACAATGTATGAAGATACTGAACTTGGAACATTATATCCATCACCGTCTGTAGTACTAGTCTTAGACAATACTTGTATATAATTTAATGACTGAGTACTTCCATCAGAAATCTTAGTTGCAGTAACATTTGAATATATATAGTATTCATCAGATGTTTGAGCAAGAACTTTGTAACTATTAAGAGTAGCTTTATAACCACCGTTCTCTTCTCCAAAAGTATTTAGCTTAACTAACCTATTATCTGTACTGTCATATACAGATAAATCTGCAGTTCTGTTTACAGCTATATAATTTCCATTTTCATCTGTTATACCTTGTAACGATTTAGCAGTGAATGTATAAGTATTTGCTCTAAATGTATTTCCAGTAATCCTTTGTGTAGATACATCGGAACTGCCAGATAAGTTTAAGTCACCTATGGATTTTAATTTACTATATGCTTTTATAGTGGCTTCAGAATCAATAGTATCTATATCTTCATCTGATGAAACTTGTAATGTGGACATATCAACTAGTGTATTAGAAGAATCATCTAACTCTACGTATTTACTATCATATTTTCCAAGTATATCATTATCGCTTACTTTTGTATCAGAACTACCTGAACTAACATAAACCCCTGTTTCAGCATCATTCTTACTTCCTGAGTAAATATATTTACTATCTGCGTAAGCTACAGCCTCATTTATTTGACCATCTTGACTTTCTAATCTAGTAACAGAATCTGAGGCAAATACCCCTTGTACTGGTACTAGAGATGTTATCGAGGCTAGTGCTACTAAATAGCACACTTTGTTTAATTTGTTTATCATTTTATAAAACACTCCTTTATTTAGTAAAATTACTATGAACCACTTCATACTGATTAAATATATGTAACAATGGTTAACTAATGAATATTTTACCACAAACTTGCGAATAATTTTAGTACATTATAATAAATATTGAAATATAATTTCTATTTGTTATCAATTTCCAGTAAAATAATGATGACTGCCTTAGAATCTTTTTTCTAGGCAGTCCTTTTTCACTTATCACAGATATTTCTATAACAACAATCACACATCTAGCCTACTAGCAGTAGCCTTGGAGTAAAATCAACGGTTTAGGCATTGTCTATAATAAGTAAAATTTAAATTGAAAAGACATCTGAAGTATTGAATTTACTTGTGTTGTTAATTAATAGATGCAAAAACGCTCATTTATAGTAATTAACTATATTTCAACATATATTGCTATGATTATATATGAGCAAAAAAAAACAGCTAGCTATAAAAAGCTAACTGTTCTTTTATAAATTAAAATAATCCACGAAAATCCAAATTTTAGATTTTCGTGGGTTTCATGGTGGTGACGAAGCGCACCTAACCTCCATTTTTCTATTCACCATATTTTTTAATATATTTTACCTGTACTTTTATATGTGGATGCTTTTTGCGAAACTGATTAATTACAGAATAGCAGCTTGGACACGGTTCCCATTTACTATATAAAATAAGATTACCCTCATTCTTCAAAGCTTTCTCTTCTATTTGTTTATGTATTTCTTCAAATATCTTTTTTTCGCTATCATTAACTCTGTCATATCCTATTCCTAATTTACCTAATTTATTAACTTTACTACTTTTAAAAGTTGCCGCATCTTGTGGTGGTGCGCTGCAATAATTTGTTATCTCATTACTTCCACTGATTGCTCTAAATTCTTTCTCATCATATATTGCTACTGCTATATTTATAGTATCCTGTAATGCTTCGCTTTGATCTATTTTAAATGTTGTTTTTTCTTTTTCATCCACTTTCATATATTTATTCATATTCTTTATTAAACGTTGCATTCTTGGTATGTTATTGCTTAAATATTCATGGTACTCTACGGTGCCCTTCTTTGCTATAATATGTTCATAATTTATTTTTTCAGGTATTTCTATAGATATTGTTTTAGTTTTAGTTTGGGCATTATATGTTTCTTTTACGCCTTCTTTTCTAATAAGAACCATTTTTTTGAGTAGTTCAATATCCTTTGCATAAAGATATTCCTTATCTAATTCTTTTTCTAATTCTTCCAATTTAATTTTGTCTTCTTCACTTATTCTTCCAGATATCTCATTTGCTATTTTTTCTATGGCATTTATCATATTTTCAATATTATCTTGAAAGCTAGGTTCTCGTTCATATTCAATTCTATCTATACTTAATGTTTTTATTGTACCTATTTTTTTGCATAATTTATTATGTTCATTTTCAAATAATATCATTTTTTTTATGTAGTCAATTAAATCCTTAATATCATTTGCTCTATAAGTAATCTCAGCTACCCTAATGCATGTATACAAACTCTCTATTACACTATTATCTACTTCAAAGATTTTTTCAATTTCCTCTTTAAATTTTTCTTCATCAAATTCATTTATTTTATGTCCTTCTTTTTTTAATGCATCCTTAAAGTCATTTAAATTATTGATTTTTATTCGTTCTTTTTTTCTCTTCTTCGAAAGAATATTTCTCTGTATCACATTCACCTCATTATTTTTTTGATTATGCCTTATTATATCCAAAAAAATTAAATTATCCTTTCCTAATTATAATGTATGCTTTGATTGGTGGGAAGAGTTCTTGTGCTTTTTTTCTACTGATGAGTCATTAAACAAGTGCTTTTATTTAATTCTTTCAATTAATTATCTGATGGCTATGTTATTTTTGATAGATATTATTCATTATTTGATTATTGCATTTATTTATACGCGCATTATAGCACTTCATACCTTACCGTTACCAGCAGCACACTTGCCTTCGAATTGTGTCTTCCTGGTCGGGACGGCGACACTCTGCCGGCTCAGCAAACATGCTGAACAAGCCAAAAATAAGAGTCTACATTACATAAACTCTTACTAAAACACATTATTCTTAACATCAATAAAATTATGGTGGTTAAAATAACTGGATTATATTTCCATTCTTCCCACAACAATTCTTATATTTCTTTCCACTTCCACATGGGCATGAATCATTTCTTCCTACATTTTTTTTATTTATAATTTTTGTATTATTTCCTTCTTTTTCATTTATAGTTGCACCTTTATACTTCCATAATCTTATGTTTTTAATAAGTTTATTAATCACATTACATACTATCGTTTCATCCTCTTTTTCAATATTTTCTTGTATTCCCATCAACACATCGTTAAGTATTTCTTTACTATTCCTATATTGTATATCTAATGCTAATGTATTCATATGCTCAACAATATCATCTTTATCTGCTACAAATAATGAGGAAATTCCTTTTATGAATTTTTTACCAATACTGCTTCTTTTAAGATAATCTTCTTCTGACATAGAGATTAATTCTTCTTGATCAATCATTATATAATCTGAGTTCTTGTCTATTTCATCTAATATTTCTTCATAATCTTCTATTTCTTCATTTATAAATACAATTTTTTCATTTCTATCAATTTCACCATAATATTCAGCAGCATAATGAAATAATCCTTGCTCTAAAATAGACAATAATATTGATTCATCAATGTCTATTGTGTATCTTTTTAGTAATACTTTAATATCATCAAAATAGAGAACACCATAGGCCTTAATCATACCTCTAAAAATATTTACAATTTCAGTATTCTTTTTCATTAACTTTCTAAAGTCTAGAGTATCACTTTGTTTAACTATACTCTGCATTACTTCTGGCATTATAAAAATTGGTTTTTCATCTTTTACACTAGGAAAAACAATCCCTTGATTCATCAAAAATGCATGTTTATCCGCATACGTCTCTGTTTCACTATCTGAAATATACATTATTCCCTTGTTTTTAACATACTTCTGTAAAATTTTATATTTATCATCATCAAATATATTCATTTTATTTTTCATAAGATTTTCATATTCATTAACATACTTTTCAATTATCTTAGCCTTATTTAAATTAGCTGATACTTTCAAACCAATATTTTCTGCTAAAATATTAATTTGTTTTTTGGGATATGATTTAATTATTTCCTCTAAATCAAAAGAATATTTTCCCTTTAAAAACATATCAGCAAAACTATTTATAATTTTATCAGATGCTTTATTATAATGCTTTAAAAATTCATCTTCCATCATTTGTTCTAAAGAGTTACAATCCATTGGTATATCATTTTTATGTATTCTATCAATAACCTTGTTACTCATAATTTCAGATAAATTATCCAAATCATATTGAAAATCATCATTAAGCAAATCAAACCCATAATCATTATTACATATTGGTTTCTTTCTGCTGATCTTATATTTTTTAATGTTTTGCGGTAAATATGAAATTTCTGTATCTTTATTTCCTACATAACCACAAACTCCATCTCTAGGTGAATTACAATAATCTACTTCTTCAAGTTCTTCTTCATCTATTCCTTCACTGCAAGTTTCACATACCCATTCATCTGTATTCCAGTTAAAATATTTGGCCTCATCGTTGCATTTATAACACTTATATTTTTCTTCATTATTTCTTGCAATAATTTCTATTTGACTAAATTCTTTTGGAACCTTTATCATATCAACAACTTCTAAAATCAAATGAGTAGTTGAACCAAAATCATATTGATATTCAAACTTTTTATTAACATCTAATACATCTTTTAAATACACATTCATTTCATATTGTTCATCACTGTTATCATTATATATTTCTCTATCAATATAAAATGCACTTAAATGTCCACAACATTCTACCCATATATCTCTTATAAATCTATCCAAATGTTGTAATTGCAAATTTGCATCTATTGATACATAAATACAATATACATTAGATTCATATTTATCTTTCAGAGATATTATAAATTGATTTCTTACACCTTTAGTATCTTTCATTTTTTCTTCTATGACTTTTTTCATTTCTGAACAATTTTTCATATGTCTTTTAATTGTTCTTTCTGTTAATTCTTTATTACAATAATAACATATACCTTGCACTCTTATATCTCCTTTTTATTTTCATTATAATACTTAAAATAATCTTCGTAATTACCAATTTGACTTTCTACGTTCTTGTTTTGAAAATGATTGATGCTAAAGGCTACAAAGCCTTTAACATATGGATTTACTTCAGACATTCTTCTAAAAATCTGTTCTTGGGCTTCTGAAACATTTCCATTATCTGCAGCAATAAATGTTTCTGTATCTGCATACAATGTTATTCCTAAGGAATCTGTTGCTTGTTTTGTGTGATAGAATACCCTCCCAATATTATCTATAGTATTAAAACCTGCTCCCACACTATCCTGGAGTGACACTATATCTATATTAGTGTTTATAAGAACACCTTGTACTCCTTTACTCCATAGTTTCAAATCTCCTATTTTAGATTTATTTGAATTATAAAAAGGTGCTATCATAATGCTTAAATTACTGTTCTTACTTTTGATCTCATTAGCTATACTCCTATAAAACAAATTTAGATTTATCTGCTGTGATTTTATTGTAAAAAAAGACTCTGAAAATTCATATGGTATATACCACCCTCCAAAGGCTTCATGATATCCATATTTCTTAAACACCTCATTTATTATCTTTTTATTTATTACAGCTTCCTTACTTAACCAGTTAAAATCGTACAAACCTTTATACCACCAATCATCGCTTTCTCCAAGGCCCACTCTAACCTTTATACCAACAATCTTAGCTGCATCTAGTGCAAGTAAAATCATATCATTTTCATTAACTGAGTAACCATTAATTTTCGTAGGATAAACAGCATATTTATTCTTTGTATCTACTACACTTTGAAGTATTATTTCTCTTACTCCTACATCCTGTAACATTTGCAATTCATCTATCCATCTTTCTAGTGTGAAATTCTTCGCATACCAATTTTGAATAAATGAACTTTTAAATAGAGGCTTCCTATAATTTATTTTTTCAGTTGTAATTTTACCATCTTCCTTCATCTTACCTCTAAATGACTTCTTAAACATGTAGATAAGATTCACTATGGAAATTGTAAATATTATTATAATCTTGTTCATAATCTTTTCACCTGCCTATATAATTTTGCTAAACTAAAAATATTTAAAATCATTCTAAATTACTTTTTCTTATCTTTAATCTATGTTAAACAGAATAAAAGTTTAATATATTAATCCTCATAGTAATTTCCTTTTAAAAGTGATCATTAAATCTGTCATATCAAGAAGTATCCCAATACTGACTTGTTATTTTTTTGATAGTGCCTTATTAACAGCACATAACTTAAAAAGTTCCTCTTCAAAAGTTATTGATGAGAACATGCATTTATATTAGTTTCATATGAATAATCTTCTTTTTTCAAATATTCAGCATTTATTTTCTTAAAAATAATATAATACGCGCTAATCAATGGAATACATGCTCCAATCCAAGCTAAAGGATTTGATAACGATACGCCTAAAAATCCTAATGGTTTTGATAATATAATTGCTGCAAATGATCTCATAATCAATTCCATTATACCTGCTACTGTTGGAATAAAGCTTTGTCCTAAGCCTTGAAGCGTATATCTGTATATAAAAAGTAATGAAAGTAAGAAATAAAATAATCCGTTAGAAGTTAGATATGTTTGTGATAATGAAATAACTTCTTTTTGATCATATCCAACAAAAATTCCTGTAAGAAAATGTCCTGCAAAGATATTAATAAGTCCTACTACAATACTAAATGTAACTGATATAAAAACACATTGTTTTACACCTTCTCTTATCCTATCAATTTTTCTAGCGCCATAATTTTGAGCTGTATATGTAGCCATTGTTATACCAAAAGACATCATAGGTTGGGTTGCAATAGTGTCAATTTTTTGAGCAGCAGTGTATGCCGCTACAGAAGTAGCGCCCAGACTATTAAGTGCAAATTGCAATATAATAGCACCAATAGCTATTATAGATGCTTGAAACCCCATTGGTAGCGAAATCTTTATATGCTCCAAAAAAACTTCTTTTGATATTTTTAAGTCACTCTTTTTTAATCTAAGTATTGGTAAGTTTCTTTTTATGTGCCACATACATAATAAAGCTGAAACTCCTTGTGCTATAACAGTTGCACATGCTGCTCCTGTCACTCCCATTTTTAATATTAAAATAAAACCATACTCTAAAATTATATTTAAAATACATGCCACTACTAAAAATAGTAAAGGTGTTCTACTATCTCCTAAAGCACGAATAATGTTTGAAAAATAGTTAAAAAACATAGATGCCATTATTCCAAGGAATATAACAAATACAAAACGATACGCATCATCTATAATTTCTGATGGTGTATTCATTATTACTAGTATAAGTCTAGCAAAGATTGTACTTATAGTTGTAAGAACTATAGTTACTATCATACTAATTGCTATACCAGCAACATAACTTTCTTTAACTCCTTGTTTATCCTCAGCACCAAATTTTTGTGCTGTAATAATTGAAAGACCAGATGTTAAACCTTGAGCAAATCCTAAAATCAAGAACATTATACTTCCTGTACAACCAACGGCCGCTAAAGCATTAACCCCTATAGTACGTCCAACAATGAATGTATCAGCTATACTATAAAACTGCTGAAAAATATTCCCTATTAATAAAGGAATAGTAAATAACAGTATTAATTTTGCAGGATTACCTTTTGTCAAATTTCTAGTAACAGTCATTAAAAATTCTCCCCTCTAAAAATATTCCTAAAGTTTTATTTATACAATGTATAGGCTCTGATAATTTTCCAAGTACTGCAAATGCTTCTTCAACCTTTTATAGTTTATTATACCTTCTATAAAATATGGTTTCAATACCAAAACTTTTCATTAATTCAATAATTAATTCCATAGAATTCTGCCAGCTCAGCAAACATGCTGGTGAACTAAAAAGAAGTGTCTCATTCTGAAACACTTCTTTTACCGAATACATTTATTGTATCCTTACATTATAATTGTTTAACATTAGGCACAATCAAAAAAATAACAAGTCCATCTGCCAGCCTATTTTCCATCATGCTGCGTCAGCAGATTGCCCTAATAGGCTCGCTATGAGACCAATCCGCTTCCTTGCTTGATGAAAAATAATCATGGCATTTTGGACTTGTTATTTTCTTTCATGTGCCTTATTATTTTCCTAGATAAGCTTGTCTAAGTTTATCTAAATAGAAATTTATTCATTAATACCACTGTCAAAATTATATTTGTTATATACTACGTATTAAACATAGTAATAAACTTATTGATGGCTACACTTTTTTGTTTGACAATCTATGCTGTTTAATTTTGAACATTCTTAACGGTTTTCTGTCTTTAACATAACTTTCCGTATACTACGACTGTTTTACTTTTTTTCATACATTCAATTGTAACTACAAGTTGCAACTATAATTGAAAATTACTAAATTAAATTTTTACCATTATTTAATTTTAAATTTAAATTTGGATATTTATTATCCACATTGTTTTACTGGAATAAATTAAACATTCACATTATTTATGTTACTTATGAGTTTGTAGAATCCCCTAACACCTCGACTTTAACAGTTTTTCTACCCCAATCATCACATTCACTAGAACTATCAAAGTATACGTCAACTTCGTTTCCTTTTATTGCACTGCCAGTATCTGCAGCTATTGCATATCCATAACCTTCAATATATAAACTTGTTCCGAGTGGAATTACATTTGGATCAACTGAAATTGTACTTAACCCATTTGGATTTCTTTTTACTATTCTTCCACTTGCTGTTATACTTCCAGCTTCTGATGTATACGCTGTTGATGAACAAATCAATTCTTTATTTGGTGTTGCGGCTTTAGCTACGTTACTTGAAAAAGCCATCCCCATGCCTACATAAATGCTTAAAGCCATTGCAAAAGCAACTGATTTTTTCATACCTTTTATCCATTTGTACCTTTTTGACATTAAATCTCTCCTTTTCAATTTGCAAACCATCTTTTATAGTATAACATAATTTTAATAAGATTTTAAGTGTAAACGTATTTAATATTCATTTAAGGCACATAAAAGAAAATAATAAGTCCAAAATGCCATGGATATTTTTCATCAGGCAAGGAAGTAGATTGTACTCATAGTGGGCCTATTAGGGCAATCTGCTGACGCAGGATGATGGAAAATAGGCTGGCAGATGGACCTGTTATTTTT
>Ga0302140_10006659_pt1 | contig 14482 bp, 10 predicted proteins | sample I_Bog_E1_1_FD_202095 | JGI IMG/M metagenome (GOLD analysis project Ga0302140, IMG submission 202095) | Peat permafrost microbial communities from Stordalen Mire near Abisko, Sweden - I_Bog_E1_1 | ecosystem: Environmental > Terrestrial > Soil > Wetlands > Peat | place: Sweden: Abisko, Stordalen...
GCAGAAGACTCCAGAGACACCGTGGGAAGCGGAAATCGACCGCCTGATGCGGCTGCAGGCTTCGACCAGCGATGCGAAGAAACGCAAGGAAGCGTTCGACCGGGTGCAGGAGATTGTGGTCGAAGAGACCCCGTTTATTTTCCTGATTAACAAGAATGCGTTGTCGGCGGTGTCGCAGTCGGTGCATGGAGCGGGCCCGGTGATTCTCATGCCGCAGACTTACTGGAACGCGGAAGTGCTGACCGTGGGGAAATAGGCAGAGAATTTGCCACGGATTTTGACGGATCGTCACGGATCTAAGAGCTGGAAAAGACCAAGAGAATCGGAATGCTAGAAATTTCACGATCCGAACCGCTGCTGTCGGCGCAGTTTTCCGTAACTTATCCGGGGAAGCCAGCGGTTCTGCGCGACGTGCGATTGGAGATTCAGCGCGGAGAGGTCTTGGGGTTGGTGGGACAGAGCGGCTCGGGCAAGAGCACGATGGCTCTGGCGATTCTGGGGCTTCTAGATCAGAAACGCTCGCGAGTGGAAGGATCGATCAAGTTTCAGGAATCCGATTTGCTTCAGCTCTCCGAGCGCGAACTGCGGGCGCTGCGGGGACGCGCCATTTCACTGGTCTTACAGAGTCCCCTGTCCTCGTTAAATCCGGCGCTTAAGATTCAAACCCAATTGAAGGAAGCATGGCGGGCCCATGCGCCGGGAAGTCACGGCGATTGCATGAAGGCGATCCGGGCCGCTCTGCAAAACGTTTCCCTTCCCATCGACGACGAATTCCTTCGCAAGTATCCGTCGCAAATGAGTGTGGGACAGGCGCAGCGCGTGCTGATTGCCATGGCAGTACTGCATCGTCCAGCACTGCTGATTGCGGACGAGGCCACCAGCGCTCTCGATGTAATCACGCAGTCCGACATACTCGCGCTGTTTCGCGAGCTGAACCGCTCAACCGGGATGGCCATTCTCTACATCTCTCACGACCTTGGGTCGGTGGCGGGAATCTGCGACCGCATTGCCATTCTTCATCAAGGCGAGATCGTCGAATGTGGAACGACCTCGCAGATCTGCTCGAATCCGCAGCATGAATATACGCAACGTCTGATGGCGGCGGTCTTGCGGCTGCCTGCCGGCGCGTACCTGCAAAACAAGGCCGAGGCGGCAGCGTCGCGCTGATCGCCTTCAACACCACAGGCCGAATACCCCTCCCTTACCGGCTCGGCCTTGTCAGCCGGTAACCTTTCCGCCGATCCCAAGGTAATTGCTGCAAGAAGCCCGCAGGACAAACTGTCCCGCGCCCCGCCCGGGAGGACATTGTGTCCCAAGGCCTCGGACACGGCGCGAGTTATCTCCAATTAAAACAACAACTTGCATGATGCCATTTGGCCTGCGACGTGCACAAGTGAGTCCGACTATGAGCACACGATTCCTCCAGATTTGGTCGGGCTTAGGGAACCTGAGAGCTATGACACAAACACCGTTAGCAAAGAGCACAAACCGAGGGCAGCGCCACAGCGCCGCCTGGGGGAAGCGAATCAGCCGGTTGCTGCTTCCCCTCCTTCTTCTCGCGCAGTCTGGTTTCACCCCGTCTGGTTTCGCCCAGGAGCCGGCAGTGGAAGGCCGGATGATCGGCAAGTTCGCCGCGGACCTTGCGCCAGCACTTTCACGGGCCCAACAGGGTGCGAAGGCCAGCGACACCGTGAAGGTGATCGTGCAGTACAAACAGGCTCCGCGCGCTGAGCACGAGGCGCGCGTGCAGGGGCTGGGCGGCCGCCTGAACCACAGGCTCGGAGTGGTAAACAGCCTGGCGGTAACCGTTCCGGTGAGCGCGCTGTCTGCGCTGGAAGCCGACCCCGATGTGGCCTCAGTCGGAATCGATCATCCGCTCAAAGCGATGGACGAATACACCGACGCGGCCATGAACGTGAGCGCCGCCTGGAACGCCGGTTACATCGGCACCGGCCTCGGCGTCGCCGTTATCGACAGCGGCATTGATGACCAGCACATCGACATTTGGGACCGCGTGCTCTACCACCAGGATTTCACGGGAGCCAGCCAGTACAACTCGCAAGGGATGCTGGTGCGTGACACCTACGGCCACGGCACGCATGTCGCGGGAATCATCGCGGGCAGCGGCTGGGTCTCCGGCCAGATCTACGGTGGGGTTGCCTACAACGCTAACCTCATCGATCTGCGCGTGCTCGATGGCAACGGCAGCGGCAACGACAGTGAAGTGATAGCCGCGATTCAAAAAGCCATCGCCCTCAAGACTACGTACAACATCAAGGTCATCAACCTGTCGCTGGGCCGCGGAGTCTACGTCCCGTACGCACAGGACCCTCTCTGCCAGGCGGTGGAAGCAGCCTGGAAGGCGGGCATCGTGGTAGTCGTGGCCGCCGGCAATTATGGCCGCTCCAGCGTCAACGGAATCAACGGCTACGGCACCATCACCGCCCCCGGCAACGATCCATACGTGATCACCGTGGGCGCCATGAACACACAGGGAACTCTGAGCCGCACCGACGACACCATTACCAGCTACAGCTCAAAGGGTCCCACCATGTACGATCACGTGGTGAAACCCGACCTGGTCGCTCCGGGCAATCAGGTGGCTTCCCTGGTCTCCCACAACAGCAACCTCGCCACCGCCTATCCCGGAAATGTAGTGCCGGGGTTCTCGAGCGATTATTTGGTGCTCAGCGGCACCAGCATGGCGGCGCCGGCAGCATCGGGAGCGGCAGTTCTGCTGCTGCAGGCACATCCGTCGCTCACTCCGGACCAGGTGAAGGCGCGGTTGATGAAGACGGCATACAAGTCTTTCCCGGCCTCGAGCGTGGCCACCGACCCCACGACCTGGCAGACCTACACTTCGTATTACGACGCGTTCACCATCGGCGCAGGATACCTGGATCTGCAGGCCGCTTTAGCCAACACCGACCTGGCATCGTCGAAGGTGGGAGCGGCATTGTCTCCCAGCGTCTCGTATAGCTCCTCGACCGGGAAAGTGACGCTCACCAACGGCAATGCGAGCGTGGCGAGCAGTTCGGTGGTATGGGGATCGTCGGTAGTATGGGGCACCTCGGTCGTGTGGGGCACGAATGTCTCCGGCAGTTCGGTGGTATGGGGATCGTCAGTCGTGTGGGGAACCAGCACGATGCAGGGATTCAGCGTGGTCTGGGGCTCGACGACGGATGCCGCCACTAGCGTGGTTTGGGGCGCCGGGGTCAGCAGTTCGGACGCAGCGATGGCCTCCATCGACGGAGACCTCAAGTAGATCGGCAACTTCCACCAACCATCAAAGGGAGGCGGCGTATGAGCTTCGGCTCGGCGCCGCCTTCTCCATTTTCACCCGCATTTCATGACGATTTTCCGATTCCCGTTGACCGAAGTTACCTTCAGCTGCTTCGGCGACAAAATGTCCCGCGCCCCTGGGAGCAGGACAGAATGCCCAAAGCTGACAACTGCATCGCCTTACTATCTCTAACCCTATCAATGATTTACAGCTTATGCTTTGGCACTCGCCGTGCAAAAGATAAGCCGAGTTCAACAAGAGCTTGTTCCACAATCGTTTGCTTGGGGAAGGAAAATACGATGTTGCAAGCCCAAAAATCTGAGGGGTCCAATCGAGAGCAGCGCCACAGCGCCGCCTGGGGAAAGCGCTTCAGCATGGTGTTGCTGCTTCTGATCGCGGAAGCCGCCTTCGCCCAACACTCTAATATCGCTCGCTCCAGGGGCAGCAAGTTCGCTCCGGATGTCGCCGCTCTGGCTGCGGAAGCTCATCCGCGTAACCAGACTGTCAAGGTCATCGTGCAGTACGCCGCGGTTCCTAAGGCTGAGCAAACTGGGCGACTGCATGGCTATGGCGGCCGCCTGGGTGCAAACCTTAACCTGGTCAAGGGCGTGGTTCTTACCATCCCGGTGAGCGCGTTGCCGTATCTGGAAGCTGACCCTGACGTCATTTCCGTAAACATCGACCATGCCATGATGGGCGCGGATGACACCACGGATATCGCTACCGGCGTGAACGCCGCCTGGAACTCTGGCTATACCGGAACCGGCATTGGCGTGGCGGTCATCGACAGCGGAATCAACGATAGCCATCCTGATCTTCTGAATTCAGCCGGGACCAAGTCCCGCGTCGTCTATCGCCAGGATTTCACAGGCACGCCGAATACGAACTTGCTGACCGGAGCGAAGTATGACCTCTACGGTCACGGTACGCACGTCGCTGGCATCATCGGCGGCAACGGTTCGCTCTCCGGCGGAAACTACTCCGGCGTAGCCACCAACGTAAATCTTGTCGACCTGCGGGCACTCGATCTGAACGGCGCGGGCAGCGACAGCACCGTGATCGCGGCCATTCAAGAAGCGATTACCTTGAAGAGCACCTATAACATCCGGGTGATCAACCTTTCTCTCGGACGCGGTATTTTCGTGAGCTATACGCAGGATCCACTGTGCCAGGCGGTTGAATCCGCATGGAAGGCTGGAATCGTAGTGGTGGTCGCGGCTGGCAACTATGGTCGGGTCAGCGTCAACGGCAGCAACGGCTTCGGAACAGTTACGGCGCCGGGCAACGATCCTTACGTCATCACCGTCGGTGCGATGAAGAGCAACGGTTCCTCTTCGCCCTCGGCGGAAACTCTGGCCAGCTTCAGCTCGAAGGGACCCACCACCTACGATCACGTGGTTAAACCTGACCTGGTCGCGCCGGGCAACGACATCGTATCGTTGGCGGCACCGGGAGCAACGTTGGAACTGTTGTATCCGACTGAATTCGTTACCGGCAGCGACGGCAGGAACGAATACTTCACGCTGAGTGGCACGAGCATGGCGACTCCGGTAGTAGCGGGATCAGTGGCATTGCTCCTGCAGGAAAACAGCGCGTTGACTCCGGATCAGATCAAGGCGCGCTTGATGAGGACAACGTACAAGACGCTACCGACCGCGTCCAGTTCTTATGTTCCCCATCTGTCGCAGACCTTCAACGAGTTCGGCGATCTGTTGTCTGTAGGTACGGGCCTGCTCGATGTGCAGACAGCGGTGGCAGATACCAACCTCGCTCCGGCTACTTTGGGCGCGGCGTTGTCACCGTCGTTGGTTTACAACTCTTCCAACGGTTCCGTTTCGCTGGTGCAAGGCAATAGCAGCGTGGCATCCACATCAGTGGTTTGGGGATCCTCGGTAGTGTGGGGCGCTTCCGTGGTTTGGGGAGCTTCGATCAGTGGTTCTTCCGTGGTATGGGGAGCTTCCTTGCCGTGGAACACGAACGCTTTGAGCGCTTTTAGCGTGGTTTGGGGCTCAAGCACAGGGACGGGGACTCAAGCCGCGAGCGTGGTTTGGGGTGCGGCGGTATCGACTGCCGACGGCGCGTTCTCCGATGCCGGAGACGATGAACAGTAACCGTGTGTAACGAACCAGAGAAAGGAGACGATCATGAAAAACACACGGCTCACACAAAGCTTTATTGGACTGATGACCCTGGCAGCGATCGCGGGCACAGCCTACGCCGCACTCGCCAGCCACACCCTTCACCCAGCCTTTGCCCTCGCGTTATTGGCACTGGCAGCCGCAACTTCGCGGATGAAAGTAAAGCTGCCTGGCATCAACGGAAACATGTCGGTCAACCTCCCGTTCCTGCTGATGGCGGTAGTCAACCTGAGCGCAGTCGAAGCGGTTCTGATTGCCTGTATCTCGACCACGGTGCAGTGCTGGCCCAAAGAACGAAGCAAGTTCAGGCCAGAACAGCTGCTGTTCAACATCGGCATGATGGCTTTCGCCGCCAGCATGGCCAACCTGATCTGGAACGCAGGCTGGCTCGGCAAGACGGCGTGGGCGTCAGAACCGCTGATGCTGGCTTCGGCAACGGCGGCTTTCTTCGTCGGACAGACAGCACCGGTGGCGGGCATCCTCAAGGTGGCTGAGGGAGCGGCGATGCGCCGCGTCTGGCTCAACATCGTGCAACTGTCATTCCCTTACTACGTTGTCAGTGCGGGCATGACCTCGATGGTGAACCTGGTAAGCCATCACTTCGGCTGGCAGGCAGCCCTGGTGGTTTTCCCGGTAATGTACGGAATCCATCGCTCGTACCGGTTGTACTTCGATGCGGCGGCCGAAGGACTTCGAACTCCGGCGTTGGCCAGAGCGGCTGGCGCGGGGGCGTAGGAAAATCGAGCATTCGCTTCGCAAGCAACACAGCACAGACAAGTGGCGTTCTGAGAAACCCATCAGAACGCCATTTTTATTTTGTCAGAAACCTTCCGTTCGCAGCTCCAGCACTCCGCTCCGAAGCCAGCACAAAATTTCACAACCTCATGACAATCCGGTGACAAACGTGCCGACCACGCCCTCTAGCATGGCCACGAACTGCGGACTGGACGGTCAAGACCAACAGCGATCCTGGACGCGGCGCACGAAATCACACGACACTCAGGAGCAATCACATGCAGCATCCATTCAATCGCACAGGCGCTCTCTCTGCCCTGCTCACGCTGTTTTTGGCTTCCAGCGCGGCCGTGGCGCAATATCAATCCACCAATCTGGACTCCGACCTCGCCGGCAAGGCAAAGCACCAGGACACTCTGCTGAAAAATGCCTGGGGACTGGCCTATGCGCCGGGTGGGGCTTTCTGGGTCAGCGATGAAGCCAGTGGCTGGTCCACTCTGTATGACGGCAAAGGCAACATCCAAAGCCTGAAGGTCGTTGTTCCTCCGGCCACGGGTACAGGCGCGGGTTCGCCCACTGGGATGGTCTACAACGGCTCGGACGAGTTCGCGATCGACAGCTGGGTGTCGGCATTTCTTTTTTGTACACTCGACGGCACCATCCAGGGTTGGTCGGACTTTGAACCGAGCACCACTCTGATCGGAGCCACCAGCAAGGGAGCTTCGTACACCGGATTAGCTATCACCAATCATTCTTCCGGGAATTCGCTGTTCGCCGCCGACGCCGCCAACAACAAAGTGGATATTTACAACGGAAACTTCAGCCTCACCGGATCGTTCACCGACTCCACAATTCCGCCCGGGTTCGCCCCCTTCGGCATCCAGGATATCGACGGCCAGGTCTATGTTTCCTATGCAGCCACGAACGGCGGGCCCGGCGGATACATTGACATCTTCTCCGAGACCGGGACGTTCGTGAAGCGCTTTACCTCGGGCACCCCTTTGAATCAGCCGTGGGGATTTGCCGTAGCGCCGAAGAATTTCGGCAAGCTCAGCGGCACGTTGTTGGTCACCAACAATACTTCCACCGGAACCATCAATGGCTATAACCTGACGACTGGAAAACTGGCGGGCACGATGAAGAACACTGCCGGCAAGAATCTTACGATCAGCGGCCTGTGGGGAATTGAGTTCGGTGGCGGAGCAGCGCTGAACGGCGCCAAAAACCAGCTCTTCTTCACGTCTGGTCCCAACGACACGGATGGTTATTTCGGGGTGATCGTCGCCACGGCGGATTAGTCCAACCTTCGTGAAACTGCTGAACTACAAACGAAGGCCGCCTTGGCAGGCGGCCTTAGTTCTTACCATACTCGCTTGTTGCACTGGCTTGTTGCACTCGACAAAAACTAGTTCGGCATGACAACCGTATCGATGACGTGAATCACACCGTTGGACTGAAACACGTTTGGAATGGTCACCATTGCGGTCCCACCCTTCTCGTCTTTCAGCATGATGTGATTGCCATCCAGCGAGGCCCAGAGTTTGCCGCCTTCAACCGTCTTCAGTTCCGCCGTCCCGTGGCCGTCTTTGATTTGCTTTTTCAGGTCGGCAGCGCTCAACCGTCCGGCGACCACGTGATAGGTGAGGACTTTGGTCAACACCGCTTTGTTCTCCGGCTTCAGAAGTGTGTCCACGGTTCCCGCAGGCAGCTTGGCAAAGGCTTCGTTGGTCGGCGCGAATACGGTGAATGGTCCCGGACTCTCCAAAGTATCCACCAACCCGGCAGCTTTCACCGCGGCTACCAGCGTGGTGTGATCGGCGGAATTCACCGCGTTCTCGACGATGTTCTTGGTGGGATACATTTCCTTGCCACCAACTACAGGATTCTTCATCCCCGCCATGGCGGATGTAACCGCGATGGCCACGATGCTCAACACAACTGCAAATTTCTTGTTCATTTTGATCCTCGTCAGATTTGAATTTCTTGTCCCTCGGTAACAGTACGAAGATCGTCTGAATTCGGATTTGACGGGGTTTGGTCAAAGGCGGCTACGTTTGTTGGAGGGAAAAAACAAACGGCCTGGGCAACGCTCGAATGCATGATTCGAAGTCGCTGCGCAGGCCAAGGTTTGGATACGCAAAATAAATTTACCGGGAACGTGATGCCTAGGGCGTGATCTTAAAAACCGTTCCCTGGCTGTAGGTTCCTCCGCCCTCCGTGGTGCCGTATAGATTTCCGGCTGAGTCGCGAATCAACCGGCCGGCGGGGTCTGCTCCGTCTGGGCCAGAGAAGCTATGCAGCAAGGTGAATGCGCCCGTGGCCGAGTTTACGCGATACACTGTGCCCATGTTGGATCCACCGCCGAAACTGGTGGTCCCGTACAGTTCGCCATCACTGCCCAAAAGCAACTGTCCAAACGGCGCTTCGCCATCGTGACTTCCGCCGGCAAAAGAGTGGAGGACAGAATACGTTCCCGCCGTGTCGATTTTGAAAACGACTCCCTCCCCGGAACTGCCAACGTTCTTTACCGCTGTACCGTAAAGATTGCCCGCGGAATCAAGCGTAAGCTTGCTTACCGATACGGCGGCGGCCCCGCTGACGAAGTTATAAAGAACAGTCAGATGGCCGGTCGTATCGATCTTAAAGACAACGCCGAAACCAGAAGCGCCATCGGCGGTGTTGGTTCCATAGAGATTGCCTGCGGAATCTGCGATGACGCCGCCGAAGGGATTGGCTCCGTCCGATCCAGCCAGGAAGTTATAAAAAACGGTTTCGCCGCTCGAAGCTGGAAGTATTTTAAAAACCACTCCGCAGAGCGTGCAGCCAGAGCCGCCGTAATAGGTCACGCCATAGAGATGTCCGGCAGTGTCCGCCGTCAACCCCGCCCGGGGCTGGCCTCCGTCCGCTCCGCCGGTAAAATCATGCAGAACGGTTTCGTGATTGGTGGGGCTTAACTCGTAAACGATCCCATCGTCGTTCGCTCCGCCAAATTCCGTTGTGCCGAAAATATCTCCGGAACTATTGCGAACCAGATCACCATTCGGAACTGACCCGTCCGTTGAACCGCCGGCAAAACTATAGAGAACAGTTTCGTGGTTTGCCGTGTCTACTTTAAATACAACGCCTTCATCAAAGGCGCCTCCATATATCGCGGTTCCGTAGAGGTTGCCGGCTGAGTCGCGAACGACCCCTCCGAACGGGATGTCGCCATCCGCGCCGCCGGTGAATGAGTACAACACGGTCAGACTTTGCGCGCTGGCTATTGGGGAAATACCAAACGCCATCAGAATGAACAGGGAAAGGATCGACAGAAAGGGCGAGGACTTCATGGTGCGCTCCTTGGAGTGAGGTCACAACGGTGCAAGAGACTAGGGGAGCGGCGCTGATCTTGCCATCAACCGAGAAGCAACCAGACTTCTCGTCGGCCGAATTGAACGATCTTACACGACAACCCGTAATCGCGTTGTGCAAAAGTTTATTTTCCGCGATTTTGGCTGAAGAGTTATTGCTGGTCGAATAACCCGCTGCGGTCGACGCGCTCGCCTTTGAAAACCACCATTGAGATCCGTTCCGTAGCGGTGATGTCTTCGAGAGGATTTCCATCCACTACTAGTAAGTTAGCGTCATTGCCGAGGCGAATTGTTCCGATGTGATTGTCCGCGCGCAAAAGACGCGCCGCATTAAGAGTTGCTGCTTGCAGGGCAACCGCCGGGGAAATGCCAGCCTTTACCCAGAGTTCCATTTCATGCTGCACTGTCGGACCGTGAACAATAAGAGGATTGCCCGCATCGCTACCGGTCACGAGTAACACCCCATGGGCTTGCGCGCGCTTCAGGTTGTCGATGGCGATAGCCATGTCGACGGGGAAACCTGCCATCGACTTGCGCATGGCCTCGATTCCGGGCGAACCCATGGCTTCCTCGGTTCCGCGCAGCAGTTCCGGCGGACCGACTTGCTGCACCAATGATCGTTTAAGCAGATCGGTTTTTCCGGCGACGAAGTCTTTGAATGATTCTCCCGCGCTCAGGGTCGGATCGTAGAATGTTCCCTGCTTCGCCATCTGATCAAAGACCGCGTCCGGAATTTTTTCGCGGAAGGATCCATGCTCAATCGAATCAGCTTTCGCTTGGGTTGCATCGGCTACGTCGCGAGCGTCTCCGGTGTGCACAGCCAGCGGCAACGAATCGACATGCGCTTGCTGGGCAATGGCATTGAATAATCCAGTATCGAGGCGCGTGAAGACCTGATTGCCACCGCCCGATTCGAGAATTGCTTTGATACAATCCACGTGTTGATTTTTCAACGCGTCCACCTGCTGTCCGGCTTCGGCGTTCGAAGTTGGAATTCTCACCGATTGACTTTCGTATTTCGCGCGAACGTTCTCAGGCAGGCCTTTGAAATACTCCGTTCCGTGTCCGCCGGCGGCGGTGAACACAGGGCCGCAGGTTTGTAAGTCCGCACCCAGCATTTCGCCGCTGCTTACGGTAGTGCGGACTTTGAGAATGGTATCCAGTGGGTCGCCCACACTGCGTACGGTGGTCACGCCGCTATAAAGATACGCTGCCAGAGCGCGCTGCATCGCTTTTTCGGAACCATACTGAACCTCAGGGTCAAAACCGCCAAGCGCCCCAAGATGCACATGCACATCAATCAGGCCCGGAAGAATTGTTTTTCCCGCAGCCTCGACGACTTCCGCTTTCAATGTCTTTGGGTCCGGACCCTCACCCTCATAGATTTCCGCAATCTTTCCGCCGCGCACGAGCACCGAGCCGTTCTCGATCACTTTGCCGTCTCCGACAAAGATTCGGGCCCCGCGGATGAGGAAAGTATCACCGCGCGCGAGTTGCCGGTTGAGAACTTTGGTTTTCGCGATGCCCGTGCGCGCGTGCATCTGCCAGAGCCCCAAACACACAAACGGCATCAGCACCGCTAGTAACCACAGTTTCGCCGACGCGCGAATCTTCTCTTCCTTCTCCCACCGGAAGAGCTTGTAGGCGATGAACAGGCCCACGGCCGCAGTCAGCAGTAGCGCCAGCGCCGGCTGGATATTTGTGAAGATGGTTTCGTTCCGCAGCAACATGCCCTGAATGCCGGTCACCATATAAGTTGCCGGCATGAACTGGGTGATGATGAGAAGCCACAAGGGAAACATGGAGAGCGGAAAGGTTGCGCCGCTCAAAAACAGCATCGGCAAATACACCAACTGCACGATCAGTTGGCTTTCCTGCATCGAGTTCACAACCGACGCGATGATCAATCCAACCGCGCGGAATCCGACGATGGCGATGGTGACGAAGAGAATGATCGAACCCATCGACTGCGGCCACGGCATGCCATATAAAAAATGCGCCAGTGTAAAAATCAGCAGAACGTTGGGCATGTAAAGAATCCAACCCGTCACGACGGAAGCGACGAGCAGCGGCGCCGGGGAAATGGGCGTAACTTTATAGCGGCGCAGAATGTTAGCTTCGCGCTCCTGCACCGCGCGAATTCCCGCGCCCATCAAGCCGTTGCCAAGAATTCCGATGATCAGCACCATCGAGATCACCACGGTCATAGCCGCGCCGCGCTCGCCATGCATGGCCTGCCCAAAGATGAAAAAGAACGCCAGGGGAAAAAGATAATTGAAGAAAATGACGGAGCGGTTGCGCAGCGCCAGCTTCAGGTCGATCGCAACCAGCGCTTTGTAAGGTTTCAGTCCCATGCTCTACTCACGCAGCTTCTTTCCGGTCAGTTCGATGAATACATCTTCCAGGCTGGGCTGTTTCAGGCTGACGTCGGTCAATTCCATGCCGTGTTGGTCGATCCATTTCACCAGATCGACCAGCGTGGCCGCGGGACGACGCGAGTGCAGCGTAAGCGTTTTCCCCGTTGAATCGATTTCGCTTTGGGTCGCCTCTGCCCACGCCGGGCGATTCTCCGGGAACGGAGCCGCGCATGTGACCACGATGCTGGAAGCGTTCTTGCTTTGCTGCTGCAGCCGCGCAGGAGTGTCGAGAGCGACGATCCGGCCTTCGTCCACAATCGCCACCCGGTCGCACAAGCGTTCCGCTTCCTCGATGTAATGCGTGGTCATCAGAATGGTGCGATGTTCCCGCTTCAATTCCTCGAGCAGTTTATGGATTTCAACCCGCACTTGCGGATCGAGGCCAGTCGTGGGTTCATCGAGAAACACCAGTTGCGGATCGTTGATGAGCGCCAGAGCCAGAGCCAGCCGCTGCTTCTGTCCGCCAGAAAGCGTTTCGTAAAAAGCGTCGCGCTTCTCTTCCAACTGCAAACGCTGTAGAAGTTTATTTACATCGACATTCCGGCTATAGAAGGACGCGAAGACCTGCATAGCTTCGCGCACGCGAATCTTCGCGGGCAAGTTCGTTGCCTGCAGGCAGACTCCGATGCGATCTTTTAATTGTTGCCGCTGGCGGTCGGGATCGAAGCCCAGCACCGTGACCTGCCCGCCGCTGCGCGGACGCAATCCCTCCAGGATTTCTACTGTGGTGGTTTTGCCCGCGCCGTTCGGCCCCAGCAAGCCAAACACTTCTCCCGGCTGAATCTCGAAATCGATACCCTTCACGGCGTGCACGTCGCCGTAGGATTTCTTGAGTCCCTGCACAGATATCGCTGGCGAAGAATTCATGGGATGCTCAGGCTACCGGAGAACGAAATTCAAGTCAAAAAACCTTATCTGTCAAAGCTCGTTAGAAATGTCCCCATCCTTAACTCGTTAGAAGTGTCCCCTTTTTGTGATGTTATTTCCGTTGTCCAGCGTCCTGGAGCGTAGCCCTGCTTTTTAGGGCGAAGCGGAAGGACGCTGGACAACGGGCGGCGCGGCCAGGGGTGTGCGCAGCGCAACCCGCATCTCGTAACCCAATCGCCAGGGATGATCCGGCTTCGCTTTCTTCCCCGCTTTGAGGCGGGCCGCTGGCCGTTGCGGTTCGACTACTTCTCGCACCGGCTCGGCGATCTCGCGATACTCGATGCGCTCTCCCCGGTAGTACACTTCCATCCCTCCGTCTTCATAAGCGCAGACCAGCGCCTTGCTCTGGGTCGGACCATAACGTCGCGATTGGGGACGCAACTGCAGCCAGCTTCCTTCATGCCGGATGACCCAATCGTTACTGATGGCGCGCTCGGTCTCCAGGCGGAAGATCTGGCGCAGCTCCCGCCGGATGGGTGCGCGCCCGTGATAATCCTCGGGCTGGGCCGGCGGCTGGGCAAACCGGCGGTTGTGTTGCGGCAGGTATTGCTGCTCCAGGTACTGATTGGCCGCCGCGTAGCTGGCGATGGCTTTCCGCCGCAGTTTCTTGATCAGCCGGTCCTGATGGGTGCCGTGATTGCGTTCCACTCGCCCCTTGGCCTGCGGCGAACTGGCGGCGATGATGCGGATGCCCAGCTTCTCGCACATCCGCCCGAACTGCGTCACCGCCGCTTCGCCCCGCAACTGCTCGCCCGGCGTGGCTTTGCGCCGATACACATTCTTCCAGTCGGTGTAGAGGGCGCGCGGCACCCCATAGCGCTCGATCCACACCCGCAGCAACCCCACCGCCGCCCAGATCGTCTCTTCCTTGCCCATGCGCATCTGGGTCGTGCCGGTCGCGTCGTCCACCATGTTCATCAGACAACCGCGCGGACCGCGATTTTCCAGCCAGTCATGAAAGCTTCCATCCAACTGCACCAGTTCCCCAAAATGCGACTTGCGTTCCCGCCGCTGGCAGTGTTTCTTACGCCTACGCCGCCGACTCCAAAGGCCCTCTTCCAGCATCCAGCGCCGCAGGGTCTCATGATCGATCTCGACGCCATCTTCCTCCGCTAGATGCTCGGCCGCCAGCGTCGGGCCGAAACGTTCGCCTTCGCTGCCCGAATATTTGCGCTCGATCAAGCCCAGCACTCGCCGCCGCAACTTCTTGGCCTTGCCCCGATTCGACTCCCGCCCCGCGTTGCCGTGCCTCAGCCCTTCCGCCCCGCGCTCCCGATACCGCCGCCACACCCGCTTCGTCTGCCGGTAGCTCAGCCCCAGCATCTCCGCCGCATGCTGCAGACCCAAATCCCCCTCCGCCACCCGTCCCATCACCTCCACCCGCTCCAATTCCCGACGGCTCATCCCTGTCCTCTTCAACCGACCTCCTCTGGCTGGAGGTCTTAGTTTAAAAAAGGGACATTTCTAACGAGTTATCCAGGGGACATTATCAAAGAGTTTCAACAACCACATCAACTCGGCGTTGACATTCTGCGGGAGCGTACGGTATCTTTAAAGCTTTGGGAAGTCTCGCGGTTGCCCGCCTGATGGTCTGGCGTCCTCGCCGGGGAATCAAAGAGCGGTCTTCTTTGT
>Ga0302140_10006660_pt1 | contig 14482 bp, 15 predicted proteins | sample I_Bog_E1_1_FD_202095 | JGI IMG/M metagenome (GOLD analysis project Ga0302140, IMG submission 202095) | Peat permafrost microbial communities from Stordalen Mire near Abisko, Sweden - I_Bog_E1_1 | ecosystem: Environmental > Terrestrial > Soil > Wetlands > Peat | place: Sweden: Abisko, Stordalen...
TGATTAACCTCATCCTTATTCCAATCCTTTCGCCCTGGCGTAACATTGAACACGCGCGATTTTGGACTCTCAGCGAGATGGAAAAAACCAGCTCGTTCGCTTTCGCGTTGATACCTAAAGACGCTTCGGTGGCGACCCAAAGTTCTATCGCTCCTCATCTTTCCGAACGAAAGGATGTTTATGCCCTGGGCAGTAGGGTGGACTGTCACACGATAAAACCGGATTTTTTTATCGTGAACCGCAATTTGAACTGTTGGCCCATCACTTATTCTGAAATTGATACCTGTTTAAATGAGAAGGTGAAAAATGGGTATAAGAAGATATTCGCGAAAGACGACTGGGTGGTTTTGGAAAGTGAAAGTTATGCAGGTATTGCGGTTCAATAGACTGGGTTATTTTCCATTTATCCCCTGTATTTCCAGTAATTTTTGGCTAAGATGTGCGCCGTTGAAAGAGTCCAATACTTAAATTTTTCGAGGTGAAATATGGCTGATGTTCTTTACGCTCAAACCGCTGCTCCTTCCGCCGGACCAGCTGCTGGAACTCCTATGGCAATGATCATAAATTATTTACCAATTATCGCCGTTGTTGGTTTGTTTTATTTCCTGATGATTCGTCCTCAAAGCACTGAGCGCAAGAAGAAAGAAGAACAGCTAAGGGGTATCGAACGCGGCGACAAAGTTTTGACCCGTGGCGGTCATTACGGCATAGTTCATGACATCAAGGATCATGTTTTGACCGTAAAACTTAACGAAAACACCAAAGTTGAAATGCATCGGGATTATGTGGATTCAGTTGAAAAAAATAAATAGAATTAAAAGTCTTTCCCAAGCCGCTCTTCTCACGAAGGGCGGCTTTTTTTGTTTTATACTAGACCTGCTTCTATATATACAACTCAAGATATACAACTCAAGGCGGTTCCGGTTGGCTATCCAAACCTCTTTTTCTTTGCCTTTTCACTCAATCCGCGTACTTGAAAAGCCTTTGGACTGGACAGGTGTTTGGGAAAAATGGGCCGCCCAGGGCCCGGCGGTGCTTTTTGAAAGTTCAGGGCCGATGGGCGATGCAAGCCAATGGGTGATTGTGGCGGGCGGGGCAACGGAAGAAATAATTGGGGAAAAGAGCCAGTGCTATTTAGGCTCAAGGGATCAAAAGAAATTATACGAACCTGGGTTTTGGGCTTTTCTGGATGAGATTGCTTTCAATCAAGATTCCTTTCAGCCTTTTCCGAATGGTTTGGCTCAAGCCTGGTTTGGACTTCTGAGCTATGAGTTCGGCCATGATTTTGTGGTGCCGATCGCGTCGACCGCTGAAAAATCTGTTCCCGACTTTTATTTTTTCAAACCCTCCCAAATACTTGCCTACAACCGCCAAACCAAAGAACTGTTTCAATTTGGCGATGTGACAGACCTTAACGAAAATCAGGGAACGGCACAGCCATTTAACGTTGGTTCGGTGGAGGCGAGAGTTTCTTCCGACCAATACGAAACCATGGTGCGGCAGGTACAGAATTACATCGGCGCGGGGGATATCTATCAGGCCAATCTGGCTCAATCCTTTCAGGCGTCCTGGAAGGGAAGCGCGGCGAGTCTTTACCGTCTGTTGCGAGAAATGAATCCGGGGCCCTTCATGGGTTTGTTTCGCGGGCCAAACTTTACGGTGGTTAGTTCCTCGCCGGAACGGTTAGTGGCAGGGCGGGGTTACTGGCTGGAGGCGCGACCAATTGCCGGTACCAGACCCAGAGGTTCCAACGAACTGGATGATTTACAACTGAAGGCTGATCTTCAAACCAACCCTAAGGAACAGGCGGAGCATTTGATGCTGGTGGACCTATGCCGCAATGACCTGGGCCGGGTTTCGGATTATGGAACAGTGGAAGTCAAACGCTACGCCGATGTGGAATCCTACGCCCGGGTACATCACCTGGTCTCCACGGTGAAGGGGCGCAAGAAAAAGGACGTCCGATTGAGCGAGGTGGTAAAAGCCCTCTTTCCGGCGGGAACCATTACGGGCTGTCCCAAAATCCGATGTATGGAAATAATCCGGGAACTGGAAAAGCATCCCCGGGGCTTTTACACCGGCTCCATGGGTTACGCGGGGCCCGGACCCTTTTTTGATTTTAATATCCTGATCCGCTCTTTTACCCTGTGGGATAATGGCTTGCTGGACTTTTACGCGGGGGCGGGCATTGTGGCGGACTCGGACCCAGCACGGGAATATATGGAAACTCTCTATAAAGTAGAAGCTCTGGCCCAGGCTTTGGGAACAACTTTATTGGAGAGACCATGAAAGTTTACTGGAAAGGCAAACTGCAGAAACCTGAGCAGGTAAGGGTTTCGCCGGTCAATACGGGCATCTTGTATGGGGAAAGCCTGTTTGAATCTATCCCGGTCTATCACGGCAAGGCTTTTGGCCTGAAAGAGCATCTGGAACGGCTGAAAAGGGGATGCGCTTTTTTAAATTGGCCAATGCCCAAAGCGGTGGAGTTTGAAAAAGGAATCCGGCTTTTTCAAAAGGAACTCAAAAAAGATTTTATGATTCGCTTTAACCTTACCCAGGAACTGCACAAAGCCTCCGGCCCGCGGGACTTTTTCAGCCATGCCCCCGTTATGTACGCCACCGCCCGGCCCCTGCGCCACGACATTCAGGACCCCAACCCGCTTTTCGGCAAGGTGGGGGTGAGCCCCTGGCAGGCTTCCAGCGCGCGAGTGTTTCCCAATCACTTCAAGGCGGCGGTTTATATGACCACCCGGGTAGTGTTTCGCGACCACCCCGAATGGCAGGATGTTTTGCGCCTCGACGACAAAGGTTTTGTGGTGGATGGCGGGTCTTCTGCCCCTTTCTGGTTTGACGGCCACAAGGTTTGCGCTCCGCCGCTGCATTTGGGCGGATTGGCCAGCGTGACGAGGATTAAGGTTTTGGGAATTTGCCGGCAGATCGGCTTGCCGGTAGTAGAAAAAGCCTGGAAACCCAAAGACGCCCTAAACAAAGGCGAGGTTTTTATGGCTGGTTCGGGAGTAGGAGTGATGGGCGTTTCGCACATTAACGACCAAAAGTTGAAAAGCACCGGGGCCATCACGGACCTTTTGTGGCAAAGGTATAGGACTGAGGTTTTGAAGCTCAATGGATAGTTTGTTAGCCGACGTCATCTTACTTATCCACTTTTTCTATGTGCTGTTTGTGGTACTGGGCCTGGCGGTGATTTGGCTCGGCTTTTTTCTGCGCTGGGCCTTTGTCCACAATTTCTGGTTTCGCCTGGTGCATCTTTTAGCCATCGGCTATGTGGTGGCGGAATCGCTAGGGGGAGTCATTTGCCCCCTGACCATTTGGGAAAATGAGCTGCGGATTAAGGCGGGCAACGGGGTTTACCAGGGAACCTTTATGGAGCATTGGGTGCATCAGGTTATGTTTTACGACGCTAGGCCCGAAACCTTTACGGCCATCTACGTTATCTTTTTCTTGATGGTTTTATTGAGCTTATGGGTGGTGAAGCCCCAATGGAAGACGAAATGAACGATCTGATTTTCCAAAAGGCAGAACTATCGGATACCAAAGATATTTTAGCTTTGTTGAAACGAATAGCCATTTGGTTGAAGGGGAAGGGCGTTGATCAATGGCTGCAGTTTTTGGACGAAACAAAGGGAATGGCCATTGTGGAGCGCCGTTTTCGGGAAGGCGAGGTTTACAAAATTGTTTCGAGTGGAAACCTTTTGGGTGTATTTGTAATCCAGTCCGACGACCCATTTTGGCATTCGAAGAGAAAAGACGATTTGGCCAGCTGGATTCATACCATGGGCGTCGACCCTTCCCTGGTGGGTAAAGGAATTGGGAATAAAATACTGTCGTATATCGAAAAAAACGCTATAAGTGCTGGAAAGAAGTTTGTGAGACTGGATTGCTATGACGATAATAAGCGTCTATGTATTTATTATGAATCGAACGGGTTTAAATACGCCGGTTCAAAATCCTGGGAAGGAAGAACCATCCGTTTGTATGAGAAGGAATTATGACTTTTGGCCCGACTGTTTCTTTTTAAGATGTAGGAAAGAGAAAAATGAAACTCAAAAAACAAAAAAATCGAACTCCTGTTTTGAGAGCAGCTATTGAGATGGGCTCTATCATCTTTCTGTTTTATTCCAATCTCTTGATGGGAGAATTTACCAATTCAAACAGCGCGCAGGGAAAGACCTTGATTTTCGCGATTCAGGATGTGTTTTCGACGACCAACTTTATCATCGCGGTTATTTCCTCGCTGATGGGCTATGTGGTTTTTGAGTACCTGAGAAAGAAACTTTAAAACTTAATGGAGAAACAGAATGACTTTAATTATGGATGGCAACGCGACGGCCAAGGCGGTTCAGGAAAAAATCGCGCAAGATGTGGAAAAGCTCAAGGCTGCCGGAAAACGCCCAGGCCTGGCGGTTGTGTTGGTAGGGGAAGACCCAGCCTCTAAAGTTTATGTGGGTCGCAAAAAAAAGGCCTGCGAAACCTTGGGGTTTTATTCCGAAGAATACAAATTGCCCGCTGACACCAAAGAAGCCGATTTGTTGGCACTGGTGGAAACCCTCAACCGCAAGCAGGAAATCCACGGTATTTTGGTGCAGTTTCCGTTGCCCACCGGGTTGAATCCACAAAAGGTTATTGAAACTATTAATCCTGAAAAAGACGTAGATGGAATGAACCCCACCAGTTTGGGTAAATTGATATCGGGTCTGCCGGGATTGAGATCCTGCACACCGGCTGGGGTTATGGTAATGCTGGAACATTACGGTATTTCGGTGGCCGGCAAAGAGGCGGTCGTGATTGGCCGGAGCATCATGGTGGGAAAGCCCATGGCACAGTTGTTAGTCGAGGCCAACGCGACGGTGACCATTTGCCACAGCAAAACCAAAAACATCGGGGAAGTTATCCACCGAGCTGACATCGTGGTGGCGGCTATCGGTAAACCCAAGTTCGTCACAGCTGACATGGTAAAGGATGGAGCGGTGGTGGTGGATGTGGGCATTAACCGCACGGCTGAGGGGAAATTAGTAGGCGATGTGGATTACGAAGCCATCGCACCCAAAGCTTCGGCCATCACACCGGTGCCGGGAGGCGTGGGGCCCATGACCATCGCATTACTCATGAAAAACACCTACCAGGCTTTTTTAAATCAATCGGGTCTTTAATTTGAAAAGATTTATACAAACTCATATTTCTAAAGCCAAATTGGACAACCTTTTAAAACAAAAAAGTCCGTTAAAAATCGGACTGACCGGAGGGATTGGCGCGGGCAAAAGTTTAGCGTTAAAAACCCTTCAGGAAAAAGGGATACCTATTCTTCAAACGGACCTTTTAAGTCATTTGCTGCTTCACGACAGGAAAATCAAAGGCCGGTTAGTGAAGGCTTTTGGAAAAGACATTTTGGATGAGGACGTCGTGATTCACCGGAAAAAGTTAGCGCAGGCCGCTTTCAAATCCGCCCGGGGACAAAGGATATTAAATGGAATTATGCACCCCGCGGTGAGGCAGGGAGTGGCTCGGTGGATGAAGCAGCAAGCCCGTCAAAAACCGGTTCCCCGGGTGTTGGTAGTGGAAGTGCCTTTGCTTTTTGAGAGGGGTTTTTATCGTTTTTTTGTTGGTACAATTTCGGTTTCCGCAGGTGCCCAACTCCGCCGGAAACGTCTAAAACAAAGGGGTTGGAATCTGTCAGAAATTCGTCGAAGAGAAGCCCTGCAATGGTCCCAGGAACGAAAAGATCAAAAAGCGGATTGGGTTATTTATAACAATGGGTCTGAAAATGACTTAAAATGCACTTTGTTTGACTGGGCCGCCCAATTTTAACCTCCTGATATTGAATATATTCGAATTGCGAGAACTATCATCCGTTGCTAAAAAAACTTCTTCAAACCCATGAAAAATTAGAGAGTCTTAACCAATATCAGCGTTGGGTGATTGTGGTAGGGAGTGCTTTTCCCGCCATGGCGGCTTCTTACGTTGCTTTGCAGAATGATGGGGATGTTTTAATCGGTCTTTTTATGTTTTATGTGCCGGTAGTGCTTTCGGTGGTGCTCTTAGGGATGGTGGAAACGGCGGTTTTGACCGGCGTCCTGGCGCTTATCGCGATGATTAATCTTCTGTCCGTCGGTCAGCCGGTATGGATGTTGGGGCTGTTTTTGGCGAGTCTCGCGCTTAATTATTATTTGTGGTTCACCTGGACAGAGGAATCGGATATTAAAGCCTTCCAATTAAAGAAAACCTTTGAAGAGTTTGAGCTTTCGATCACGGATCTCCGGTTAGCCCATGAAAAAACAGAACTTTCTTACCAAGCCAATCAAATTAAAATTCAACGTTATACCGCTTTAAATGAGTTGGCCCGCAGCCTGGCCTTGACGTTTAAAACCCAAGACGTGGTTAAATTGCTGATAGAAACAATTTCGAAAACTTTTATGGTTCCGGGCGGTGTTTATTCTTTACTCCTTTTTGACAGCAGTGTGGGCAAGGAAATGCATGCCGTGCGTTACAGCGTTGATACCGAAATGGAAGTGAGGCTGAACCGTGAACGCCTTCATGCTGATAACCCCTTTAATGCCTGGGTAATAGCCCAAAAAAAGCCATTAGTGATTCATGACGCGAGCAGTGATTTTCGGTTTCAAAATATTCCGGAAGAAAGCCGGGTACAAAGTCTGGTAGCGGGCCCCTTGATGGGCGGCCACGAACTGATGGGATTGATTCGTATGGAAAGCTCCGCGGTGAACGCTTTTCGACAGGAAGACGCCAGGCTTTTATCCAACTTTTGTGATTTGGGCACCGTATCGTTGGAACATGTCGCCCTTTACCACCAAACGATTGAATTAGCGACCATCGACGGACTAACGGGACTGTATGTGGTGCGTTATTACAAAGACAGGGTTCGAGATGAAATATTCAGAGCTTTAGAACATAAATTTTCATTGTGCGTGATGATGATCGATGTGGACCACTTTAAGAAATATAACGACAATTATGGCCATTTAATCGGCGATAAGGTGTTGAAATTAGTCGCTCAAATTTTAAAAGATAGTGTTCGAGTGGTGGACCTTGTTTCCCGCTATGGGGGAGAGGAGTTTTCAGTTCTCTTGGTGAAGACGCCAATGGAGGGCGCGCTGCAGGTGGCTGAACGCATACGTCAAAAGGTACAAGAACAGGAAATTGATGTGGCAGGACAAAAAACTGGAGTTACAGTCAGTATTGGGCTGGCTGAATTAAACGCGGGGTTTAAAGACGCGGAAGCTTTCATTGATTTGGCTGATCAAGGTCTTTATCGAGCTAAAGCGGAAGGCCGGAACCGGGTTTGTCTGGCAAAATCGGGACGAGACCATGAATAATTCATTTTTGGAAGTGAAAGGTGTTTTGTTGGCGCTTTTGCTTTTGTGTTTGGAAAGGTTTTCGCAAAATAATGTTTTTTTCATGTTTATACCCATTTTTTTGATGACTTACATTAGTTTTAAATATCGAGTAACCGCTCTTTGGTTTCTTAGTTTCTATACACCTGGAATGATTTTGCTTCATTTTGTAGTCGAACCTGGGATTCCATCATGGATGTGGTCGGAATTTTTGATCTTATGGTTTTTGTTTTTTGTCCCATTTTTTTTAGGCGCCCGCCAGGAGAGGGTAAAAAATAGTTTTGATTTATTAAACGGGGCTAAAAAAAGGGAATTTGAAGAGTTTAAAATAGTCGCGGAAACCTTAAAAAGAGAGAATAACCATATCGACAAGCAACTCAAAGAGATTGGGCGTTTGTATGACGTCATTAAAGACCTCGGAAGCACGCTGAATGCCCAAGAGATGTTAGACTTGATCAAGGAATTTACGGACCGAATGTTCGATCTCCCGCACTTTGTGATTGCGGTTCTTTCTCCGGACAATAAAAAATATGAGATTCGAGTGACGTCCGGATGTGACGAAACCTTTTTGAACAAAACTGAAATAGCGATCGATTCCAATCAATTGTTGTCAGTTTTGGCCAGAGAGAAAAAGCCGGTTCTCGTTTCGCCGGTAGAAACCGATTCGCGGTTTGATAAAATCCGCCATTTGTTAATCGAATCCCTTTTGTTTATTCCATTTGTAATTCAGGACAGGGTCATTGGCTTTTTATGTTCCTATTCAAGTCGAAAAGATTTTTTGGATCAGGAAAAATTTTCGAATTATAAGGTTTTCTATAATCAGATGGCTATCGGCCTTCAGAAATCTTTGTTATATGAAAAAGTTCAAAAACTTTCGATCACGGACGGCTTGACTAAACTTTATTCTCATCGGTATTTTAAGCAACGCTTGGAGGAAGAGGTTGTGCTGGCCGGACGTTATTCGTCGCCCCTGAGTCTGTTGATTTTGGATATCGATCATTTTAAACGCTATAACGATACCTATGGTCATGTGGCAGGTGATCACGTATTAACTCAAGTAGCCGGTATTTTAAAAAGTCAGGCCGAAGGAACCCATTTAGTGGCACGATACGGAGGGGAAGAAATGGTTCTTATCGCGCCAGAGACCGCGAAGCAAAAGGCGGTGGAATTAGCCGAACGGATAAGGTTGAAAATCGGGGATTCTGTTTTTCAAGTGGGTCAGGAAACGACAGGTGTGACGGTCTCCATTGGCGTGGCGACATTTCCAGAGGACGCGGCTAACGGTACGGAACTGATTGGCCGAGCGGATCAGGCGCTTTACGCAGGTAAAGGTGGCGGGCGAAACAAAGTTGTTTCTTATCCGTTCTAAAAGGAAAAAAGGGTTGACAGTCTTGTAGGCCATGATAGGATTAACCCATCTGCAACAGAGTTTAAGCCAAATCTTCAACAACTTCCAACGGATTGCTCTCCCAAGTTTTTAACTAAAATTTAGTGAAGGGTTTTAGCGCCCAAAGGAACAGTTGAGCTAGATCAAGCGGCTTTACCTCGAATTCATTTCATCAAAAACCATTTATTTAACTCGCGTTTTTAAGTTTTAAAGCTTTCAGTTTAAAAATCAAATGTATTTTATCGTTAGGCCAGCATAGGTTTGCAAATCGGCCAACCATTTTGGAAAGGATTTTGAGTTTTATGGACATCGGAGATCTGAAAAAGAAGACCATCGCGGAGTTGACGGAGGTCGCGCAGGGACTCAAGCTCGAAGAGATTAGTTCCATGAAAAAACAGGATCTTATCTTTAAAATCCTTGAAACTCAGACTCAACGAAACGGCGTAATCAACGCCGAAGGTGTTCTTGAAATTCTTCCTGACGGTTTCGGATTTTTAAGATCGGCTAACTACAATTATTTGCCAGGGCCGGATGATATTTATGTTTCGCCATCCCAAATCCGCCGTTTTGGCCTTCGCACAGGTGACACAGTCACTGGGCAGGTTCGTTCTCCCAAAGAAGGAGAACGGTATTTTGCTCTTTTAAAGGTAGATTCGATTAACTTTGAGTCGCCGGACGCGATTAAAAATAAAGTGCTTTTTGATAATTTAACGCCAATTTATCCCAATAAACGAATCTGGTTGGAAAGCGGTCCGGAAGATTTGTCTATGAGAGTTATGGATTTATTGATTCCTCTGGGAAAGGGTCAAAGAGCTTTGGTGGTCGCGCCACCCAGAACCGGCAAAACTATTCTTTTGCAGAAAATTGCCAATAGTATTGCGAAAAATCATCCTGAAGTTTATTTGATCGTTCTCTTGATCGATGAACGCCCGGAAGAAGTCACCGACATGCAACGTTCGGTAAAAGGTGAAGTGGTATCATCTACATTTGATGAGCCACCCGAACGTCACGTAACCATCGCTGAAATTATTATTGAAAAAGCAAAGCGTCTAGTGGAGCATAAAAAAGATGTTGTCATTCTTTTGGACTCCATTACTCGTTTGGGACGGGCTTATAACACCATTGTTCCTTCATCGGGAAAAGTCCTCTCGGGCGGTGTGGATTCTAACGCGCTTCAACGGCCCAAACGATTTTTCGGCGCGGCTCGTGATATTGAAGAAGGAGGTAGTTTAACCATTATCGCCACGGCTCTGATTGATACGGGAAGCCGTATGGATGAAGTGATTTTTGAAGAATTCAAGGGTACAGGCAACATGGAAATCGTGCTCGACCGTAAATTAGCTGAACGGCGTGTTTTCCCCGCGATCGACGTGACGCGTTCGGGTACCCGCCGCGAAGAACTGTTGATGACCGAAGAAGAACTTAATAAAGTTTGGATATTGAGGAAAATACTCAATCCCAATAATCCCGTGGATGCGATGGAGTTTTTGTTGGATAAGATGCGCCGTACCAAATCCAATAAAGCCTTTATGGAATCCATGAAGGGCACGGCAAGCGAGTAAGCTCATGGCGGACCCGTCTCGGCGGATTTTTTTATCCGTTGCTGTTTTTTTACTGGTTCTCTGGATGGGTATGCTGGTTTGGTCGGCGTGGCTATTTTCTCCCAAACTAATCGCTTTCGTTTCCGCTCCTCGTGTTGTTACCGTTGGTCCAAATCTGGAACCGGCTCTTGGCGTCAGGGTTCCCGGCATTCAATTTTTCATCTATCACTCAACTCTTGACGATTCATTTTCCGAGCTGGCCAAGAAATTTAATTTGTCCGAAGAGACACTCCGCAGTCTCAACGAATATAACAACTACAATGAACCCAAGCCAGAAAGTACGCTTTTAATCCCGTCTCGCGATGGAATATTTCATGTTGTTCACTCCGGACAGGGTTTGGCTGATATTGCAAAAGCTTATGAGATATCGTTGAAGACTGTGTTGGAAGCCAATCGTAAAACTAACGATTCCGATTTAAAACCTGGAGAAATACTCTATCTGCCCGAAGCGCATTACTTATCGAATCGAGATGTCCATTGGCTGGCGTTGCTTTCTTTAACGACGGAAAAAACATTTATGAAACCCACAACTGGTCGTTTTGCGGATGGATTCGGTGAAAGGATTGACCCTATCAGCGGAAAAGTCCGTTTTCACGCGGGGCTGGATTTGGCACCCGGATTAGGCGCCAGGGTTGTAGCGGCCCAGGATGGAAAGGTCATTTTGGCCCAAGTCAGGGCAGGTTATGGCCGGTTAGTCATTTTGGACCACGGGAATCAATTGACGACTTGGTATGCGCACCTTGAACAGATATTGGTTAAACCCCAACAAGTAGTGAAAAAGGGTGATTTGATAGGAAAGGTCGGAAGTTCGGGACGAACCACGGGGCCTCATCTTCATTTTGAAGTTCGGTTAAAGGATAAGCCTCAAAATCCGCTTTTATATTTAGTGCCTTAATTTGGTTGCTTCTTGTGGATTTACTGTCTTTTTCCGGCTTTTGGTTGCTTTTTTCAGCTTTTCGAATACACTATCAAACCATTGAGCCGAGGTTTGAGGGGGTTGTCACCGCTTTTTAAAAGTCTTAAAGAGAATGGTGAATCTAAAGAAAAATGGAGTTGTACTATGAAACCTGGAATTCATCCTAAATATGCGGCAACAAAAATTACCTGCATCTGCGGTAATGTGATTGAGACGTTCTCCACCAAAGAGTCTTTTTCGGTGGAAGTTTGTTCAGCTTGTCACCCTTTCTTTACCGGCAAGATTAAACTCTTGGATATGGCAGGTCGGGTTGAGAAGTTCCAAAAGAAAACCGCTACCGCTGTTACGGCTCAAGCCGAAGAGAAGGCTCGTGAAGAAGCAAGGGCTGTGGCTGCTGCTGCTAAAAAGGCCAAACGTAAGGCTGTTCCGCCTCCCGCCGAAAAAACTGTTTAGCTTTTTTTCTTCAAATCTTAAAGGCCCTTGGGACGTTATCCCAGGGGCTTTTTTCATTTTTTCTATTTTTCAACACTCACTTAAAAACTAAGGGTTTTATGATCGAAGCTAAATTACAACAATCCGAAAAACGCTATCAGGAACTTTCTGACCGCCTGATTCATCCTGATACTTTTACGAATTCTTCGGAGTTTCAAAAGATCGCGCGCGAGCATGCCGACTTGGGCACTTTGGTTGAGAAAATCAAAGAATATCGTAAATGCTCAAAAGAGCTAGAAGAGACCCGCGCCTTTTTAGAAGGGGCGGATAGCGAAATGAAAGCCTTAGCTCAAGCCGAACTACCTGTTCTTGAAAAACTTCTGCCTGAATTAGAAAAAGAGATAAAAAAGCTTTTAGTGCCCAAAGACCCGAATGGAGACAAAAACGCCATCATGGAAATAAGAGCTGGAACCGGTGGTGGCGAGGCGGCTTTATTTGCGGCGGATTTGTTTCGAATGTATTCCCGGTATATTGAAAAAATCGGAATGAAGATTGAGTTAATTGACTCCAGCTCTACTGAAATAGGCGGATTTAAAGACATTATGTTCATGATTATGGGTCGCAACGCCTATGGAAAATTTCGTTTTGAAAGCGGAACTCATCGGGTTCAGCGGGTTCCTCAAACAGAAGCTCAAGGTCGGGTTCACACTTCGGCCGCCACCGTAGCGGTTTTGCCCGAAGTGGATGAAGTTGAAATTCAAATTAAGGACGCGGATTTACGAATCGATACCTTTTGTTCATCTGGAGCGGGTGGGCAGAGTGTTAATACCACTTATTCCGCTGTTCGTATCACTCATATACCTACAGGCGTTGTGGTTCAATGTCAGGACGAAAGATCGCAGTTAAAGAATAAAGCAAAGGCCATGAAGGTTCTTTACGCCCGTATAAAAGAAAAAGCGGATCAAGAAGCGCATGCCAGCCTTTCGGCGACCCGCAAAAGCCAGGTGGGCAGCGGTGACCGTAGTGAAAAAATCAGAACCTATAACTTTCCGCAAAATCGGGTGACTGATCACCGCATCGGGTTAACTTTGTACCAATTGGATAAAGTTATTGATGGGGATTTGACAGAGTTTATTGAGGCTTTAGCCCTGGCTTTTCAAGAAGAGCAATTACAAGAACAACTTTAAACGAGGCGTGGGCAATTCATGGGCGAATTAAAATCCGAAAAAGCCATGTGGACTCCACTTAAAATTATTCAATGGGCAGTCCCTTACTTAACGCAAAAAGGGGTACCTCACGCTCGATTTGATGTGGAATGTCTGATTGCCCACGCTTTAAAAATAGACCGCCTCAAAGTTTATCTTCAGTTTGACCGTCCATTGGATCCATCCGAATTAACTTTAATTCGTGAATACTTAAAACGCAGGGCTCTTCACGAACCGATTCAATATATTTTGGGAGTTCGTGAGTTTTTCGGCCATTCTTTTAAGGTTAGGCCGGGAGTTTTGATCCCAAGACCGGAAACCGAACAGTTGGTTGAACTGGCTATTGAGTATCTCAAAGGTATACCTGAGGAAAACCGATTGGTCTTGGATTTGGGTACAGGAAGCGGATGCATTGCTATATCGATAGCCAAAGCCATTCCTTGTCGGGTTTGGGCAGTGGATATCTCGGATAAAGCTCTCGGCATAGCGCGTGAAAATGCCGATAATTTGGGTGTTAACGCGATTCAATGGCGTCTGGGAAGTTGGTTTTCGGCTTTAAAGGATGAAGATTTGGCCCAATTTCAGCTTATTTTAAGCAATCCACCCTATATTTCATTGGGCGAAAAGGCTCAATTAGAAGAACAGGTTCGTGATTTTGAGCCAAACGAGGCTCTTTTTGGAGGGGAAAGTGGATTGGAAGCTTATGAAAGTCTCGCTGTTTCTCTTACTCAGAAACTTAAGATAGATGGAATTGCTCTTTTGGAGCTTCATGCTGATGGACTTTCTAAGGTTTTACCCCTATTTGAAAGAACGGGATTAAAGGGAGTTGCTTATCCTGATCTTCAGGGGCACGCCAGGGTTTTAAAACTCCAAAAATAAATTCTGATGATTGACTTTAAATGAAAAGACTCTGTATACTCACCCCTCTTTAGCCCAAAACCAGAAAAGTCATTTTCTTGTTTTTATCTCTGAGAGAAGCTCTTTCAGTTTGAATTTTGTTTTGCCCGGAGGTTTTTCTGTGAAAAAAGTGAAATATGGTCGTCGTGAACGCATTGATTTCAGCCGCATTTCCTCAATTATGGAGATGCCCGACCTTATCGAATTCCAACGCAAGTCGTACGATGCCTTTCTTCAAAAAGATGTTTTGCAGGATCAGCGTCCTGATTATGGTCTTCAATCTGTTTTTACAAGCGTGTTTCCTATCTGGGACTTTAATGAAGTCTCGTCTTTAGAATTTGTTTCTTATACCCTTTTAGATCCCAAGTATAACGTTCGTGAATGCCAAGAGCGCGGCATGTCTTATTCAGTTCCTATGAAAGTTACTTTACGTTTGGTTATCCGCGAAGAAGATCCGGAAACTGGAACCAAAAAAGTAAAAGATATCCGCGAACAAGAAGTGTTTTTCTGTGACCTTCCCATGATGACAGATCGCGGCACCTTTATGATCAACGGTGCGGAGCGTGTCATTGTTTCTCAGTTGCATCGCTCTCCTGGAGTTACCTTTGATGAGGACGACGGCAAGCTGTCTTCTTCGGGTAAAAAGATGTACACAACCAGCATTATTCCTTATCACGGTT
>Ga0302140_10006664_pt1 | contig 14480 bp, 9 predicted proteins | sample I_Bog_E1_1_FD_202095 | JGI IMG/M metagenome (GOLD analysis project Ga0302140, IMG submission 202095) | Peat permafrost microbial communities from Stordalen Mire near Abisko, Sweden - I_Bog_E1_1 | ecosystem: Environmental > Terrestrial > Soil > Wetlands > Peat | place: Sweden: Abisko, Stordalen...
AACGAGAAAGCTTTTGTGGTAAAAATTTTTACACATTGAGTTATTGGATTGGTTAGTTAAAATGGAAATATCGGATTAATGGAGTAAAAATAATTTTAATCAGCTAATTTTAGCGGATAAGGCCATATAAATCGACATGAATAAAAAATTATACTTAACAACCCTCGCCCTATTTGTCGCCTGCCTGTTTAGTTTCCGCACCTGCCAGGCCCAGCAAATGACAGTCAATACCAAACAAGACCTCGACGCCGGCCGCGTAAAAATTGATTCGCTGGATAACCTGCTGATGAAAGTTTTAGGTGAGCGCGAACGCATCGCGCAGGCAATCGGCGTTTATAAAGCTAAAAACCATATTCCGCCGCTGGCAGAAGTCCGGTTTAAAGAAGTACTGAACAAGAGCATCGAAGCGGGCAAAAAGGAGGGCCTATCGGCGGAGTTTATTACCGAACTGATGAACGCCATCCACAAAGAAAGCCTGCGGATTGAGAGCGATAGTACCTTAATGAAACATTAAGCATGGGGCGCATACGCATAAAATTAGGATCAATGCTGGTAGTGTACTGCCTGATGGCAGCATCGTCAATCGCAATAGCGCAGGAATTGCCGGTGTGGAATCCTGCCATTCTGCAAAATGTAACAGCCGACTGGCTGGTTAAACCAGTAACAACAAAGGCGCAAATATTTAAAAGCGCCGATGGCAAAGATTTGATCCTTTGGAATGGCCTGGTGAAACGCGTATTCCGCCTGCAGCCCAACTTAGCCTGTACCGATTATACCAACCTGTACACCGGCCGGCAACTGCTGCGCGCCGTGGGCGAAGAGGCTCGCCTGATCATTGATGGCAAAACTTATAACGTCGGTGGGCTGGTCGGTCAAAAGGAAAAGGCTTATTTGCTGCCGGAGTGGGTGGATAATTTTACCACAGGCCCGGGTGATTTTAAATATGTTTCTTTCACCGTAAAGCCTATTACCCCTCAGCTTAAATATAAAACCAGGTTTTGGTCGATGCAGCCGCATTACGGAACCGGGAAAACCATTTCGTTTTTGTTTAAACCTACCGTGCCGGAATTGGCCGGTTTGGAGGTAAGCGTGAATTACGAAATTTATGACGGTTTGCCACTGACGGTAAAATCGCTCACGCTTGTCAATCATGGAGAGAAAACTTTAAAGCTGGACAGGGTAGTAAGCGAAGTACTTGGCCTGGTGGAAGAAGACAGCGCGGTGGATGGCAGTTTTACGTCGATGAAGGAGCCTAAGGGCATTTATTTCGAAACCAATTATGCCTTTAATGGCGCCATGCGTTACGAACAAAGCGACCAAACCACCCATTGGCGGCCGGATACCGCCTATACCTCGCAGGTGAATTATGGCCTGCACTCCCCGGTTGTGATGGAAACTTACGAGGACAAAGGCCCGGGCATTGAGCTTCCGCCCGGCGAAACTTTTCAATCGGTGCGCACCCATGAGTTGCTGATGAACAGTTACGACCGCGAAGCACGCGGCATGGCGGTTAGGAAAATGTACAGCGCCATAGCGCCGTGGACGCTGGAGAACCCCATTTTTATGCACCTGGTGAGCAAAAACGATGAACAGGTGCGCACAGCAATAGACCAGTGCGCCGCAACCGGCTATGAAGCGGTCATCCTGAGTTTCGGCAGTCATTTAAATGTAGAGGATACTACAGAAACCAATCTAAAACGCTGGAAAGCGCTGGCGGATTATGCGCACAGTAAACACATCGGCATTGGCTGTTATTCATTGTTCAGTTCTCGCTCTATAAATCCCGAAACTGATGTGATCGACCCAAAAACCGGTAAGCCCGGCGGCGCCTACTTTGGCAATGCCCCTTGTTTTGGCAGTAAATGGGGGCTGTGGTACCACGATAATATCGAGCACTTTTTTACCAAAACCGGCTTTGATCTTTTTGAGAATGACGGTCCGTACCCCGGCGATGTTTGCGCGTCCACCACTCATCCGGGCCATAAAGGGCTGGAGGATTCGCAATGGCGACAGGTGGAGATCCAAAAAAGCCTCTACCATTGGCTGAATGAGCGCGGCGTGTACATCAATGCGCCCGACTGGTATTTTTTAGACGGCACCAACAAAACCGGCCTGGGTTATCGCGAAGCAAATTTTTCGCTCCCCCGCGCCGACCAAAAAATACTGAACCGCCAGAATATTTTCGACGGCACCTGGGGCAAAACACCCTCCATGGGCTGGGGCTTTGTGCCGCTTACCCAATACGAAGGCGGCGGCCCTGAAGCCACTATTGAGCCTTTGGCGGAGCACCTTAACGATTACGAACAGCTGATGATGCAATACTACGGCGCCGGCATACAGGCATGCTACCGCGGGCCAAGGCTGTTTGATACCGAGAAAACAAAGAAGGCAGTGATCAAGGTGATCAGCTGGTACAAAAAATACCGGGAGATATTGAATTCGGATATCGTACACCTGCGCCGCGCAGACGGGCGGGATTGGGACGGGATATTACATGTTAATCCTTACCTGAAAACCAAAGGTTTGATGATGCTTTACAATCCAACCAGAGAGAAAATTATCCGTACCGTTAAAATACCGCTGTATTATACGGGATTAACTACGCTAGCCAAAGTGCGTGAAAAGGATGGGCCTTCTAAAAGTTATTTGCTGAACAGGGATTATACGATCGATATGACTTTTGCGATTGCTCCCGAATCGTATACCTCGTTTGTTATTGAATAAAACCTCAACCAAGCCGGTCGATATAAACCAGCACGATCGTCACCACCGTCATCAGATGCAGTACAATGTGGTTTGCATCAGGCGTCCGTTTGCCGGGTTTGTGCGGTATCAATTTAGTTGTTCGCGAAAAGAGCGCATCATAATCAAAATTGGCTTTTGACTGTGCAAATTTTTCCGAGAAATAAGGCAGCCACCATTGAAAACATTCGCCGCTGAACAGGAAAGGGTAATAAATGAGCGGGTACCAATGAAAAAAGCCGCTATTGCCCATAATCACGCACAATGCGCCGGTACCCATCAACAAGCCGTTGGTACCCGCTTCGAGCAGGAGTTCCTTCCGGCTGTATTTTTCTGTGTCATTCCATGGAAAGAGTGGCACTAGGGTTGTGGCCTGGTGGTAGACCAGCAGTAAGAGTGTAATGCCAATAGCGAAAATATGCAGGGTCATTGCAGGAGTTTAAAAGGCTCGTGTAAATATAACGAACTGCACTTTCTTTATATAGGTGTTTTAATTAAAATCCGATTTTTAAAATCCGTATATTTTCTCCATTATTACTCTTCTTAGTAACCAATTATAAATGAGTTTTAGAAAACACTTGCTGGCTTTGGCTTTGGCTTTTTGGGCTGTATTTTTTGTTTGTAGTAATTGTGATGCGCAAACTAGAAAAAAGCGAGCACGGACGTCTAACCAATATTATGTCAGTAACCAGGGAGATGACAATAATCCGGGAACCTTAACAGCCCCCTTTAAAACCATTGCCAAAATCAACAGCCTTCGATTAAAGCCGAGCACCGCTGTTTATTTTAAGGGCGGCGAAACATTTAAAGGCCCACTTTTCATAACATCAATTATCCTAAGCTCGCGCAACACTGCGAAACGTGACAGCAGTTTACGGGTAACTTCTTATGGAGACGGGGAAGCCATAATTAGTGGTGACAGCAGCTATGCGATCAGTTTATATCGAACCCAAAATGTGTCAATATCTGATTTGAAACTCGTTGGCCTGGGCAGGAAAAACGGAAACAATGAAAATGGATTGAAGATATTGAATAGCGAAAATATCCAGGTGGACGATATTGATATTAGCGGCTTTCAGAAATCCGGGCTACTGATAGATTCCGCATCAGATATATCGTGTGACTATGTTTTTGTGCACGACAACGGATCGGCTGGTATAACTGTAGAAGGAGACAATAAAAAGGCCTCCCGAAATATCCATATTGAAGATTGCCGCGCAGAAAACAATCCGGGCGATCCCACCAAACTGGATAATCACAGTGGCAACGGCATTGTAGTTGGACATTGTACCAATGTAACGATCAGGGCTTGTACCGCTACTAATAACGGCTGGGACATGCCGCGCATCGGTAACGGCCCGGTAGGGATATGGTGTTACGAGGCTGACAGTGTATTTATTGAGCATTGCCTATCCTACAACAACAAAACATCTAAAGGTGGTGCAGATGGGGGAGGGTTTGACCTGGACGGCGGCACTACAAATTCAATTATCGAAGATTGTTATAGCTATGGCAACCAAGGGAGCGGCTATTGCATGTTCCAGTATTGGGGTGCAAGTCCGTGGCACGATAACATTATCAGGAATAATATTACCGAAAATGATGGCACCGTTTCTGATTCACAGGCTGGCTTATATATATGGAACAGTTCCGACGACCCTAAACAGTTTTACAATTGTAAGGTTTATGGCAATATTGTGTACAATGAAAAAGTGGCCGCGATCAGTTTTTCGGATAAAAGCGAGAATAGCGGGTTTAGCTTTTACCACAATGTTTTCGTCGGCAAGGACTCATTGATCAAAGGCAGGGATATTTTGGGTAAATGTAAATTCAGTGGCAATGATTGGTGGAGCATCAACAGCGGATTTAATGCCTGGGGTGTGAAAAGTTTTAAAACCTGGACGGTTAAATTTAATAAGGTGCGAAAAAATGGCAAGATAACCGGCTTTAACATCGACCCTAAATTTAAAAATCCTGACTTGACCAGGTTTAAAGACGATAGGTACCTTAATTTCTTTTCCGGATACCAATTTTCAAAATGGTCGGAGTTGAAGAAATATTTTGGCGGAAATTTAGAAGCGGCGAATTATCTTGCCAGGGAGGATACTTTTTAAATCTCTAATTTAAATATATTTCCCTTAACTTTAAATGAACTTTCCTTTATATAGAAACCAATTCTGACTGTTATGAAATATGGAGAAAATATACCCGGAAATCACTTTGCTTTCACCCGCCGTAAATTCATTTATAACGTTTCTGCGATGAGTGCGGGCCTGGCGCTGGCAGCACCCCTGCTCAGCAAAGCAACTGACCTTTTAAAACCACAGGAGCAATACACCGTACAGCAGGTGATGGACCTGTTCATCAAAGATGTTCCGGGCGGGGCTTTGAAGGAAACGGTGGATACACTAAAAGCAGGCAGTCCCGATACGGTCATAAAGGCCATTGTGACCACGATGTTTGCCACCGTTGCGGTGATCCGCAATGCGATAGACCTGGGCGCAAACTTTATCATTGCCCACGAACCTACTTTTTATAACCATCCTGATGAAACCGACTGGCTGAAAGATGATAAAGTTTACCAGTTTAAACGGGAGCTTTTAGATAAACACGGCATAGCCATTTGGCGGAATCACGATTACATTCACCGCCTGGTGCCGGATGGTGTAACTATAGGCGTATTAGATAAACTCGGCTGGAGGAAATATACCGATAAGGACACCATCAATATTTTAACAATGCCGCCAACACCGCTAAAGGAATTGATCCGCCACGCAAAATCAAAGCTGATCATCGATAAAGTACGCTATGTGGGCGATCCCGATCAAAAATGCAGCCGCATATTGTTTATTCCGGGCGCGGCAGGCGGAAGAATGCAGATACAGTCGATCGAAAAGGTAAAACCCGATGTGTTGATCTGCGGCGAGATACAGGAATGGGAAACGGCTGAATACGTGCGTGATGCCCTGGCCGAAGGCGATAATATTTCGCTGGTGGTTTTAGGCCACATCGCCAGCGAAGAAGCAGGATCGGAATTTATGCTGAACTGGCTGAAAGAAAAACTGCCGGGTATAAAAACCACACATGTGCCGACTGCCAATTCGTTGTCGTTTATGTAAGGTTAGAAGATTTGTCAACCCCGTATTTACGGGGTTGACAAATCTAATTCCATCAAACCCGCCTGATCTCTATTCTCCTCAGTACAAAACTCAACAAAATGAAGAGGCCAACAAACCCGGCGATCAGAAGCGAGTAATTTATGCCTTGGTTCATTCCGCCAAAATAATCCAGAAATGGGATCTTTTCAATATTTGCATAGGTGAATGCGAAAAACAGAATTTCGAACAGTTTTTTCCCACCACTTAATATGCCAAAGACTACGGCAAAAAGCACTATAAATACCCCTCCCATAATAATGCTTAAAAGGGGTAAAAACTGCATACCAACCAGGTATCTTAATAAAAGTGGAAAGGCTAAAACCAATGCCAATACAATGCCGGCGATGATTTGCGCTGGCAATAAGCGGCTAAGCGGTTTGTACGAAGCATAGGTAAAATAGTGGATACGGTTGGTTTTTTCCTTTGTTGCCAAATCCGACCAGCGGCCCACCTGCAGGAACCATAAAATTGGTAAAATCATTTGGTGTGCAATGGTTAGTGGTGCAAAAATTAAGGCGGTCATTCCGCCCAAATTAATCAGCCAAAGCCACCTCGGGCCTTTTCGGAACAGCATCAGCAACTCGGTTTTTATAAATGGCATAATGCCGTAAGCAGACACTATTGGCGGCAGCGTTGATAGTTTTATAGCGTGCGATGGCTGCGCCTTCCGGACGATTTCTGGAAATTTGCTTTTCTTTTTGGCTTTAAATTTTTGTTTTATTTCAAAACGGTGAAAGAACCGCGATGAAATAAAAACAAGCAATAATGCAAAACAAATCAATACAACCCTGCTAAAAATTGCTTGTGCAGTCCAGCGTATACCATCAAACTCAAAATAATGAAAATGGTGCTTTGAGCCAAACATGAAACCCATCGATACGGCCTGCGAAGCATCGTGCGATTGTTCAAAAACGGTTTGCTGCATAGCCGCGAATACCGGTTTACTGCCTATAATGTCGATTCGCGATGAAAGTGTTACCTGCAGGGATACAACGGCGCAAAAGAAAATAAAGTAAACCACATTCATCAATATGGTGTAGCGGTATAAAAACACCTCCGCTACTACTGCCAACGCAGCTGTAAAGAAAATGGCGGGTATGGTAATTAACAGATAGGGTAAAATAAATTGGCTTACCTGGAAGGGATATCCACTGGAGCGAATAAAAAACAGGGTAATAGCCATTAAAAACACGCATCCAACGATAGTTAAAAGTACCAAAAAGTTACTCCAGGTTTTGGCCAATAGATAGCTGAAGTTGTTGACTGCAGTGGTGGCAATAATGGCTCCCACGCCGGTATCAATATCTTTTTTAATACCGCTGTTAATAAGGTAAAAACCGATCCAGCAAAGAAAAACACTTGTCATCATTGCTGTAACGTACCCAATCCAGGCAGCGTTTTGTACACCAATGTAACCGCCCACACGTACGGTGCTATAGGTTGCATTTGGTGCCGGGACAAATGAATACGCGGCATATAAACTTATTGCCAGTGTAACCAGGAACGCGTAGCTGCGGGTGCGCTGCTTATAATCTGAAATAATGATTGTGTAAAACGCGCCCATTTTTAAGGTTTTTTATGTGTGAGGAATAAGTATGCGTCTTCGAGTGTTGGCGATACAAGTTCTGATCCTTTTGCGGGATTAGGGCTGATATATCTTGCCCGTACCTGATCTTTTTGGCGTATGGTGTTTACGACCAGGTGTTTTGTTTTGAAATCTGTTAATGCGGAACTTTCGAGCAGGGTTTCGAATACTTTTCCATCAACCAGGCTTATCACCTCGGACTGTGTGCCTTTGGTGATGAGCATGCCGCTTTGCATTATGGCCACTTCATCGGCAATGGTTTCAATATCAGATACGATGTGCGAGGACAGAATAATGATGCTGGTTTGGGCCAGGTCGGATATTAAATTTCTGAAACGCATGCGTTCTTCCGGATCGAGTCCGACGGTCGGCTCATCAAAGATCAAAACCTTCGGATCGTTCAATAAGGCCTGTGCAATGCCGATGCGCTGTTTCATTCCGCCGGAATAGGTACCGATGGGCAATTTTGCACTTTCAATTAAGTTTACACCTTCCAATAGCGCCCCGATCCGCTTTCGCAGACCGGGGCCGCCGACACCTTTCATGGCGGCAATATATTCCAGGAACTCATAAGCGTTCAGGTTGGCATAAACGCCAAAATCCTGCGGCAGATAACCAAGTATTTTACGGATATAATCGGGTTCCTTTAAAACATTGTGGCCATCCAGCTCAATGGACCCCTGGGTTGGCTGGCTGATGGTGGCGATGATCTTCATTAATGTCGACTTTCCGGCGCCATTAGGGCCTAATAGACCGAGGATACCTGTTTCGATCGTTAAAGAAAAATCCTTCAAGGCATATTTTTCCTTATTGTACCGCTTGGATATGTTTTGTATGCTGATTTTCATTTGATTACGATAGCGAAAACGATTAGACAGGTAAGGGCTGTTTAGGTTACGCAGGCCGGATAGTTTATTTATGTGTCCGAAACATTTGGTTTTACTGCGCCGGTTAATTATTTGTCCCAATAAAACTTAATTTAGCGTTCCAATTATAACGCAATGAAAATTATCCATCTGGCGGCGATAGCATCCCTATTATTTACAAACCTGGCGAAAGCCCAGCAGTCCGCACCCAAAATCGATACCGTTTTCTTTGAAGATTTTAACGAAAGCAGCCTCGACCGTTCCAAATGGAATGTGGAAATTACCGGCAATACCGTGAATGATGAACAGGAAGCTTATATCGACTCAGGCACGACGATTTACCTGGTAAAAGGCGCCGATGCGGACGGTGCAACTAATGGGGCATTGGTTTTAAAAGCGCTTTACCATCAGGGTTATACAAGTAAAGAAGGTAAAAAATATGATTTCCTGTCGGGAAGGATAAATACACAGCAAAAGATGGAATTTACTTATGGTACGGCAAGTTGCCGGATGAAAATGACCGGCGGGGCTGGCCTGTGGCCTGCCTTTTGGGCGCTCGGCAACGGGAGATGGCCGGATTGCGGCGAAATAGATATGATGGAAACTGTCGGTGATCCATCCTGGTTCAGCAATGCTATGCATGGCCCGGGTTATTTTGGCAATACACCGCTAGCTTACCGTTACCACTTTCCGCAGGGGACGGATGTGACCCAATGGCACGTCTATTCGGTCGACTGGACGCCAGACAGCACGATCTTTAAAATTGACGGCGCGGTTACTTATACGGTTACCCGCGCAATGGTAGAGCACTACGGTCGCTGGGCGTTTGATAACCCGAAATTTATCATCCTCAATTTTGCATTGGGCGGGGGGTACCCTGGCGGCGTGAACAAAATAAAAGCGCCGTATTATGGAATATCGCAGGAAACTGTCGATAAGATAAAGGCCGGTGACGCTAAAGTTTGGGTGGATTGGGTGTTGGTGACAAAAAAGAGCTAATTAATTTTCGGCCATTATATGAATTGTAGTAAAAACTAAAAAAGTTTCTGTTATTGCAGAAACTTTTTTAGTTTTTATAGCCAGACCTCCTGGTTATAATTAGTTCAATTTTACCTTCAAAGCTTATTAATTATGATCATGATGATCGTTATCCTGATTATCGTGGTCGTGGTGATAATGGCGTTGCCTGTATTCAACAGAACAGCTTGAAATGGCTGACGCAAACACTAGCAGGGCGATCAATCTTAAAATGTACTTTTTCATGTCGATGTTTTTAGTTAGAATGTACTATATTGTAAACACAATCTGTGCCAGCAATTTTCGACGACCTGAAAATCAACCCGGGGCAACCTAAATCACTCTTTTTATGTAATAAATAAAGATAAAATAAATGCCGATATTTACGTGGTTATAAACTGAATTCAATACAAAAGCGTACATCCTTTGTGTACGGTAACCGGCCCTAATGTTTTGAGAAGATGACTCGCGGAAAGTGTGTAATTGCCCCGCTTTTACTGATCTTATTTCTCTCGGGTGCCTGGACGGCTTATGCCCAGGCGCCGGTAATATCTTATGCCAGTCCGCAAACTTACAGCCTTAATAAGACGATACCGGCATTAAAACCATTAAACGCGGGCGGCCCGGTACCTGCCGTCGTATACGGAACAGTGACAACTTTTGCGGGCAGCGGGCAAGCCGGAAAATTGGACGGACAAGGGACCACCGCCAATTTTAACCAGCCAAGGCGTGTGACGGTTGATGCTGCCGGTAATGTCTATGTGGCCGATTTCGGTAACAACCTAATCAGGGAAATAACGCCAGGTGGCTTGGTGTCAACCATAAAAACAGCGTTCGAAAGCTTTGATGGTCCTGACGGGATTGCGATTGATGCCGGGGGCAATATTTATATCTCTGACGCCGGGCATAATTCTATCGATAAGGTGACGCAGCTTGGCAATGTAAGTGTTATAGCCGGAAGCGGGGGCTACGGCGCGGCAAATGGCCCTGGCAACGTGGCTACGTTTAACTATCCCATAGGTATTGCAATGGATAATTCCGGCAATATTTATGTGGCTGATTATCAGAATCAATTGATACGAAAAATTGATATTCATGATAATGTTTTTACACTGGCCGGCAGCGGTTTGATCGGTACAAGTAACGGCATAGGTGCTGCTGCCAGTTTCAGCTACCCAAACGGCGTCGGCGTTGATGCCGCAGGAAACATATATGTGGCCGATGGCAGCAGCCGGCTGATCCGTAAGATAAATTCGGGCGGCGTAGTTTCCACCTTTGCCGGCGCGGCCCAGGCGAACGCTTTTGTTTTTGGCGATCCCCAGCAAGTTGTGGTCGATCCTTTAAATAATGTTTATGTTACCGATGGCTTAAAAAACCAGGTGATGAAAATAACTTCATCCGGTGTTATTTCTGTAGTAGCCGGAAGCGGCAGCCAGGGCTCGGCTAATGGGGTGGGGGCTTCTGCCAGTTTTAACGGCCTTGTTGGAATAACTATCGGAGGGGATGGCAGCCTGTATGTAGCGGATTCATTCAACAACCTCATCCGGAAAATTTCGGTTTACGGCTATACGATTGATAAAACCCTGCCGCAAGGCCTTACTTTCGATCCGGCAACAGGTATCATCACCGGAACGCCGACTGTGGCTTCTCTGGCTACCGACTATACCATAACTGCTTACAATGCGCAGGGAAGCAGTAGTTCGATAGTGAATATAGCGGTTGATAATGTCACGCCGATAATTGGCGCGCCCATCCTCAGCTATCCATCGCCCCAAACTTATGCCGTTAACACTCCCATTGCTACACTTTCGCCCAGGAATACAGGCGGCGCAGTTCCGGCAGCGATCTACGGCCAGGTAAGTACACTTGCCGGAAGCGGTGCTTTTGGCGCAGTTAACGGAACAGGTTCGGCCGCGAGTTTTCATTATCCTTTGGGTATCACGGTCGATGGCTCGGACAATTTATACGTGGGCGACCAGGGAAATTCGCTCATCCGAAAAGTGAGTCCGGCAGGCGTGGTAAGCACACTGGCAGGAAGCGGACGTACAGGGAGCACAAATGGTACCGGTGCCGCAGCAAGCTTTTATGACCCATACGGCGTAACCGTTGACGCATCCGGTAATGTTTACGTTGCCGACGAAGGCGATAACCTGGTCCGCGAAATTAGCCCCGCGGGCTTGGTCATTACATTTGCAGGCAGCGGTGTTGTCGGTTCGTCAAACGGGACGGGCACTGCTGCAACATTTAATCACCCATTTGGTGTCGCAGTCGACGCTTCCGGAAATGTTTACGTGGCGGAAGGGGCGAACAACCTCATCCGGAAAATAACGCCGGCAGGGGTGGTAACTACCTTCGCCGGGAGCGGAAGCCAGGGCTCGGCTGATGGCATTGGCACGAGTGCAAGTTTTTATGATCCGGAGGGCATCGCTGTTGATGCTTTGGGAAATGTTTATGTGAGCGACAGCGGGAACGAGCGGATACGCAAGATAACCCCCGCCGGAGTAGTAACTACCATCGCAGGCAGCGGGGCGATCGGCTCGCAAAACGGCGCCGGCACCGCAGCGAGTTTTAATTATCCCTTTGGAATAACGGTTGATATCACCGGCAATATTTATGTAGTTGACCAGTTGGGAGACCTGGTTAGAAAGATCAGCCCTGCGGGCGTAGTTTCAACACTTGCCGGCACCGGTGCGCAGGGCTCGGCTGATGGGGTTGGGACAGCCGCCGGGTTTTATAACCCGGCGGGCATTACCGCCGACGCCTTTGGCGACTTATATGTTGCCGATTCATTTAACAACAAGATAAGAAAGATCACAGCCACCGGCTATACCATCGACAAACCTTTGCCGCCCGGATTGAATTTCGATCCGACTACGGGAAACATCACCGGTACACCTGCAGCACCATCACCGCCCACAAACTATACGGTAACCGCCTATAATGCTGGCGGCAGTGGGAGCGTGGTAGTCAATATTACTGTAACCGGCCGTGCTGCCGTGCCGCCGCCGCCAAATATCAGCTATCAAACCCCTCAAACCTACACAGTAAATGTACCGATCACGCCGTTAACGCCAACTAACACCGGCGGAGCGGTTCCGGCTAACATTTACGGACTGGTTACAACCTATGCAGGCAGCGGCGGAAGCGGGAATGCCAACGGCGCGGCGCAAACAGCAAGCTTTAACGGCCCCGCGGGATTAGCATTTGACGCGACGGGGAATCTTTTTGTATCCGAAGTTTTTAATAACGATATAAGGGAAATAACACCGGCTGGGGTGGTAACGACATTTGCCGGCAACGGTAACGCGGGAATAACAAACGGACCCGGTAACCAGGCCAGTTTTAGTTCGCCATACCAGGTTGCTTTTGACAAGGCAGGCAACTTATATGTTGCCGACGGGGGAAATGATTTGATCAGAAAGATAACGCCAGGCGGGGTTGTCAGCAGCTATGCTGGTTCGGGTTCTTTGGGCTCCAATAACGGAAGCCTGGCAACCGCTACATTCAATAACCCGGTTGGCATAGCTATAGATCCATTCGGGATTATGTACGTCGCCGACCAGGGTAATAGTACTGTTAGAAAGATCGACCTGTCGGGACAGGTGACAACTTTCGCGGTGTTTAACGGTGGCGCTGCGCCGTCTAACAATAACGCAATGCTCAATTATCTGACTACAGACATCTTAGGAAATTTATACTATGTAAACAGCAACACTGTGGGAAGTATTACTCCGGGCGGGATAACAAGTACGATAGCCGGCAACGGTACCCCTGCCTTCGCCGATGGTAACGGAACGTTAGCTAGTTTTTTTAAACCTGTGGGCATAGCCCGCAGTTCGGGAGGGTTTATTTACCTGGGCGACGAATACAATTACCGGATCAGGAGCGTAAGCCCATCACTTGTGGTCACCACGATTGCAGGTCAATTTGGATCCGGCTTTTCTAATGGCGTAGGCTCCTCGGCGGCTTTTTCCAAGCCATATGGCGTTACGCTCGATGCTACGGAAAATTTTTTATATGTAGCGGATTTTAACAACAACCTGGTTCGAAAAGTTTCTGTTACCGGGTATTCCATTGATAAATCATTACCCAGCGGCTTGACATTTGACGGCAACACCGGGACGATCAGCGGAACTCCGGCAATTGCATCGCCCCCTGAAGTTTATACGATCACTGCTTACAACCAGGCCGGAAGCAGTACGACAACTGTAACTATTCAAATTATTTACGATCAATCTATTGTTTTCGGTGCCCTTCCACCGAAGACGGTTTGTGACGCTGATTTTGATCCCGGTGCAACCAGCGAAGGGCAGGTCACCTACACCAGCACCAATCTCTCAGTTGCCACCATTGTGTCAGGAAAAATACATCTGACCGGCGCCGGAACCACAACAATAACGGCAAGCGATGGCACGTCCCAGGCTGCGCAAATTTTGACGGTAACGGCAGCGATAACACCCACAATCAGCATTACACCGATCGCGCCGGACACCTGCGCGGGTAAAATTATGATTTTTTCGGCCCAGATAAGCGGCGGCGGTACACAACCGGCGGTGCAGTGGCAAATTAACGGGCAAAACATCGGGGCTAACAGCCAGGAGTTTTCAACCAGTAGTTTAAATAACGGCGATAAGGTAACCTGCATTTTGACCAGCAATGCGCCTTGTACGACCAGTAATACAGTTATTTCAAATACTGCCGTTTTTACGGTTGATCCGCCTGTTTCCACATCGGTAAAGATAATGGCTTCGGATACAGGGCTAATTTGTAAAGGCACGCCGGTAACTTTTACCGCCATAGCTTACAGTCCTGATGTTTTCCCAAACTATCAATGGCAAGTAAACGGCATAAACGCCGGCACAAATCAATCAACTTTTACCACTACAACATTGAACGATGGCGATGCGGTGACATGCCTTGTAACGAGCACCGGCAAATGCCTGGTTGATCCCGTAGCAATGTCGAATGCAATTAAGATCAGCCTGAACCCCCAAAGTCAATGCATTATTGAAATTCCCAACGCCTTTACGCCCAACGGGGACGGCATAAACGACTTGTGGGACATTACTGCCTTGCAGGCATACCCGGGCTGTACCATTTCAATTTATAATC
>Ga0302140_10006667_pt1 | contig 14476 bp, 13 predicted proteins | sample I_Bog_E1_1_FD_202095 | JGI IMG/M metagenome (GOLD analysis project Ga0302140, IMG submission 202095) | Peat permafrost microbial communities from Stordalen Mire near Abisko, Sweden - I_Bog_E1_1 | ecosystem: Environmental > Terrestrial > Soil > Wetlands > Peat | place: Sweden: Abisko, Stordalen...
GAAAATGAAAAAATCATTCTAGAAAAGTGACAAAATATGTTAGAAAAAGGACAAAATATGTTAGAAAAATGATAAAATTTTTAAAAACCTGTTAAAAATTATTAGAAACCTGTTAAAAATTATTGAAATTATGAGATAAATGATAAAGAAAAAAAAAACTGATGAATATATTTTATTTTTAAAAAATGATATTATCTATTAGAAAATGAAAAAATCATTCTAGAAAAGTGACAAAATATGTTAGAAAAAGGACAAAATATGTTAGAAAAATGATAAAATTTTTAAAAACCTGTTAAAAATTATTAGAAACCTGTTAAAAATTATTAAAAATGATTGAAATTAAGAGAAAAATGATAAAGAAAAAAAAAGGAATTTACGCTTTGGTTTTTCTGCTTAATAACAGTTTCGCTCTCATTGATTTTCGTATTCATCGTCTCTACCTGTTCTTCCAATTCCTGTTTCATCCTATTAAATTTCTCTTGATCTTCCTTTTGAATTTCCCCTATTTGTTTCATCAAAGTCTCAATGGTTTTATTGGCTTCTCCCACTGATTTCTTCAAGTTTTCTTCTCTTTTATTGTAATTTTCATTTTGCATAGTGCCTTGTTGAGTTTGTTGTTCCACTTCTCTTTCTAAGGCTTCGATCTTCTCATTCAATTCCACGATCTTATTCATATAATTCTTATTAATTCCTTCTAATTTCGCATTCGAATCTCTTAAATCTGAATTATTTTTGGTTTTCATCTCATTAAGTTCCTCATCAAGGTTTTTGTTCTTCAATTTCAACTCTTCAAGGCTTTTCTCAAGATTCTGGCTCTTCAATGCAATCAAGGCTTTTTCCTTCTCGAATTCACTTTGCGACAATAGAATAGAACGAGTTTTCTCCTTGAGTTCTTCTTCCATATTCCTCAATTTCCCCTGCAAATCTTTCATAATCGCCTCATTTTTCTTCTCCTTCACCTCAATTTGCTCTTTCAGCTCAGTTTCCAGCTTTTCTTTGGCTGCTCTTGTTTCTTTTAATTGTTTTTGAAGCTCTTGTTCATTTGTATCTAGCTCATTTTTCTGTTTTTCGAGGTTTTGAACCTTCGCTGTTAAAGTATTTTTCTCTTTAATGAGGATTTCCTTCACTTCTTTGGCTTCTTTCTCATATTTGGTTTGGAACTCATTGGAAATATTCCTTTGGATCTCGATTTCATTCTGCATGTTCTTTATAAACAAAAAGGCGCCTTCATTGCTCATCTTCTGAATGAAATCAAGGAAAATCAATTCCTTATTCACCACATCAGGTCCATTTTCCAATAAATATTTCTGGAACTTCTTCAAATCTTTATCATAATCAGCGAAACTCTTATATTCATTCATTTTCAATTTCTTCTCAATGGTTGGAAACTCCTTCTTGATAAAAGCCTCACAAATGCTTTGTGAATCCTTTGCGTTTTGAGCTTTGATCTCAGAAAACCTCTTTTTCATGGTTTTCTGGATTTCTTTCAAGCCAGGTTCTCCAGCTTCTCCTAAATCCTTCTTCTGATAATAATCACAAACGTTTTCTTTAACTAGATTATGTGAATATTTCAGGTTTTCTAGGCTCATAGGCATTTTCTTGATTAATTGTTCATTCACGTTCTTTTCATAAAATTCCAATGAATCTTGAATTCCTGAAGCGCATTGTTCTTGACAAAGATATGTCCAAGCGTTTTCTATATTTGGAACTGATCCTTCATTTATAGCTTGGAGATATGAACCCATAAGTGCTGTCAACATCTCTCCTGAGAGGTTCTTACCATTCATGGTCTTAGGCCTCATTTTACCCATAAGTCTATTTCTTAAATTCATCACTTGTTGATAAAACTCAGGTCTCAACTTCTTAATATCCATTGTATTAAGGTTTTGGAGGTTCTCTTCATTGGTCAAAGGTCTAACCATACAGAAACAATCCCGATCTGGGAAGAAAGTATTCAGGAGTCTTCTAATTCTGTTCTTTTTCTCTGTGTCATCTGAGAAACCCTCCTGAATAGCCAAGGCTTTTTCCAGATATTGTTGAGAAGTGATCGGGTTTCCTTCAGGATCGACTAATTTCAACGTGAAATCTCTGATGATCCAAATGAAGGAAGGGAAGAACTTGCCATATTCCTCAGGATCGATTTCGCGATCATCACCAGAATTCAAATGGATGTGTTTGGTCAGGTTTATCACGAGTGAGAGGTTGTTGATGGCGTTTTCATCGATACTGCCAACTGAATTATAGATGAAAATGGAGGAGAAAAGGATCGTTAAGGAGAAGATTTTTGTATCATGAGCGGAATCCTCATCCAATGCTCCTATCCCTTCAGAATCTATGACCAGGATGTTGATAGGATCACCTTTGGGAGTTTCACCTTTGAGTGGGGTGCCCCAGATCCATAAACCCTAAAATCATATTTAAGATGATATAAATTTAAAAGAAATTAGAGGAAATACCTTTGTGCAGGGATTGATGGTGGGTCCGACACCGAAACCATCAGATCGATTGAGGATCATTCGATTGAGCAGATAGGATTTACCTGTTCTGTACATACCTGCCACACCAACAATACCAATCGGTGGAGGAACTGATTTGATAAAAGCCATTGCCTCTGGGTTGATTTCATATCCTAAAAGAAAATTAGTTAGAAAAAGGGGGAAGAGGAAGGGCACTTTGATTCTGAGGCGTGTAGGTCACTAAAGCAATTGGCTCTTCCTTATACAACGACTTAGATTGGGATTTCATTTTAAAATTTATTGATAATTTTATTGAATTTTTGAAATAAAGAAGCTTTTTCTTTATTTATTTTAAAAAATTTTTATTTTTTTTTTATTTTAAGCATAATAGATTTTTTCAGGCATTTTTTCATAATTGGAATTTTAACCCTTTACCAAATTGTATTAATAAAAATATAAATAAATAAAAAAAATTGATAATAAATAATTTTTTGGTATATTTTCAGATCACTAATTTTCTTAGTTTTTTTTTCATTATTATTTTGGCTTATAATGATCATATTTAATATGATGCAGGAATCGGAATATTGCTAAATAATTTTGATTCACAATGTTTAGACCTCTCTCATTGAAGAGTTCAATTAGTACTTGTATCGAATCAAATGTTAAATCAGGTACAAACGATGCATATCTATCAAGAATATCAATATTTGATTCTTCCTCTTCATTTGTAAGACCAACAGATTGTGCTCTTCCTTTTGGTTTCTTTGAATGTTTGGTAGACTCTTTAAGGTAGAAAAACTTTCCAAAATCCTCAATGATTCTTCTAAAATCTTTCACATAATATTTGAAATCCCGCGTCTTGGCAGTTTGCGACCTTTGATCTGATTCTGCCATTTTGGTTTTTAAATTATAAGATTCCCTTTGTAATTTATCCAAATATTCCGCACTAATAAAAATCTAAAAAGAAAAATAAATGAATTGAAGGAATGATAAATTTACATTTCCAAAAAGAACATCTTTTTCATCATTCATGATAATTTTGCTGATTTCTTCTTGATTTAGAGAACACACAATTTTTTCCTTGTTCAATCCTCCAAGAATATACAAAAATTTATATTCTTTGGTTAATGAATTATAGCTTGCTCTGCAAATAACAGTTCCTAAATCATAATATGAGTAACTTGAAAGCCTAAAATTAAACACCTTCATCAATGAAGACTGTTTTAATTTCAGCCTTTAAAGCAACGTCAAAGCTATTTATTACACATTTTTGTGAATAAGCATTCAGGTTCATTTTTAAATATCGATGAAGCTAATGATATTAATTATTGAAAAGAACAAAAGCAAATAATTTTTTACTTTAGACAAAGTTTTTTGGATTTTGGGATCTGAAAATGTTAAAACTTTGCCTTCTCTGGCTAATCTCGATAAATAAGTAATGAGATCAATGGAATTGATCGTGGTTTTCTTTTTATTTTCATCGAACAATTTCGGATCATAATTCTTCAAAAATTTAAAATTAATCAAAAAATAATATTTTATAAGAAAAACCTTCTTATAAAGGTAATCTTGCTCTAAAATGTCAAGTGTGATATCAGGTGGAATTTTGTTTGGGTCAACCAATTTTCCTAAATTGTAGAAATTCTCATTGATTTCCTTTTTGGCATCTGAAATTTGCAGAGCAAATTTCAAAAAACTATAAGCTTCCCTATTTAAATTCAAAATTTATTAAAAGTTCTTTCAAATAAATTATTACAATTCCAGGTTTTTCTGATCCAATTGATCGGAAATTTCCAGGTTCGCCAACTTTTTTTCAATAAAATTCTCATCATTACTTGAACTTTTTAAATTTTTATATTTTATTTCGAGCTCATTGATCTCAATGTAATTATATCTGATTCTTGGCCTATATTCTCTCATAAAAATGCAGACTTCACTTAATTCGAAAAACACTTCTTCCACTTTGAAGGAATTCTCAAATAAAAGGCATTCTCCCTTGATTATGTTCAGACATTTCATCAAATATTCTCTGGAAGTTTGTATAAGAGGGAATATTTCTTCCTTTAGTTTTTGGCTGAAATTGGGTAGTTCTAGCAAATATTTATTTCTGGCCATGTCTCTAAAGGGTAAACGATCAGCTAGTTTTTTATATTTTTTGATCTTTTCATTTGCGTATTTCGAAATATAAGTTGTTTGAATTTCAATCAAGGCTTCAATGAACTTCTTTTTATAATATTTCGCTATGAGGAAATTGAGCAAAAGTCTTGAAGAAATGGGAATGTTGAAATTCTTCGATAGTATTGTTTCGATTCTTTTCAAGCTTGATAAAATAGATTCATTATAAATCTCATTCACATGAAGATGCATCCAAGTATGAATAGTTCTTAATGAAGCTTTGATGTAAATTTCCAAATTCTTGACATAAGAGTTATGTTTAAACTCAGTATTGCTTAAAGCGATATCAAATCCATGGAAGTTCAATTTTGGTTCCTTAGAAAAATCATTAGAAGGTAATGGATTTAAGGGGTTGATTTTCAAAGGAACTAATGATTCATTGTCTAGAGCCTTTTTCTTAGGATCCTTCTTATTTTTATCATCTTTTGTTGGTAATTTTTTATCATCCTTCTTCCCCTTTAATTTGGATTCTGGTTTTCTTAATATATCTTGTTCATTTTCAGGAGATATCATTAATTCTTCACATATGAGGATATTTTCATTGATAGCTTTGATATTTCGATTTGGCAGACCGACATCATATCCTACTTCCTTCAAATAAACTTCTAATAATTTCTGAGATTCCTCGAAAAGATGATGAGCCTTTTCAAAATCATTTCTTTCAAAGAAAACCTCACCAAAATCCGCATAATATACAGCCAATTGGAAATCGTTATATGGATTTTCCTTAATTTCCTTTTCAACCGCATCAAATTTATCAAAACCATTCTTCATTTGACCCTTTCTGATAAATATCTTAGCTAAAATTTCATTTGACATTCGAAGGAAAAACGAATCCTTTAAAATCTTGCTTTCTTCTTGAATTTTCGCTATAACATCCAAACATTCATCATATTTTCGTTGAGAAAATAAAATCAGAGCCATTTCATATCTCAATTTGATCCACCAAAACCCATTAACAGTTCTCCTATATCGTCTTTCTTCAGAAATAGCTTTAATTTCCTATAAAAATCAATTAAATATTGCTAATTTTTGTAATTTTTACTGATTGTTTCTCTAATTCATTTTTCTTTTTGTCCTCAATTAATTTTTTTTCTTCATCTTCTTTTGCTTGTTGGGCCAATTTCTTGGGATCCGGCTTTGCAGGAGCCCCTCCTCCTGGTTTCTTCTTATCAGTTTCTATCTTGACCTCAACTTGTGGATTTTCAGGCTCCTCTCCAGTTTCAATGAGTCGGTTTTCATAAGAATATAACATCAAATTATTCAAGGCATATTTCAAAATGTAATAGCTTCTTGTGTAAAAGTTCATGGAACAATTGATTTGGCTCAATAAATGCCTTATCCTCATCATAAGAGATAATCTAAGCATTTTGGTCTCGAAATAAGATAAGGATTCTTCTTTCAAGGAAAAGAGGGACTCATGATCCGAAGCGTCAAAACCACAAATATTCATAAAATTGATGACTTCTTGTTTTTCAGCGTTCAATTTTTCATTATCTGGATTGATTATGGTTTTGCATTTGTTCCAGAAGATCTCATATTTATTAAGAAGGTATGAAAGCTCTTCCTCATGAGCGATCGTCTTAAGAAGAGATCTCAATTGAGTTTCAATACGTTTCATGATGTTGATTCTATTTTCATTGGTTTCCTGCTTTTCGAAAACGTCGCTTTGATGGAAATTATACAAAAGGAGGAATTTGGCATATTTGAAATATGATACATTCAAAAGGCCATATTTCTTCCAAAATCCTTTTGGAAGCTCTAAGTTGAAAATGTTTTCAATTTGTTCCTTTATTAAAAAATATTTTAATTTCATATCTAATTTTAAAAATCACCTTATTTTTATCATCATAAAACGGCAAATCATTTTGAAGAGTCATGTTCCCATTATTAAACCAATTAGACCCTTTTTCTTTCTTCAGGAATTCAGATTCTCTCATCCAATTCAAAGACAAATTCTTCTCATTCACCACCAAAATCAACGTTTGAAGAGATTCGTTAATTAAGGAAATTTGGCTCAAAGCAACAGATTTCAATGTTTTAGCTCTGATCGAATAATAAGGATTTTGTAGGATTTCAGTAGAAATATAATCCATCAAAGTCAACATGGGCAAGGCTTTCAAATGATAATTATAATCAATGAGCATCCATGCGATGTTTTCAAAGCCTAATAATGATTCAATCGGATCTAAAACTTCCTTATTTTCAAAAATATCCTCATTTTTCAATAATTCCTTCAATCTGTATTCTCCATATTTTATCAGTATTTGTGGATGAGGTAAAGAGATCTTAAAGACTGAAAAGGCCAATTCAGCTGCCATCAAAATGCTTTCTCTTTGGAGATAAATATTATTGAAATAACAAATCGTTGATAGCTTATTAAGAATGTTGAAGCCTACCAAACATTGTTGAATTCCATATTGGAAAGATATCAAAGTAGCCTCATTGAAGATTTTTCTCCATGATTTCAAACTATATAGCTTTTGGAAAATTGTATCGAGAGAATCATTCCAAATACCTTCAGCTTCAGTAAATTTGTTGATTGAAAAATAAAGATTCCCTAATTCATTCAAAGCCTGAACCAATATGAATTTTTCTGATTTCTCCTGCCTTTTACCTAAAACCTCTATCACATCATTTTTGTATTGCTTTACAAGATTTAAACCGATGAGAATATGGGTTTTTTTCTTCTTTTTCACGTTTTCATCTAAATTATAAAGTTCCTCCATATGGATTTCTTTATCTTCTTTGCCAAATTTCAACAATTCCTTTCTCATCTGTTGCAAATTATTAATCACTTTTGTAGAGCCTTGATTAATTGTTTCGAGCAACTTCTCAGCTAAATCTTTGTTCACTTTGATAAAACTTTCCTTGGAAACATGCATTTCAATTTGTCTTTGGATTTCGGCAGAATCTCTTTCAAAATCAATTTTTTCTTGAGGCTTTTCTCCAGGAAGCAGATTAGTTTGTCGTGTTTTTTTCCGTTTTGCCTATAAATTTTTAAAAATTATTAAATACAACTATTATTTTTTTCTAACCTCCCATTTTTTAAATTCATCAATTCTTTTTTCCAATTCTTCCTTTTTCGCATCTGTTTTCGTTTTGGCTTGAGAAAGTTTGATGTTTTGGGCATGAATTAGGAATGGAAGCAAATTGTTTGAGAAATAATGGAGAGTTATGTTTGAGAAATTTCGAATCAAACAAATCATCACATTCCATTTTTCCTCTATGAACAAAGTATTAACAGTATAAGCGAGGATATTTGCCATTGTCCCGATATCAATATCTTTTTTAACTTTGAACCAATAATCTTTCGTTAAAGTGTCATCGAGTTTTGGATATTCACTTGTTTCTTTTTTTTCCTCAAAAGCATTCATTTTGTTTTCTTCATGCATTTTACTCACTTCATCCTTAATTATACCATTTGCTGGGGATGAAAGGAAAATGTTTTTTAAATAAAGCAACATTTCATTGATCATCATACAAATAAAGGAAAGTTGTATCCATAATTCAGTGCCTTGATGCAAAAAAGGTGATAACATTTCATTGATCAATAAATTATTAAGGAATTTCAAGTTATTTTGAAATTGATTTAGGGATCTTGCTTGTAAAGAATGATAACAAGAATCAGCTATGCTTTTCATAACAATGGCCAATAGGCTGATGAGATTTTGATCGACTGATGATTGTTTGTTCAACAATTCTGAGATTGATGAAATCAACCCTTCTTTATCTAATTTTGCCATCTCAAAATAAACAAGGGGTTGTGATTCAGGGATTTCTTTGAGAGTTGTCTAAAATAATAGATAAGAACTATATTATATATTATGAATTTTTTACATATCGGACTAAATATTTAGCTGTTGCTCTCAGGAATAATAATTCACCCCGCCAAACATTCTCATAAACAAATTCATTTGGGCTTTTTGCCATTTCATTTGACAATTTTATATCCAATCCCAGGAAATTATCAAACAATTCAATGGCTTTATCATCGCCGACTTTATTAGTATCTCTTTCTTTTTTCAGCAAAAGAACAGCATTTGGATGCCAATCAATATCATTTTTAATAGCTTCTGTTTTCATTTCCTTTTGACTTATCAAAGCCTGAAACGCCTCGTTGCTATTATTGAATGTAAATTGATTACATTGTTCTGAGATTAATTTGATATCAATACTTCCGGTTTCAATCATTCTCCTTATGACCTTGCAAAAAAATTCCAGAAAATAAGGACTATTCTTATATCCCGCCTGTAATCTCGTCATCGCGTTTGGTAAATCCTTGCATAATTCCCAGAAATCCACCTTTAAACTCAGCTCCGATTTTAATCTATCAATACTTTCCACATCTCCTTCTAAGAATCCAGCCAAACTATCCAATTGTTCCTTCCAGGTTTCAATGAAATTCTGTAAGAAATCAGAATATTCCTCACTATAATTGGCCAGACATTCCTCCAAATATCCTTGTAATGAGTTCTTGTTGAAGATGTTTCTGATGACTTTGGGAACCATTTTCACTTCAGCAGATTCTTTGGACTCTGTTTTTAATGGTTCTTTCTGGAGATTTGCTGGCTTTTTGATATTCTTACTTTGTGCTCCTTTTTTTTCTTCTTTGGATGAAACGGTTTCTTCAGGAACCATGATGACTTTGGATATGGTGAAGAATTTTTTCAAAGGAAGCTTGATTTGACTGAAAATGATCCTTTTGTTTAAATTTAATTCATTGAACTGGAAACCCATGGTAACCAATTCATAAGTCAATTTACAGGAAACTGAACGAAGGTTATCATCCCAGATTTGTTTAGGGATTTCTGAAACAGCGATGAGGCATTTGAGAATGATTTGGAAAAGTAAATGAGATTTGCCACGCATTTCTAATAAGGGAATGATGTTGTTGTAAATTTCAAAGACCACTTTCTTTAAAGTGATATAATCGGCTGATAAAAAACTTGTTTCAAGGGCTAAAAGCAAAAAATTCGATATTCTAAGCTCATTTTTCTAAAGGTGGATAATTATTTTTCTATTGTTATTTTAGAAAAAAATTTACTTGTTTGGCTAAAGTGGTCAAGGTTTTGCCTTTTGTTTGGGCTTCTAATTCAATGTTCTTTTTCTTGGTGCATCTTGCCATAATCTGAAACGTAAAAGAATATTTAATTGCAAATAATACAAAACTTTAAATATTAAATATTAATAAATTTTTACAATAAATGATTCCGTTAGATATCTCAAATCAACTATGCTAACATCTTGTAACTTTGATTGAACAACCCTCCAAATGGTCACCGGATTTTCTGGCAGATCAAGAAATCGATCCGAGATCTCGCTCATTTCCATATAAAGTTGGCAATTCTTTTCTGCTGATTTATAACTGGTCTCAAAATCTCCAATTTGGTAAGCAATTTTGGCTAAATAAGCATAAATCATAGTGATTGGAATCGGATGATATGTGCCAATATTATGTAAACTATCTCCGACCTTTTCATTGGACATATCTTGATTGGCATCAAAGGCTGCGACTGCGAAACTATAATGTTCATTTTCAGTTAATTCTCCTACCGTTAAAATGCTTCCCAATTCATTTCTTACCCCTGTATTTTGCAATCCTATATTGGAAGAGCATACTTCTGTATTATTGGTCGATGTTCCGAAAAGACTCATTGTTTCAATCACTTTTTTCTCAGGCTCTATATATGGTGTTTGATCAAGAAGTTTGGGAGTAAAGGGAGGCAATTTAACTGTGATTGAATGGGAATTTTTTGAAACTAGGATAGGCTTTCGAGGTGCGATTGTTTCGTTGATGTATTGTGGATTGTAAAGATAGGAAAATGGGAAGAAAGAATGGGAATATTTCGGCCCTTTTAGAATATCATCAAGAAGGGTTGATATCACAAAGATAGAGTCATCTATGAGACCTTTGAGGAAATTGGTTTCGGTTTTTTCACATTCCGAAATGAATTCTTTTTTAGTTCAATAATTATTTAATCAATAAACGAATAATTTAAGAAAATACCAAAGGATTTGTTAAGAAGGTACTTTTGTTCAGGCAATTTTGATTTGTTCGAAGCCATCATCATATAAAGTATAGCATTGAAATAAGGATTTTTGTTTCCAAGATTAATGAGATTTTGCTCATATGCTTCGACCTTAGGTTTGGAAGGTTCTTCAAATTGTTAAAAAATTAATTAAATTATTATTTCAATCAATTTAAAAAATCACCAATTTTGCCAGCGTTTTGCAATGTTGTCTGCAACTGAACAGCATTTTTTCTGATTTGTGTGGACGAAGGTCCGCTCATAATATTCATTTTGGACTTGATGTTTTGAGCTATTCCTTTATATTCATTCTTAAAAATCAAAGCATTAGGGTCTCCTGTTTTTTCCATGTTCTTAATGGTTTTTGTCTTGATTTTATTCTTTTTTAATAAGGTCTTCCCAGCTTTCAATTCACATCTGATATAATTTGTAATGAGTTCACAATGTAGAGAATTTATTATCAAATCCAATTCTTTGATTGGTTTCGTAGATAAATCAATTGTTTCAAAATATGAACCATCTTTGTTATCATCATTCAAGAAAGTTCTACAGGCATGCAATATTTCATATTCTTCTTCTCTTGCCTCCTCATTATTTAACGCAGGACGGTTGTTTGCTTCTTTTTCCTTAGCTCTGATCTCACTATTTATTTGATTTTTTACTTCAATGTATTTATCTTTCATCTTGGTCACAGTTTGTCTTATCATTTCATTCGAGCAGGTGATAGAATGAGGTAAAAATTTATCACATTTACTTTCAACCCCTCGCAACAAAGCTTTATCTCTGAAATCCACCATCCTTGTCAAACAGAAGCTGAGCATTTGAGTAGCGAGCGTGTATTCTTCCTTTATCTCGAGCATTTTGGTCAGTTCCAAAGCTTGAAAATAAAGCAAAACAAATTTTAGCAAAAGTTTCATGTAAAAATCAAATTATATAAAAAGTGAAATATTTTTAGTTAATTACTGATTTTTGTAAGAAGTATAATGTCAGTTTTTTCATTTTTCATCAGAATGTTCAACAGATTCTTCATCCCTTCCAATAATATTTCTGAATTTTCAGCAATGATTGTCTTGTATTGCTCAAATTGATCATCTGCAATTTCTTTGGAGATCCTCAATTCGTGAACTTGTTCAATTTGATACAATTGAGAGACGAAATATTTATTCCACACATAAATGGCCATTTGCATCAGAAAGTCCTTTCTTTCCAAATAAAACTGTTGTCCCAAAGGTCCTTCCAAAGAGCCTTTGATGCTTTTGATGAGTGTCTTCAATAGTTTTGAGTCATAGTTGAGGTCAAGCTCAAGACTTTTCTCATCTTCAATTGTGACAATTTTGTTATTTCCGAAACTCTTTTCCAAATCATATAAATTCATCAACAATTGTAGTTCTCTTTCATTGTTGAAAAACTCCTTGTCAGTTCTAAAACAATTAAAAATGTAAATTTTTTTATTTTTTGAATTTAAATACTTTTTCGTCAAATACACATAATCCATATTTGGAAGCTTGACAAATTCTTTAGGCACTTGCCTCAAATCTAAATTAATCTTCTCAAATCCGAAATTGGCTCTTATCAATGGATGTTTGCCTGGCAATGGATCCAAATCAATTAATAAGGTTTTTCTCTCTTCCTCATCCTTGAGGCAATCCTTCGAATGCCTATAACAAATGTAAGGAACTTTATGTGTCGTTTCTCTGACTCCAGTGTATTGTTTGATAGGAACGAAAACATAATTGAATGATGGGTCTTTTGGCTTAAGTTCCTCATCTTCCATAATGACATTCAAATCGTAAATGGCTTTTTCTGGATTGATGCTTCTTTTGATAAAAATGTACACATATTCATGCCCAATTTTTTTCAGTTCACTTTCAGTGGCGATTGCATTTTCTTCAACTTCATTTGCCATGACATTTAGATCCTTTTTGTTTTTATCTCCAGGCTTTTTCTCAGGTGCTTTCGATGGATTTTTGTTATCTTTAGCTTTTTCTTCTTCTTTCGCCTGTTCAGCTTTGTTTCTCAATTTTGCGAGCTCCAATTTGAGATCTGGTTCATTCAAATCATAAGGGATTTTCTCGTAACTATTTGGCAAATTTGGATAGGGAGAAATATCCTTCACGATGGTGATATCACTTATATAAGGGACCTCCAATCTCCTGTATTTGCATCGGATCAATGCGGATTTGGAAAGTTCGTCAAAAATCTGAAAATTGCTAACGTCATAAGCACTTTTAACAAGTTCAATGTGGAATTCTAATGGAAGATTCTCACTTGCTTGCTTCCAAACCTTGTCTTTGATGCAAGCCTTCTCGATTTCTCGGTTTTTGAGAGTCAAATCCTTTTTTTCTTCTTCAGTGCAACCCAAAGTTTTTGATCTATATTCAGAAAGTCTCTCAATTTTCTCATTGGTCTCTATTAACGCTTTGGTAATTGTTTCCAAATCACCTTTGAGCATTTCATACTATTAAAAAAATTAAAGAAATTTTATAATTTAAAAAGCAATAATACTCCTGAGATCAAAGCTTGTTGTTTCCATGGAAAGGATTTGCCTTCGTTTTGAATGATGTTGAAATTTTTTGAGCTATTGACTCTTAAACTTTCCACAATTGCAAGGATCCTAGCTTTTTTATCATTGGCGAAATATTCCTCAACTTTCTTTTTATAACCATCTCCTGGAAGGTTTCCACTCTTTTTAAATAAATAATTTTTCATTAAATTAAATTTTTTTTTGAATACTTGAAGTTTATATTTAACATCTTGAACTCTGAGCAATCTTAACGTTTTTTCAAATATTTTGAATACATAATCGGGCAATGGAGGGTCGCTTTCTTCTAGATCCTTTAGATCTTGACATTTTTTGATGGCCATCTCAATCGTTCTGGAAGCTGCCGTCAATGACCCACATTCCTCATAAATTTGTGCCATTTCCAAATATAATTTCACTCTCCATTCCAAAAATTTGACTCCGAGCAGGATTAAATGACATTCTAGTGAAGCTATGGCACTTGCTAAGAAATTGATAGTGAGCGAAGAATAGACTGATCTCCTCAAGAATTGACATATGTCATAGATGTACACACTTCCGTTGAAAGTCAAATAATAATTCTTCAACTTATCTTCATAGGTCCCCAGATTCATCAAGTCCATAGCTTCTTTGATTGAGTTGAGAATCTTGAGCAAGGCTTTGGCGGTGTCTTTTCTATGAACGTCAGGATCGTTTTTGGTGTAGAGCTTGAAGCAACGGTCAGCCTCATTAAAAACTTCAATGGAGTTGCTTTTGCAATAATTTGCATCTTTATATTTCGAGGATATCTTTTTGGGATTTCGGTCGCTTTGCTGGGAGGAGGTGGGCTTTTGATCGAGGAATTTCACTCCGGGTTTCGGGTTTGAAGGGGTATTGGCAGGTTTTTTTGTGTTCATTGGTTAATTTTTCGTCTGTTTGTTTTTGAAATTTTTTAGTTTTAGAATGAAAAAATAATAAATTTTTTGAATTTATAGATGGCAATCGTTTCATTTTATTTATAAAAAAAATGAAAAAATATTTGTTTTTTCATAAATGAAATATTAAAAAAAAAATTAATTTAAATTCAGTTATTAAACGCATCCAATTAGAAAAATGATAGATTATTCAAAAACCCATTCGCTCCAAGTTGGGATTGTGATAAAAAACCAGCAATTGTTGAGCAGAACGTATTTCTGTTATCTCCTTGGCTCGCAAATCCTACCTCATTGATGCTAACCATATGAACCGATGCCTTTGTATTCAAATTATAAACGAACACTCCATTCGCGCTTGAATTAATGTCAACCATA
>Ga0302140_10006669_pt1 | contig 14473 bp, 8 predicted proteins | sample I_Bog_E1_1_FD_202095 | JGI IMG/M metagenome (GOLD analysis project Ga0302140, IMG submission 202095) | Peat permafrost microbial communities from Stordalen Mire near Abisko, Sweden - I_Bog_E1_1 | ecosystem: Environmental > Terrestrial > Soil > Wetlands > Peat | place: Sweden: Abisko, Stordalen...
TGGCCGCAAGCCACACCCACTCGACCATGGGACGGCCGGCGATCTCTCGCAAAACCTTGCGGCTCAGCCGTGTCGAACTCAACCGCGCCGGAATCACCCCGGCGATGCGCAACTTGCTCATGCAGGCGAGTCTACAGCAGCGGACGCCGTCGCTTATCCTGGAAAACCTGCCGGTTTATCTCCATTGTCGCCGTCCCGAAACGTACTATCGGTCAAGTTTGACCGCCAATCCCGGGCACCGTATCATCAACCCAGGGATTTCTGCGCGGAATTCGCCTCAATCAGGCGCCGGACGGCGGAGTAGCTCAGATGGTTAGAGCGTGGGATTCATAACCCCAAGGTCGACGGTTCGATCCCGTCCTCCGCCACCAAAGCACTTAATTTTCATATACTTACTCAAACGTCACGCCCCATTTTCGAGCGACTTCAGACCCACGAATGGGCGCTCAGCTTCGGCGCTCAGCATCATTTCCCAGTTCGATACGATCCGTTTGGAAACCTGCCATAGCTGTGCTATCGGTTAGGCGGTATTCGGAAGAATAGGTGGACACAAGCCGACTTATGATTAACGACCGAATGGATCGGTACTTGAGCGAGAATCTTCAGATTTTAGCTCACTTCGCGCGCATGCGAGTGCCCTTTAAAAGCACGGTTCTTTCCGGCTTTCGCCGATGGGGTTTTCCGCTCACTCGATCGCAGCGTTTCTCGAAACTCCACACGGCCCCAGCACATCTGATGAAACCATTGTTTTATGGAAGCACAGGAAGCGCCAGAATTCGGAGTCGCATTCTCACGTGACAGTGGTCGGCTTGGCTGCAGGACTCATTGAACGGCCATCGGCTGTATCGATGGTGGAACGGTAACCTTGCGAGCGGCCGAAGTGGAAGGAGGTGCCGTTGGTGCGGGACCGGCAAAGCGCGCCCACATCAAATCCGCGCCGCCATATACTGGTTTTGGCGTCCCAGCGAGGTTATCATGGCGGATAAATCCTGCAATCCCGACCCCAGCCAACCGTCGCCTAAGGATGGTGCGCTCCAAGAGAGCCTTTACCGGGAGCTGCGCCATATCGCAGCCGCAAAGATGCGCTTCGAGCGTGGCAATCATACGCTGCAGCCCACGGCGCTTGTGCATGAAGCGTACGTGCGCCTAGCCGACGCGAACTCGTCGGCCTGGAACGACCGACCGCGAATTCTGGCGCTGGCAGCGCACGCGATGCGCAACATTCTCGTGGACCACGCGCGAGCGCGCAGAACCGAAAAACGTGGAGCCGGCGCGGTACAGGTTACGCTCGACGATGCGCTGGCGGTGAAGAACGAAAGCCTAGCCGATGTGCTGGCCGTTGACGAGGCTCTTAACCGCCTAGCAGGATTCGATGCCCGACAGGCGCAGGTTCTGGAGATGCACTTTTTCGGCGGACTCACTTTTGAGGAGATTTCCGATCAGCTCGGCGTGTCGAGTCGCACAATCAAGCGCGACTGGAACATGTCGCAGGCGTGGCTGCGCGGGCAGTTAGCAAAGGGGAAAGTTGAGCCTGCTCGCTGATCAGCCGCCAGCGCGAAGTCATACTCGGCTTTACCGAAAACTAGCCATGCGCGAGAACTTCCAACGGAATACTTGGGATTTGATTAGGGATATCCAGGCTCTACTGCACCCACGGCAGGGCATCCCGCGTTCCGTATTCCCCGCTGTTCGAGTGCGCCCGCTTGCAGTACAGGTTCCCGAATTCTCCGCTGTTTTGCCTCGACTTGTGAAGTTCGCTGGTCCGGCTGAATGCAGCTTTCGCTCCGACGCCGCCTGCCTTGCAAAATTGCACGAACGGGGTCGGACTATTGGCTGGCGGAAGGCTCTCTCGTGCTCCTTGCCCACGAATTGGACGCCTTCGTCCAATGCCGCGCGGAGAGGTCAAAGTACATCCACTTTTGGGTTTCAATCCAGGCGCGGCTGGTGAGCACGTGTTAGGCGAGGCAAGACATAAGCTTGGTATGTGGCCAACGATGCGTTTTTGCGCAGATTATTGCCGATATTCGGCTCGACCCAAAATCGCTGCGTCGGGTGCCCGAACGGTGGGTGGTCCGAGGCTGCGGTGATCAATCAGATCTGTGAATTGCTGCCGGTACGTGGATCCCGAAGGGCGTCATTCAGGTCCAGGTGGCTTGAAATCTCTCAGAAAATCTGGAATTGAATCCTTCCTGGTGCTGTGCTATCGTTTCGGTGCGGTTCCCTTTACGAGGCCATCGGGTTTCAATCTGCAATGGAGGAAGGAGCTTTCGCAATGGACGCAGTGGGTCTGACACCCCTTGAAGCATTTCTGGTTGGTCTAGCAACTGATGCGCAAAAATTGGCCAATTTTTGCAAGGACCCGGGCCGGGCCCTGGATGATGCCGGAGTGACGGGCGATGCTAAAGCCGCCATGCTGAGCAGGGATCCTCTACAGATCAGGAAGGCGCTCGGAATTAAAGAAGGGCTAGGGCACGGGGGGGACCAATTCGGCATCTTCAAAAACGCGTATGTTTTTGTTCTTCGTTGTTAAGGGATGTTGACTCAAGCATACGCTTCGAACAGACCGATTAGGACCGGCCCTTAGTGCGCTCCCAACGCAATGGGGATCATGATGGGGCGGCGGCTGGCAAACTCCCAGCCTTTTCAGGTTCTGAGTTGAATGGGATGGGGGCATCAGTGTCCGAATCGGAAGGATCACTTACCATCGTTGGAACCGGCATCAAAGCTGTCGGTCAGGTTACGCTGGAGGCGCAATCTCACATAGCCCACGCAGACAAGGTGCTGTATCTCGTAGCCGATCCTTTAACAGTTGCATGGATTATGCAATTGAACTCCTCGGCTGAAGACTTATATCCCTTATATCAGCCTGGAATAGACAGGCTAACGACGTACTACTTGATGACAGATCGGATCCTCGAATGCCTGCGCCAGAAAAGGGATGTTTGTGGGGTCTTCTATGGACACCCCGGGGTGTTTGCATTCCCATCGCACGAGGCCATGCTTCGGGCCCGGCGCGAAGGATATCGCGCCCGGATGTTACCGGCTGTATCAGCCGAGGATTGCTTGTTCGCTGACCTGGGTATAGATCCGGGGCGCGCCGGATGTCAAAGTTATGAGGCCACCGATTTCCTGGTTCATCGGCGCATCATCGACCCTACGTGCGGCCTGGTGCTATGGCAGATTAGCGTTATCGGTCATGTCTACCCTGGGATGGCCGGGACTGCGGGCATTTCTGTACTTGCCGATACGCTCATCGAAAGATATGGCGCATCCCACCAGGTCTTTGTCTATGAGGCGGTGCCGTATCCCGTTTGCGATCCCGTAATTCGCCGCGTGAAACTCACGGATTTAGCCTCAACGAGCTTGTCTCAAATGTCCACTCTTTATGTTCCCCCTCTCGCGTGGCCCAGTTTTGATGCCGAAGTGGCGCGAAAAATCGGGATCCCGGACGAGTTTGTCACAAAGGGTGCAGAATCGGCGTCGCTTTACGATCCTCTGGTTCCTCAACCGAGCAGCGTGGAAGCAGCATGAAGCCAACGCCGCCCGCGCCGGCCACCCGTTGGTTCGCCGTCCGGATTCCGATTATAAGTATTAGATCTCTCAATCTCCCCCGGGCCGCCGGGAACTCTGACGGGTTATCGAGGAACGGAACATTGGCTCCGGAGTCCAGCTTCAAGTGGACGGGGCGCATCCCGTCGGTCAAACGAGCAGTGACGATAGAGACGCAGGCAGATTTGCGAAATGGACTGCCCCACCGGGGTTAGTCCCTGGTCCTGCGATGTGCGTGTTCGCGGCTTTATGGACTGGTCCGCCATCAGCAATGGGATAGCTCGTTCTTCATTGCTTATTCTGGCAGAGGAGAAGCATCAGGTCGCGCAAATTCGCAATGGAGATTCAGCAAGACGCGAAGTTCGGCTCGCCGCCCGCCGAATGCGGCCCTCGCAAACAGCCTTCCGTCGGAGAATGCGGCGGCTTATCCACTGCGGAAAGCGAGATTTGGCTACTGACACTTATACGGTGGGGGACCATCTTTGCCGATCGACCGCAGTATCAGCTTCAATCGAAAGAGCGCAAGTGCCAGTGCGGTTTTTACGTAAGTTGGATCGGTTTGGATTCTGCCATCCGGCGTCCGTAAAAAGACCGAGGAATCAGTCGGGACGAGGGCTGCGCCGGGATCCTGCTGCGCGCATTTCCACTCCGCTACGGGCACGGGACCCGGGAAAATAGCAGGATCAACTATTTGCAACTCAAAGCCTTCGCCAGAGTCCACCTGCAGCGTAGGGGCCACGTGCCAGCACCAGGCCACGAGACAAGTTGGGCTATTTGGCGTTTTCACAATCAATACGCCTTTCGCATAGATCCACATCTTGCCGGGCTGAACGTTTTCCGAAATCATCAAGCGGCACATTTCGTGGGCCCGCGCCCAACAGCCATCCTCAGGGTATGAGAACGGAATGCAGCTTACCGAATCAGAGATTGGCTTGCATTTCCGTTGAGCGACACAATCAAATAGCTCTTTTGCCTCCCCTTGCGAGACCGTACTCGGCGCCAGATTCTGGTCAGCCGGCGACGTCCGCGTTGGGGCTTTCACCACCGGCGACTGAGGGTTTGTTGCAGTAGAGACATCTATGATCTCGTGACCGTTTTCCGCGTCGGTCACCATTACCGTCGCACTATGATCCCGGGCCGTTCGCAACCTATCCAGAAGTCTCTCGAATTGAGGATGCGTTTTCTTTAGGATATGCCGAGCCTGGGAGTTCTCGAAACATAAACTGACGTCTCCGAATTCAGATTGAGTAATGTTAATTACTTTGACCTGCAATGGCACCAGCAGGCGTGTGATTGCGCCGTTTTCCGGGCTGAGCTCGACATATGCGAGGTAAGTCAAACTGCGAAGTTCATCCAGGACCGCTAAGTAGGTTTCAGACCGAGGGTCGCGAGTATCCAATCGAGCGGTCTCCCCATTGTCGAATCGGATCGTCACCGTCGTGTTATCTGGGCTCCTGTCGATAGTCTTGGCGATTGCAAGAAAGTTGTTCGAGTCTGACATGTTAACCCTCCATCCCCAAAGTGCGTTGCAACGGTTATTGGCGCGAGCATCTACTTCCTGCCCAAGGCGAGAGCATAGATATCGTCGCTTCCCCTATCTTGGAGCAACATTGGCGTGTCACTTGGATCCAGTCCCATCCAGTCTTGAAACCAACCCGTGTGATGGAAGCCCTGCAGATCGACGATGCGTTCAGCCTTGCCACCGGCTACAGTAACTCGAAACACACCGGGATGATCTGTCCATTGCATGAAGTAGATATACCGGCTGTCGTGCGCCCAGATCGGCTCATCGATCACGATGTTTTCAAGGGGGGTCCACACCTGCGAATCCAAGTTGAAGACTTTTAGATAGTGTGTTTCACGCGTCACTCCGGCGATGCTCCTCCCGTCGGGAGACCAGCGCGGCCAATACATGCCCTGTGAACCGGGCAGGGTTGTGATTCTGCGACTGGTTAAGTCGAGAATGCGAAACTCGGCCTTTCCCTGACTCCCGAACCCTGACCGCGAGAAACTTGACGGTTGATATAGCATTTTTTTCCCATCCGGCGACCAGTTTCCATCCGATTGCGGCCCATCGTCCTCGGGGAGGATCCGCCTGGGAGTTCCGCCCTGCGCCGAGATCACATAGAGTGTGTCCTGTCCGCGTGATCCCAAGTCTGTGAACAGAATCTGAGTACCGTCGGGCGACCACCGCGGGAATTTAGGATAAAACGGCGGCTGGGTAAGTTGGACCACCCCTGTGCCGTCCCGGTTGGCTCTCCAGAGGGCACCGTCGGGAAAGGAGACATACGCTACCGACCGTCCATCTGGGGAGAATGACACAAACTCAGCAGATATGCCTCCCAGATAGGGCCGCAATTCATTGACCCCCCGGTCGTACCGGACGAGTTCTCCTCGCAGAGTGACACCCCGGGCAAATATCTTGCGCCCGCCGTGTGCCGGGATGGGCCCGCCCCAGCGGGTTGGACCAGATGTCAACTGGACCGGTGTGGCGCTGAGTGACCGTGAAGTCGCGCCACGTTCATCGATGGCCCACAACTGGGCGCCAGGAAACCACGGAGAGCTGTTCAGCTCCCCAGATACAAACAGGTAGAATTCCCCATCGGGAGTCCAAACCCCACAGCACTTCCAAGAGGAGAGATTCCATTTCGTCAGCAACTGGTGAAGATTGGATCCGGTTGACATGACTTGCCAAAGGGCCTGGTCCCGAGTAAACCCAATGGTACCGCCGTCCGGCGACCAGTTCAAATCAGTGATGGTCTGGTATTCCTCGGCAGGTGCTGTCGATGGGACGAGCAAGTGGGGCTCTCCACCTTCGCTTGGAATCAGATAGATTTCACCGTGAACCGTCGCATAAGCTACAAACTTGCCATCGGGCGACCATCTGGCGTACTTTCCATTGGCGAGGAAGCGGACAGGTTGGCCCAGACTTCCTGCTACGAACAGCGCTTCAGGCGGGGTAAAAACAAGAAGACTGGAGCCGTCGGGCGAGACATCCCGCACCCATACCGGTGGCCGCTCGACATTCGGAAGGTCAATCGGGATCTGTGTGATCCGTCCGCCGGATATCGAAACCTGACCAATGCCCTGTGGATACAGAAGATTCAAATAGATTCTCACCCCATCCGTCCCAACTGGGAACTTTCTCTCGCCGTCGCGGGTGATCTGAAAGTATTCCGAGATCCGCGGTGGAGGCAGGGGAAGGCGCAGATACCGGATTGCAAATGCGAGGAGGGCAATGACCGTCGCCGTGCCCAGAATCGCCCGCTTCCGGAATCCCGCCTTGCCGCTGGCTGTTACTTTTGAAGATGCACCGTCGGCGCTCGGCCCCGGCGCTGAGTCATTCTGACTTACGGCATTCGACTGAACTTCGGCGTCTGGTTTGAGCGAAGTTTCCCCCAGCATCTCCACAGAACAAACAAACCGGTAACCGACGGTGGACACAGTTTCGATATACCGCGGATCTCTCGCGTCGTCGCTCAGTAGTCGCCGCAGCAGCGCGATGCTTCGCGCCAGGGACTTCTCAGTAATGATGGTGTCGCCCCAGACTGCATTCAGCAGTTCTTTCTTGCCGATCAGCTTCCCGGGATTGCGCAACAGGAATAACAGGACACGAAACGCCTTCGGTTCGACCGGCAACACTTTGCCTGTTTTGCAGAGACGGAACTCCGACTCGCGAACCTCGACATCGCCGAATTTGAAAACACAGGACTTACTCCCTTTTAGTGCCTCTGCCAACTCGTTGGCAGACTGAAAACGGCGTTTAGGGTCGTATTCGAGGCATTTGGCGATTACGAGGTCCCATTGATGAGGTACGCCGTTCTGTATTGAGGAGGCAGGCTCCAGCCGCCTTGCCCGGAGGATGGCAGTGCCCAGTGAAGTGGAGGACGCAAATGGATGCTTTCCCGTTACAAGCTCGTAGAGTACGACGCCCATCGCGTATATATCCGTAGCAGGGCTTGCCTCCTTACCTTCAAACTGCTCAGGAGCCATGTATTTCGGCGTCCCGAGAATCACGCCCGGAGCTGTCAGGCCGGTATCGGCAGTTGCAGTTTGCGGCGCCAGTTCGCGCGCCAGGCCGAAATCCATCAGAACGGCGCGCTGGGATCCGTTCCTCTCAGTCAGCATAATGTTTCGGCACTTCAGATCTCGATGGATGATTCCGGCTTCGTGCATCGTGGACAAGCCAACACAGATATCCGCTGCGATTGCCTGTGCATCGCGCCAAGGAATTGGCCCCAACTGCCGCACTTTGTCGGCCAACGTGACTCCATCCAAGAACTCCATTGTGAGGAAGGCGCCGGCTGGTTTGACGCCGTCGCCGGGAATCACAAACAGCTCATGAATGCGACAGAGGTTCGGCCCGCCCAATCGACGAGCAAGCTGCACCTCCTTTTTGAAACGGGAGACAACCTTATCGTCTCCCGCGATGCCGGGGCGGATCGATTTGAGAGCCACCGTTTGAGCTAACTCCAAATCCACCGCTTCGTAGACATCCCCCATGCCACCGCTGCCAAGCTGCCGTACGATTTTGAATCGGCCAAGAACAATGTCTGCTGGAGAAAACTTTGGCTGGACTCTTCCAATCAGATTTTGGATGTTGACCACAACTTTATCGGTGGTTGCATCCTGCTGTGCGCGTGCTTCAACCAGGGCTGCCAATTCACTGCGCAACTCCAAATCGTCGCTACACGCTTCCATGATGAAAGCGTTCCGCTCACCAGGAGGCTTCTCCAAAGCGGCATCGAACAGCGGCTTGAGACGCGCCCAGAGTTCCGGTGTCATGGCACTCCTGAGACTAGACATCCAGCATTTTCAAGTCGGAGATTCTGTGACATAGCGGGCAAAGAGCTCGTTGCGACTCCGTTCCACAGGAAGGGGAAATATCCAGAATTACAGTAACGCTGAATCCCTAAATGTTGCACACATTTTCACGAAAGACCAGTTTCAACCAAGACTAGGCGCCAGAATCCAACAATCAGAGGGCGGCTTGGTTGGCAGCCGAATCAACTATAGACGGCTGCCCGTGGTCTTGCTCTCTGAGAGACATAGGCGCGCGACCTTTTGCTTTTGTACTTTTCAGAACACCCGCGCGCCCTGTGTAACGACTGTATTTTCAGTGGCTTATGATTTTGTGATGCATTTGTCGGGGGCTCGTAGTCCGCACAATCGGTTGATCCGAAAACCAAGAGTCCACATGGGAATTGATGCCGAAGATCCGTGTACTCAATACGTACTTCGATACCGCGTATTGTGCGTCCTGATCGCTTTGTGCGGCCCTAAAGAATCAATAACTTATTTAGAATCAGTCGTCAGGGCTAGTTCGATCCCGTCCTCCGCCACCAGAACCCAAAATCTCCGATCCAGGTCCCGTTTCCTCCTCGAATCGTGAAATTTCCCGTTTCCAAACCCAAAAGCGCCTGCTTTCACACCGCTTGCGCTATCATTGCGTCTATAGAGTGAGTAGCCTCTTCCCTTCATGGGCTACCTTGGCGGTGAGTGTGTCTCAAGTCTTCAAGCGTGTAGTCTTCGTCCTTTCCGTAGCAATCTTCGCTGCTCTCGGCCTGGGTTTTGGGCTGGGAGAGTTTGGCCTTTTTGGCGTACATGCCGGCGGCGACCAGGATGGCGCTTACCGGCAGATGCGCGTCTACGCCGAAGTGCTCAAGAAGATCCAGACCGATTACGTCACGCCGCCGAACGTCAATGACGTCACCACCGGCGCGCTGCACGGCTTGCTTGAGTCGCTGGATTCCGATTCCAGCTATCTGACGCCGACCGAATACAAGATCTACCAGGATCGCCCCGCCAACGGCGTGGCCCAGGTGGGAATTAACGTTTCCAAGCGCTACGGATACGCCACCGTGGTGAGCGTCATCCCTGGTTCCCCCGCGGATCATGAACACCTCACCGACGGGGACGTCATCGAGTCGATTGGCGATCAGTCCACCCGCGAGCTTTCGTTGGCCGTCGTCCGGCTCATGCTGGAAGGCAAGCCGGGCACCACGGTCAACCTTTCCGTAGTCCGCCCGCGCAAATCCGATCCCGACAAGCTGACGCTGACGCGCGGCATCTTTGCGCCGGCTCCGATGGCCGAACAGCAATACGAGAACTCGACCATTCTCTATCTCAAGCCGGGTGTGCTTACCACCGCGCGCGTGGACGAAATCGCCGCGAAAATCAAGGCTGCCGGCAAAGGCCGCAAGGTTTTGCTGGACCTGCGAGATTCCTCCGGAGACGACGCCCAGCAGGGTGTGCGCCTGGCCAACTTCTTTCTCAAGCAGGGCACGCTGGCCACTCTCGAGGGCCAGAAGTTCCCCACCCAGACCTTTACCGCCGACCCAGCAATGCTCCTGACCGATGCACCCGTGGCCGTGTTGGTGAATCGCGGCACTTACGGTGCTGCTGAGCTTGCTGCCGCCGCCATTCTCGATGCCAAGCGCGGCGACGTGGTGGGCGAACGCACCTTCGGCGAAGGCTCGGTGCAGAAGACCATCGAACTGCCCGACGGCGCAGCTCTTCTTCTCACTGTAGCCAAGTACCAAAGCCCCGACGGCAAGAAGATCGAAGACGACGCCGTGACTCCCAACGTGGCCGTGGAAGAACCGAGCGCCGACGGCGACGAGGAAGCCGCCCCGCCCAAGGGCGATGAACCGCTGAACAAGGCTCTGGATCTACTCAAGGCAAAGAGCGCCTGATTGAATCGCGGCAACGTCTCACCCTTCCAGGTTTTCGGCTGGAATCCAGAACCGAACGTTCTATTCCGTTTAGTTCCCAGCCTTGCACCCAGTGGTTCATGGTTGCGATTCTGATCACACTCTCGTAACGACATGATGCTAGCCTTAAGCTGACGCATCTCTCGCCCACCCGGCGACGAGCTTGCCGCAGAGGCCTGAATCCCTTGCCCGTATACCCTCCCCAGCGCACGGAACCGCAACCGCTTGCCCGCCCGCGGCGTTCGCAAATTCCTGAGGTTCCGGTGCGCAATCGGCGCAAACTTGCCGGCCAGTTCGCCCTGGCTGTGCTCTTGTTGCTGGCGGTGATTACCGGCTCGCTGGCGGGACTCACGCTTGTCTATTCCGTCGATCTGCCACAGATCAACGACCTGGAGCGCTATCGCCCCTCGACCACCACAGAGCTTTACGATGTGAAGGGCCGCGTTATCGGCTCGTTTGCCCTGGAGCGCCGCGAGGTCATCGATTACAACTCATTTGCGCCCATACTGCGCCAGGCCGTCATCTCCATTGAAGACAAGAGCTTCGAGTCGCACTGGGGCATTAATGTCTTCCGCGTGGCCGGCGCCGCGTGGCACGACATTCGCAGCCACGGGCGCGCGCAGGGCGCTTCCACGCTGACCATGCAATTGGCGCGCAACCTGTTTCTCTCCTCCGAGCGCACCTCGACCCGCAAGATTCAGGAAGCGTACCTGGCCATCCAGATTGAACGCGCATTCACCAAGGAACAGATCTTTACCCTTTATGGGAATCAGATTTACCTGGGCAGCGGCATGTACGGATTTGAAGCTGCGTCGGAGTACTACTTCTCCAAACATGCCAAGGATCTGAGCCTGACCGAAGCGGCGACGCTGGCCGGGCTGCCGAAGGCCCCGGTGGCCTTTTCGCCCATACTTTACCCGGAAAAAGCGCTACGCCGGCGCAACCTGGTGCTGACGGAGATGGAGGACGACCACGCCATCACCCACCAGGAGGCCGAGCAGGCACGCAATGCCCCGCTGGGCCTGCACATCGCGCAGCCGGAGATGTCCATCGCGCCCTGGTTCCAGGAGGAGGTCCGCCAGGAACTCGAAAAGCGCTTCGGCGCCGAGCAGGTTCACGAGGCCGGGCTCAAAGTCCAAACCACCCTCGATCTGGATTTGCAGCAGACCGCCAACCGCGCCGTGGACGATGGCCTGGCGACATACGAGCGCCGCAAGGGATGGACAGGGAAGCTAGAAAATGTGGTGGACAAAGGGATGGCCATGACGGACTACAAGCATCCGGACTGGGCGGTAAAGTCCAAGCCCGGAGACTACGTCCATGCCATGGTCACCGGCGACATGCCGCTTGAAATCCATGCCCGCGCCGGCAGCCAGCAGATCGTTCTGCTGCCGGATGACTGGAAGTGGACAGGCGAGCGCTATGGAAGCGAGTTGGTGAAGCCGGGCGACATTATTTATGTCCACTTGAGTGACGCAATGGAGGGCAGGGAGCGCCGCGCGACACTGGAACAAGACTCGGGCGCGGAAGGTGCGCTGATGGCGATGGACAACACCACCGGCGACGTCCTGGCCATGGTGGGCGGGCGCGACTACGCGCTTTCGCAGTTCAACCGTGCAATGCAAGCCGAGCGTCAGACGGGATCGAGCTTCAAGCCGTACGTCTACACCACAGCCATCGAAGAAGGCGCCAAACCTACCGACATCATCGTCGATGGTCCGGTGAGCTTTGGCGGCTACACTCCGCACAATTACGAGAACGACTACAAGGGCGCCATGACTTTGGTCAACGCCTTCGCCGAGTCGCGCAACATTCCCGCGCTCAAGCTGGCCGCACGCGTGGGCATTCACAAGGTCATCGAGATGACCCATCGTTTTGGAGTGACCTCGAACATTCCCGCCTATCTCCCTATCGCCATCGGCGCGGTCGAAATCACGCTCAACGAGCAGGTCGCCTCGTATGCCGTGTTTCCCAACGACGGCATACGAGTGACGCCGCGCCTGATCCGCAAGGTCTCCAACGCCGACGGAATTCCCCTGTGGGAAGACGCGCCCACCGTCAACGAGGTCATCGACCAGCAGACCGCGCGCACCATGATGATCCTTCTTCGCGCGGTCACACAGTTCGGAACCGGCGCGGCGGCCGCGCAGCTCAAGCATCCCTTCGGCGGCAAGACCGGCACCACCAGCGAATACACCGATGCATGGTTCATGGGCTTTTCGCCCTCCGTCACCTGCGGCGTGTGGGTGGGTTACGACAGCCGGCAATCGCTGGGGGAAAAGGAGACAGGAGCCAAAGCCGCGCTGCCTATCTGGATGACGTTCATGAAGGCAGCGATCGTCGGCAAGGATGACGAGCAGTTCCTCTCCGACACGCCGGACGACAAGAGTCTGAAGGCCGCCGCGGAGCCAGCGGCGCAACCAGGCCTGTCGAACCCGGCCACTGGTGCGCCTCGCCCCGACGCAAATGCGCTGACCTCGAAGACCAGCGTCGAAGTGAGAACGAGCAGGGAACCGCACCTCACTCCGATTTCAAAAGAGGCCTCGGCCCAATCACAGGTCAAACCGTCGACCAACGCGCCTGGGAAGCTGCAGGTAAAGCCTGCGCTGGCTCCTCAACTCGCGCCAGCGAAGCCCGCGCAAGGCAAACCCGCGGCCACTGTCAAGCCCGCAATGGTTCAGCCCACGAGTTAGTCAGCGCGCAACCCGGTTTCACGCCAGCCGATACGGGGCCCGATACGCCCGCGAAAGCAACTCGCTTGCAGCGGGATCATCGAGAATCTTTTCTTCCTTTACGTCCCAGCGAATCTTGCGCCCCACCATCATCGAGATCAGGCCAAGATGGCCGGGAATCGTTGAGTGGTGCGCCGTCTCGACAGGCGTAATGGTCGGCTTGCGCGATTTCACGCTGTCGAGGAAGTTGCGTCTGTGCTCGGCAGACTCGTAGAGCTTGACCTTGCGCAGGTCGTCGGGCAGCGAGTCGCCCTTGGCCCATTCCGGATTGGAGGAGTCGAAGCCGCTGCGATCGACCCACACCCAACCGTCCGTGCCGATCCACTTGGTGCCCATCGCGATCGCCGGGGACCCGCCGGCAATGGTGATCTTTACATCGACCGGATAACCGGTGACCTCTTTGCGATAGGTGGATTCGACATCGTATTTCAGTGCCGCATTCCAGACTGCGTTGGTCGGCGGGAAGTCGCCATGCCCTTCGACTTCCGACGGGCCGGTTTGGTCGAAGCCCAGTCCCCAGTGCGCAATGTCGCCATGATGGCCGATCCAGTCGAGCAATTGCCCGCCGCCGGTGTTGTAATTCCAGCGCCAGTTCTGGTAGACACGGGCGTCGATGTACTGCTCCATCTGCGACGGGCCGACCCAGCGGTCATAGTCGAGTTCAGGCGGGGGTTGGGTCACGGACAGATCCCATGCTTGCGTGCCTGGCACAATCTGCGAAGGACTGGTGATCTTATCCGGTAACGAGGCAAGCCTTTCAAGCAGCGGAGGCACGGTATTGGGGAAGTCGTGCGGAGCGCCGGGCAGCCCGATCTCGACATGCGTGACGGTGCCGATCAGCCCATTGCGGACAATCTCCGCCGCCTTGTGAAAGGTCGGCAACGATCTCTGCCAGCTTCCCGTCTGCCAGATGATGTTGTTCTTCTGGACGGCTCGCACAATTGCCTGCTGCTCGGCGACGGTTTTGGCCAGCGGCTTTTCGCCATAGATGTCCTTCTTGCGGTAGGCGGCCTCGGTGGCGATAATGGCGTGCCAGTGATCGGGCACCGCAATCATGATGGCGTCGATGTCGTCGCGCGCAATCATCTCCCGGTAATCGTGGTACACCTTGCAGTCCTTGTTGCCGTACTTGGTGTTGATGGTGTCGACCGCGGCCTGCAGGTGGGCGGTGTGGATGTCGCATGCGGCCACCACCTGGCAATCGTCCTGTGCCAGGAACGCCTTGGTATTCGCCGGTCCCATCATGCCCCAGCCGATGACGCCGATGGTGATGCGGTTCGAGGGAGCGGTGCGCGCCCATGCGCGGCGCGGAAGAAGGGCCGCAGCCCCAGCCACTTTAAGGAAACTGCGACGATTGATGCGAACAGGAGCGTTGGAACGGGAAGACTGCGATTTCATTTCATTCTCCAGAGCCCGATTCACGGAACTTCTCAACTCACATGGGAGCGCACCGGAAATCGAGGCCAGCTTTGACACCAG
>Ga0302140_10006672_pt1 | contig 14471 bp, 15 predicted proteins | sample I_Bog_E1_1_FD_202095 | JGI IMG/M metagenome (GOLD analysis project Ga0302140, IMG submission 202095) | Peat permafrost microbial communities from Stordalen Mire near Abisko, Sweden - I_Bog_E1_1 | ecosystem: Environmental > Terrestrial > Soil > Wetlands > Peat | place: Sweden: Abisko, Stordalen...
ACAGTGCGATAGCTTTAGTTTAGATCACGACCACAACGAAGTCGCAACAAATTTTCTGCAAATAGGTTTGGAAGGCGCACGACGAGGTCCATTCCGAACTTCGTATCCGCGCAGAACACCAACGAGGTCAGAGTTGCGTAATTCCCTGAAAATCCTGATCTCGGCCGCTGCGATCGGCGTCGCCGCCCTCCAGGCCGCGTCAGCGCCCGCGAACGCGACGACCAGCACGACCAACATGACGGTCGGCATCACGATCACGGCCGCCTGCAGCATTTCGGCGACCAACATCAATTTCGGATCGATGGCCTCCACGGCGCTGCTTTCGACGCAGACTTCGACCGCAGGCATGGGCGGCCTGTTCAGCTATACTTGCTCGCCCGGTTCCAACGCCCCCTCGCTGGCCTATAGTCATGGAGCGAACTACTCGAGCGGCAACCGGATGATCGGCACGACCAACGGCGGCTTCATCCCCTATTCGCTGAACATGCCGACGATCGTCACCTTCACCGGTTCCGCCCAGACCGCGCAGATCACCGCGACCATTCCGGCGCAAGCTACTCTGCCGACCGTCGACGTCTATTCGGATACGGTCGTTCTGACGCTCACCTACTAGGGTTTGTCCGACCGCAGCAGAGCGGGGGCGGTATCAAAGATTAACAACGTACGATGCCTCATATAGCAAATTTATACATTATAAATAAGTAAATAGTTGTTTTTTATTGTCGAGGTAACAAGTTGTCAACGATATTCCGAGAACTTGAAAGATGAACCGCGATGAGCAGTCGCGTCGGGTGCTGGTAAACTTAGTCAACACGAGCGAGAGTACACATGCGTACGAGCCTGAAGGGCTTCATCGCGACCGTCGTGATCGGCGTCGTCGCCTTAGAGGCCGCCATTGCGCCCGCCAGCGCAACCACCAGCACGACCAACATGACGGTCGGCATCACGATCACGGCCGCCTGCAACATTTCGGCGACCAACATCAATTTCGGATCGATGGCCGCCGCGGCGCTGCTTTCGACGCAGACTTCGACCGCGGGGATGGGCGGCCTGTTCACCTATACCTGCTCGCCCGGCTCCAACGCGCCATCGCTCGCCTTTGGCAATGGAGCGAACTACTCGAGCGGCAATCGAATGATCGGCACGACCAACGGCGGCTTCATCCCCTATTCGCTGAACATGCCGACGATCGCCACGTTCACCGGCTCCGCTCAGACCGCGCAGATCACGGCGACCATTCCGGCGCAAGCCACACTGCCTGCGGTCGACGTCTATTCGGATACGGTCGTTCTGACCTTGAGCTATTAGAACCGGCTTGGTTTGTCGAAACAGACCGAGCCTCGAATGACGACGGACCGTGGGGAAACTTGCTTGACGATAGTGGATATTCGCACGGACCTGAAATTGGGCGCCGGGCAGCTCGCGGCGGAGGCCGGTTCGCAAAGCGCTTTGTCGGCTCGAGGACGGACGGCGATCAATAAGCCCTCCGCGAGCGCCCGCGCGAGGCGCGCAACTGGTCGGGTCGTAGCGCCTGTTTCGCTTTCGCGATGGCTTCTTGTCCCCTTTGGCCTTCTCTGGATGTGCGGGCCCTGTTTCGCTGACAAAGGCTCCTGCTACGCCAATGCGCCTTCGAACGTTTCCTTCGGCTCCCTGCCCCTGATTTCGCTGCAAAATGCGACGACGGCCGGAGCCACCACCCAGGTCTGCCCCGGCGCGCTTACTCCGACCGGCAATTGGGACTTTTGCAGTTCGATCGGCGTCGGAAGCAATAGCGTCAGTCAGACGGACCGGCGAATGACCAACGGATCCTATTATATTTCCTATCAACTGTATACCGACAACGCCTATTCCAATCCGTACACGTATCTCGGCGATGCGATAAGCACTCAGCTCTACAACAACACATCGGGAATCACCGCGCCCGTAAATATTTACGGCAAGATCCTATCCTCGGGCGCGCTGGTGCCGCCGGGCACCTACACGGATTCGTATACGAGCGGCGGGCAATCGGCGATCAGCAACCAAGGGCCCGCGATGAGTAACATCGCCTTCACTTGCACGGGTAATACCGATCAACGTTATTGGACGACGCAGCCCTTCACCGTCAGCGTGACCCTGTCGCCGAGTTGCTCGGTCACGGCCTCGCCGCTGAACTTCGGCACGGTGGGCGTGCTGACTTCCGCGGTCAACGCGACGACGAACCTGTCGGTCGCCTGCACCTACACGACGCCCTATACGGTGTCGCTGTCGGCTGGCGCCGCGTCCGGCGCCACGACGACCACGCGCGCGATGACCCTGGGCGCGTCGAAAGTCTATTATTCGCTCTACCAGAATGCCGCCATGACGCAGAACTGGGGCAACAATATCGGCGTCGATACGGTCGCCGGCACGGGCACGGGTTCGGCGCAAAGCATTCCGGTCTATGGTCAGGCGCCCGCGCAGACGACGCCGACGATCGGGTCCTATTCCGACACGATCCTCGTGACGGTCAATTATTGAGGCGTTTGCCGAGTCGGGCGCGGCGAACGCCACGGTCGCCTTTCCCGGCTCGCCCGGCGACGCCAAGGCGGTCACGAGCGCCACGCTCGCCGAAGCCGCCGACACTGGGCAAATCTTGTCGCCATTCCCGCGCAAGCTTCGCCGCCTACCCTCGACGTTTGTTCGCACACGGTCGTTCTGACCTCTAGCTCGAGAGAGTCGGCTCGGTTCGTCGAAACAGACCGCGCCTCGGATAAAGACGGACCTCGATGAGACAGCTTGGGCGGCTTGAAGGCTTTCGGCGATGAATAGGCTCGCATCGAACGCATCCGCAAGGGGCGCCTCGGGATGGGCCGTCGCGCCGCTTTCGATTGCGCGAACGCTTCTGGTCCTGACGGGCCTGCTATGGATGTGCTTGCCGAGCTGGGCCGACCAGGGCGGTTGCCAAGGCGGCGCGGACAGCGTCAATTTCGGAGCACTGAGCCTGTCGGCGCTGCAAAATGCGACCTCGCGGGGGGACATGATCTCAGGCTGTCCGGCGGGACAGGGCCCAGCCGCGACTTGGGACTTTTGCGCTTCGGTGGGAGTAGGAACCAACAGCGTCAGCCAGACCGATCGACGGATGACCTCGGGAGCCAACTACATATCCTATCAACTCTATACAGACGCAGCGCTTTCGATGCCGTTTCAATATTTCGGCACGAATATGGTCGCCGTCACCTATACAAATTCCGGGAATACATTCGACCTTCAAAACGTATATGGAAAAATACTGTCGTCGGGCGCCGGGATTCCGCCGGGCACGTACACGGATTCCTATTCGGCGGGCACGCAAGCGTCGATTACCAACGACAGCAACCCGACGGGCAACCCTGCCTCCGAATGCACGGGCGCAAGCGGAACCCACAATTGGAACACCACCGCCTTCAGCGTCAGCGTGACGCTGCAGGCAAGCTGTTCGGTCACAGCCTCGCCGCTGAACTTCGGCACGGTCGGCGTGCTGACCTCGGCCGTCAACGCGACGACGAACCTGTCGGTCGCCTGCACCTACTCGACGCCCTATACGGTGTCGCTGTCGGCTGGCGCCGCTTCCGGCGCCACGACGACCACGCGCGCGATGACCCAGGGCGCGTCGAAAGTCTATTATTCGCTCTACCAGAATGCCGCCATGACGCAGAACTGGGGCAACAATATCGGCGTCGATACGGTCGCCGGCACGGGCACGGGTTCGGCGCAAAGCATTCCGGTCTATGGTCAAGTACCGGCGCAGACGACGCCGACGATCGGGTCCTATTCCGACACGATCCTCGTGACGGTCAATTATTGAGGCGCCGCGGGCGACGCGTGGCATCGGGAAGCCAATTCTCCGAGCCCGGCCGTCGCCGCGGCGGGTGTGCGCAAGATATCGAACGGTTTCCGCGCGACTTCGTTTCGGACGGCGCGCGCCGATCATCGCCAGCTCCCCTTGCGAGCCAAGGGAAACGCTTCGCGTTTCCCCCGGAGGGACCGCAGCGGATATCCGCGAGGGGCTGAAGGCGAGCGAGGCGGCGCTGCGCGAGCGGGCGGAGGCGCTGGGCTGGTGATGGCTCGCCCCAAGCAGAAAACTTCGCTCGGCGCTGTCGAAATGCCGCCCGCGCAAAATGGCGGAGGGACCCGTTACGTTGCGCGCACGCCAACGCGAGCCGAAGGCGTGGCGATCCAGGCGCGCGGACAGGCTTCAGTTTCCGGAGGATCCGCTGCCTTGCAAGTTTAGCCAGGCGGATTCCCGAGCAATGGTAACACGAGATAGATGTTGCGTTTTGTTGACAAATTTGTCAAATTGAGGCTATGCGGTTCAGCAGGACCATCAATTGGCTGAAGGGCGCGAGAAGGGATTTCGAGAAGTTCCCGCTCGACGCGGAACTCATCTCGCGTGGCGCGCTCACCGTCGCGGCCGAGGGCGTAAATCCGATCGCGGAAAGCCGTTCAAAGGCGCTGAAGGCGGCGTTTTCGAGATCGCGCTGCCGCATCGCGGCGAAGCCTATCGCGTGATCTATGCGCTGCAAATCGCCGAAGCGATTTGGGTGATCCCTGCATTTCAGAAGAAATCCAAAACCGGCATCAAGACGCCGCAAGCGGAGGTCGACTGGGTCCGCGAGCGGGTCGAGTGTCTGAAGGAGGCTCTAAAATGACTACCGACGACGATATGGAATTGATTCACGGCAGCGGCAACGTGTTCCGCGACTTCGGCGACCCCAATCCCGACTTGGAGCAAGCCCGCGCCAACCTCGCGGCGAAAATCATCGCCGTCCTCGACGTGCGCAAACTCACGGCGCGCGCCGCCGAGGCTGCCACGGGAGTCGCCGCGGCGGAATTTTCGCGCATCCGCAACGTGAGGCTGGCGCGGTTCACGCTGGATCGGATGATCAGGATTCTGGGCAAGCTGGATGAAGAGGTGGAGGTGACGTTGGCGTTTCATCCGCGCCGGGCGGCCGCGATTGAGGCGCGGCCCTGATGATCGACGCCAAGGATGAGCGCGGCGCGGCTTGGCGCCAGCTGTACGGAGCCGCCGCGCTGATCGATACGCCGCTCAGCTTGGCGATGGCGTATGCGTTGTTCCGGAAGGCGTTGGCGACGGCGGGGAAATAATTGAGCGGGCCAACGACGAGCTCAGCCTCGTCGCGAGCCGAAGGCGTGGCGATCCAACGGCGCTGTAAGCCGTCATTGTGCAAACGAAACGTGGCGCGCAGATCGAGTTCGTCGTTGAGTTCGACGCCCGACCCCTTCGTTCGACGGCGGTGGGCGGCGCCGGCTTCCGTTTCCCGCGAAGCCTGATCCGGGGTATCGTCCGCGAGAAATCCAGGTCGCAGGAAATATTCTGGACAATCAGGAAGGCGCACGCGATGGATGACTCGCCAAGGATGGATGCAAGTAGGAGCGCTCGCCGTCAGCTCCCACCACAATTCAACGAGGTCGGTCATGAACAAGGGCAGTGACGATATCTATTCGTCGATGCCGGTCGCGGTGGATTTCGTCGAGGCGGTGAAGGCCGGGAGCTACCGCGCCCTGCCCGATGACTGGGTCGTCGGCTTCTCCGATGTCATGGGTTCGACCGAAGCCGTATCACAGGGGCGCTACAAAGCCGTCAACATGGTCGGCGCCGGCGTCATCGCCGCGGTGTCGAATGCGCTGCGGCGCCGCCCGTTTCCCTTCGTGTTCGGCGGCGATGGCGCGAGCTTCGCCGTCGGCCCCTCCGACGCGTCGGCCGCGCGTGAGGCGCTGCGGGCGATGGCGATCTATTCGCGCGAGGCCTTCCAGCTTTCCCTGCGCATAGCGATGACTGACGTCGCGACGATTCGCGCTGCGGGGCACGACGTTAGGGTAGCGCGTTTTGGCGCATCGAAGGATTGCGCCTACGCAATGTTCTCCGGGGGCGGCCTCACCTGGTTGGAGAAGGAAGCCAAGCGTGGCGCCTTTGCCCTCGCCGAAGCCGAACCCGGGACAATGCCCGATCTCTCCGGCCTAACCTGCCGCTGGGGAGTGTCGCCCGCCAAGCATGGCATGATCCTTTCGGTCATCGTCTCCCCGCGCGGGACCGATCCGCGCTATTTCGCCCTCGTCGAGGAGATTGTCAGCGAAGTCGCCACGATGGCGGACGCCGGGCGGCCGGTCACGCTCGAGTCGCTGCGGCCGAACAAGCCTGCCGACGCCATCAGTTTTGAAAGCCTTACCCGGCGGGCTTCCGGCGCCTCTCGCGCCGCCGCCCGCGTCGCGGCGGCGGCCCTCTACGGCCTCGGCTACGTATTTTTCAGGTGGAAGCTCAATCTCGGCGACTTCAAGATGGAAGAGTACATGGCCTCACTCGTCACCAACGCGGATTTCCGCAAGTTCGACGATGGTCTGAGAATGACGCTGGACTGCTCACCCGACTTCGCGGACCGACTGGAGAAACAACTGGCGGAAGCCGCTGATTACGTCCACTACGGAACTTTCCGGCAAACCAATGCGATCGTGACCTGCTTCGTCCCAGCGATCGAGACGCTGGGTCACATCCATTTCGTCGACGGCGCCGACGGAGGCTACACGATGGCGGCGCGTGCGCTCAAGGGGCGCATCGCCGCCGCGTGACGCCTCGTCGATCAGCGCTCGGGGATCGAGGAATGAAGGACGGCTGGGAAAATGCGAAAGCGCCCTCGCCGGACCCTTCGGAGGGCTGTCCCGCATCCGGGGGATGTGTGATTTGTTCGCCGTGTTGCGCGGGATCCGTCTCGACCGGTGTTGACAGAAGCCCCATGCTCAATAGAAAGCTTAGCGGGGCAGCTGAATCGATTGTTAGACCTGGGCGGGAGCTCTGGCCTTCCAAACGGTGACGTCGGGGGTGATTAGTCGACAAATGACCAAAGAACCCGGTGATATAACTCAGCAATATCGCAACCTGATTGCCGGCTACACGGACGCGATCCGCGTCAGCGATTTCAAGGCCAATATCGGCATTCTGTTCGTTTCCTTCATGATGGGGCCGATCCTCGGCAACTACACGAGGTTCCCGAGCTACCTGCCGATTCCGGTCGTGATGATTCCGTTCCTGACCGTGTTTTTCTGCATGCTCATCGTTCTGATGCCGCGCTATCCCAAGCGCGGCCAAAAGAATTTCGTCATCTCCCGTTATGCCCAACCCAGCGATTTCGCGCCGATCGACGACCCCGTGGCCGAGGTCGAGGTGCTGAAAATGCGCTGCTCGGTGCTTTCGGAGATCCTGTTCTGGAAGACCTTGTTCCTGCGCGTCAGCTTCATCATGTCGATGACCAGTATTGTGATAACCATGATTCTCATCGTCCACATTTGGTGGCTATAGCGGTCGAGACGGAGCGGCAACGTCGATGGAGACGGAGACGGAGGCGTCGGCATGAGCAAGGACCTGGACAGTCATTACCGCACGCTCGCATCCAGCTATACCGAGGCGATTCGGAACAGCGATTCCAAGGCCTTCCTGGGCACGCTGTTCACCGCCATAATGATGGCGACGGCCCTGGGCTTCAGCGACAATTATCCCCGGTATCTGAGCACTCCGGTGCTGGTGATCCCGTTCCTGTCGATCTTTCTGAGCCTGATGATCTGTGTCTATCCGCGGTTCCCCAAGGTCGGCAGGGATCGTTTCCCGCTCCGCCCAAACCTCGACCCGCAAATCTTCGTCGACGCCCTCAACAGGCCGGTCGAGTCGGGCGAATTGCCGATGCGATGCGTGCTCTTGTCGCGTATCTTGTACTGGAAGACGGTGACGCTCAGATTCAGCTATTTCCTCGCCGTCACGATGATCGCCATCGCTCAGATCCTGCTGATCGTCGATCACATCTGGCCCGTGCCGCATTGAAGCGCCGCGGCGCGAAATCGCAACGCGGATCCCGGCGAGATCACCGGAACGTGGGAGGCGGGCGGCCTTGTGGAGCGCTCGGACGATGAGCAGCGCGAAAACCGGGGATCTCGAAGATTTCCACGCCTTGCTGGACCTGGTGCCCGTCGACGCGGCGGCGAAGGCGCAACTCTCGGTTGCGATGTCCGGGCACGGGCGCCTGTATCACAATGTCGCCCACCTTGCCGAACTTTGGCGCGGACACCGCCGCCATGGGGCGGCGGAAAACATGTTCGCGCCGGCCGTGGAGCCTTTGATTGCTTGCACGATAGCGTTTCACGACAGCGTTTACGATCCCAGCCGGCGCGACAACGAGCGGCGATCGGCGGCGATGTGGATGCGCGCAAGCAAGGGCGCGCCGATGGAACCGCGCGACCGCGCTTGGGTCGCAAGAACGATCCGCGCGACGCACGATCACCTCGGCTACAAGGCGCGGTTGGACATCGAAGGCGTGGGAGACGACCCAAAGGGCGCCGCCGAGATTTTGCGCGAGCGCGCCCGGCTTTGGGTGCTCGACCTCGACTTGTCGCCGCTCGGCGCCGCCGAGCCGATTTTCGAGCACAACACGGATTTGCTGCGGCGCGAAGACCGGTGCGCCGCCGACGCGGACTGGCGCGCGCGGATGCTGTCGTTCTTCGAACGCTTGGCGCGAGCGCCGCAAATCTACCGCGTACCGACGCTGGCGGAGGTCTATGAGGCGCCTGCGAGGCGCAACATCTCCCGGCTGCTGCAACGGCTTTCCGCATGACGTTGAGATTTCGCTGAAAGTCGAAGCGCAATGTACGGGTTACGGGAGGGGACCGCGACGGGCCCGTCAAAGCGGCTGAGCCGATGGCCGAGCGTAAGGCAGACCCGGCTGGCGGCCGGGCTAGTCCTGTTCGCCTATGTGACGGAGCACATATTCAACCTCGTGCTCGGCAATGTCTCGCTCGCGGCCATGGAAGAGGCGCTGCGATGGCAGAAGTTCGTCTGGGGCTCGCCGCCCGCCGCAATCGCGCTTTTTGGTAGCCTGCTCGTCCATATGGCCCTGGGCTTCTGGGCGCTGTTCACGCGGCGGCGACTGAATTACACGCGGCTCGAGGCGATTCAGGTCGGGCTCGGTTTGGCCATCCCCTTTCTGCTCGCCGGACATCTCGTCTGGACGCGCGTCGCGCCCGCATTCGGCCTCGAGAGAGGTTATGCGGGGGAATTGTTCAGGCTGTGGAGCGGCCCGCTCGACCTCGGCGCCCAGCAGATCGCGCTCGTGCTGGCAGTCTGGATTCACGGCTGCATCGGCATGCATCAGGCGTCAATTCCGCGCCTGCGGTCTGGCTGGCTTCGCCAGGTTGGGTTCGCGATCGCCCTGCTGCTCCCCACCCTGGCTCTGCTCGGCTATGCCCAGGGCGGCCGGACCGTTCTACGCCTCGAAGAGGATCCGGCATGGCGGGCCGGACACACTTCGGCCGCGAGTCTGGGGACGGAACCACAGCGGGAGCGGTTGTACTGGCTCACTCACGCCTTGCAGACGGCGCTCGCCGCCGCATTGGTCGGGACGCTGCTGGCGCGTTCGGGTCGCGGCTGGCGCGCAAGTCGGCGCGGCGCGCTGCAATTTGCGTTTCCACAAAGCTCTGTGCGCGCGCCGCACGGTTTCAGCGTGCTCGAAGCCGCGCAGAGCCGGGACATCGCTCTTGCGCATGTGTGCGGCGGCCGCGCCCGCTGCTCCACCTGTCGGGTTCGCGTCATCAGCAATCTCGCGGCGCTGCCGGTCGCGACCGCGATCGAGCGCGCCGTGCTCGACCGCATCAAGGCGGCGGTCGACGTGCGGCTCGCCTGTCAGTTGCGGCCGCTCGTGGACATCGCGATCGTTCCGCTACTGCCGCCGCACGCTTCCACCGAAATGGCCTTTCGCCGCAACGCCGCGCATTTCGGCAACGAGCGATACCTCGTACCGATGTTCGTCGACATGCGCGACTCGACCCGTCTCGCCGAACAGCGGCTGGCGTTCGACACCGTGTTTCTGATCAATCGTTTCCTCGAGGCGGCAAGCCGAGCGGCGTTCGCCGCCGGCGGAACGCCCAACCAGATCCTCGGCGATGGCCTGCTGATCCTGTTCGGGCTCGACGTTTCCGCTGACGTGGCCGCGCGGCAGGCGCTCGACTGCTGTCGAAAGATTGCCGAGAACGTGGCCGTCCTCAACGCGTCGCTCGCGCCGGAGCTTCCCAACCCCATTCGGTTTGGCGTCGGCGTCCATGCCGGCAACGTTGTCGTCGGCGACATCGGTTACGAACGGCACACGACCTTCACGGCCATCGGCGACGCGGTCAACGTTGCCTCGCGCCTGCAAGATCTCTCGAAAACGCTCAATTGCGAGGCGGTCATTTCCGAAGAGGTCGGCCAAAAAGCCGGGTTCGACCTTGCCGAGTTCCCAACCCAGGAGGTGACCGCACGCGGGCGCGCGGGCGCCCTGCGAGTGCATTGCGTCCCCTCAGCCTTACAGTTGAAGAGACTCTTCGAATTGTCGACGTGACGCGCCGCTCCACGCGGCGCAATCTCCGCCGAACGGTTTCATAAGTCGCCGGGCGGCTTTTTCAGAATACCGAATGCCTTGAAAATCTCCGCACGCAATTTCGAGTCTTGAATATAGACGTCTGACTGGGCGGCGGTCGACGCTTGACCGTTCCAAATGGAGTGAACGCAACCTTCGGACGCACACTTGAACAAGATCCCGACCGCTTTATCGCCCTTCTCTGTGAAATCAGAATCGTAGTCCAGCACAGAGACTTCGACGTCCTGTAGGGGAAACGTGACTTCATGTGTGTTTTCAGCAACTTGCGCGCCGTTGCGGAACACGATGGCGACTTCGTCCGACGTATAAGACAGGCCTTTGGTGGCCGGGTCGACGCCAAACTTCACGTTTTTTATCAGCCAGGCGGTCAAATCGTCGCTGCCGGTCGATCGGTATCTGGGATTGTCAGCGGTAGCCAAAGGCAAGTACTTCATCAGGAAAGCCTGAGCTTCCGCTTTCGTCCGAATCTCAGCATATTCGGCCGTCGCTGCCGCGGTTTGGAAAGCCGTTACCTCTGGTGGAAATGGCACGCGCCCCTCACGAGCAAAAGACTCACTGTCCGTGTTGAAATACGAAAACAACCCTACGAGGGCGCAGAATATTCCAAACTGTCCCATGACCACGCCATTTGTTGCGCAACACGTCCCTTGTCACGACCAATATGCCGCTATCCCCAGCAGAGTCAAAGTTGAATCAGCGCGCGAGTTGGCCGCGTTGCAAAGTCTGGCTGGCAATTGGGCGGGTCGCCGCCTTCATTGTCGCCGACCATGAGGGAGTTGGCGCGCGTTTGAACGTTGTTATCTCGGAATTCGGACCGTCACGTCTCCGAGTCCGAGTTGACCTGCGAAAGGAATTCCCCGCGGCTGACCGGCAGATCGCGGAAGCAGCCGAGCATGCGGCTCGTGACGAGATCCGAGCCTCGCATTCTCACGCCGCGGCTTATCATGCAATGATGGGCGGCCTTGATCACGACCGCCACCCCGCGCGGCTTCAGCACGCTTTCAATGGTGTTGGCGATCTGCGCGGTCATCCGTTCCTGGATCTGCAACCGCTTGGAATATATCTCAACGACCCGAGCGAGCTTGGAAATGCCGACGACGCGACGATCAGGCACATATCCGACCCACGCCCTACCTATGATCGGCGCCAAATGGTGCTCGCAGTGACTCTCGAAAGGAATACCCCGCAGCACGATCATCTCGTCGTAGCCGTCGACTTCCGAGAATGTCTTGGCCAGGACCTCTTCTGGATCTTCGTCGTAACCGCAAAAATACTCGCGAAACGCGCGAACGAGTCGTTGCGGGGTTTCCTTGAGACCGTCCCGCTGCGGATCTTCGCCAACCCAAGTCAGGAGGTATCGGAATGCAGCCTCGGCTTCAGCGTCCGGCGACGGCGCGCCGAGCAGATCGCTGGAGTCTTGTTCCGCTATTTGTCCGGACAATAATCTCTCAGCTTTCACGACAACCCCCCTCATACTGCAGCATCCGCGGGTTCGCTTTGGCGCACTATCTTCCCAACAGGTGGTTTAGCCGCCGCCGTCACCCACATGAAGTCGACCTTGAGGAAAGACAAGGTATGAACCCTGTTTGGCTTGGGGCAAAAAGTCAATGGCATGTGCTGGCCCGACTTCGCGGATCGGGCCTTTTTCGCGGGCGCGCGTCAACGAAATAATTACCTTGACCGAAAGGGCCTTCGGTACAGGGCGAATTGGGCCGGGAGCGCGGCGGCGGCCGCAACGGCAATGCGATCTTCAAGCGGTCGATCAGAGTCCCGTTTTCATTGCGGGCGCAACTCGATCCCGACGCCTTTATTGACGAACCTCGTCGTATAAGCCTTTGTGTAATCTGTACCGGCCTCGACAATGCCGGCCTTCACCATTTCATTGAAGAAGTCCTTGATCCGCGCGTCGTTCATGGCGCCGATCCCAAGCTTGATCGTATCGCCGGAATCAACGATGCCGTACTCTCTCAATTTGTTCACGGAATACGCAATCTGTTCGGCAGTCATATCCGAATTTTCCGCCATTATCATTTGATTTGCTTTGGTGTTGTCCCCGTATAAATAGTGATACCAGCCGATCGCAGAGGCGTCGACGAAACGTTGCACCAATTCTGGCCTGTTTTCCGTGGTCTCGCGGCGCGCCTCGATGAGCGTCGCATAAGTGGAATAGCCGTAATCGGAGAGCAGAAAGACGTTCGGCTTGAATCCGCCTTGTCTTTCCACCTCGAAAGGTTCGGCGGTCGCATATCCCTCTTGGATGGATTGCTTGTCGGCGATGAATGGCGCCGAATTATAGTTATAGGGCTTGATATTCTCGTCCCGGAACCCGTACTTCAATCTCATCCAGGCATAAAAGGTGTTTCTCGCGCCATTGCTCACGAATGCCGTGGCCTTGGGAAGGTCGGACCATTTATCGAGCCCAACGCCAGGATGCGACATCATTATCTGCGGATCTTTTTGAAAGTCGGCCGCGACGGCGACCGTGGAACTGCCCTGTTCGACGCCGAGAAGGTCGCCGATCATGTCGCCGCCCATGAAAAAATCGATCTTGCCCACAACCAGAAGGAGGCCGCCGTTCGACTGAGGACCACCCTGCAGAATAGTCACGTCAAGTCCGTATTTCTCGTAGGTCCCATCCACCAACGCTTGGTAATATCCTCCAGCTTCCGCATCGGCGAACCAATTGGTGCCGAAGGTGACCTTGTCGAGCGCCGCGGCGGGAAGGGCCCATCCCATGGCGCCGGCAAGTACGGTGAGGAAAGCCAATCGCATCGCAATCTCATTTTTTGGACATTCTCGTTCAAGGAGAAGGTCGTGCGCCAACGAACGGCGGACGCGATTGCGCGGGTCACGACTTGCAGCCGGACCAACGGTCTTCCTCCCACCTTGCGGGCAGCGTACATATTTTTGTCCCAAGGGTCCATTGCGAACTTCGCGCGCCGTTCCGACAAAGAATTTCCTCATCGGCTCTGTCGCGCCGTCATAGTTCTGTAATTCCGGCCGGCAGGCCGCGCGGCCAATCCTGCGACCTCCACAGGGCCCTCCCCGCGTTGGACATGCTCGCCGAACCCCGCGCGAAAGTCGTTTGCGCTCGCGTTATCGGAAGGGTAGATACAGGGCACTCCGCCCTTCGGCGCCTCCGGGATATGAGCTTGAAATTCGAATTGGACCTAGTCGACGGGGAAAGCTTCGCGCTGGAATTGGAAGCTGCCGGAGCCGCCTCGAGTTCGTATTTCTTATTTCAGAACCGCGAAGATTGCGATTTGATTTGGCCTTTGGCCATGGCGCTGCTTTCCGACGCTGGGCGCCCGGTTTGTCAATTGGATGAGGAACTGCGCCGCGCCGGATTGAACATCGGCGACGTGACGCCGATCTCGCTACAGGCCCTGCTGGATTTGGACGGCTATGCTTTTTGTCTCCCCTGGGCTTTTGAACGGCTGGCGGTCGACCTTGATCAGAGGGGGCGCCGGACCTACGTGTTCCTGCGCGATCCGCGAAGGGCGTTCGCCGAGACGCTCGAAGATTCATCGGAAATGTCGCTGAAATCAGAACCCGTCGAGTCAATCGTCGAAGATCTTCGCGCCGGACGCCAGGGTTACGTCGATTTCGCTCGCAACCGTAAACACGTTACGTTCGTCCGAACGGATGACGCCATTGTCGATGGGCGGAATTTCGCGCCGAAGCTGGCGCAAGTTCTGCAATTGTCCGTGCCGGACGAAGTCATGCGGCGCATCGCCAATGGCGACGCCCCGGCTCCAAATACGGCCGCGACCCCGGCAAATCGGATCGACGCGTCCGCGAGCGCCGATCCCGACGTCCTTTTTGCCGACGTCTTCGCAGAGTTTGATCAAGGATCCGCTGCGTCGCTGATCGAGGAGCGCCCCGGCCAGCCGATGTCGACGCCGACGGCCGCTCCTCCTGCGGACGGCCCGCAGGATCGCGCTCGGCAACTGGGCGGCGGTCTGACGGAGAGCGACCCGGAATTGATGTATCGATTGAAACCCGGCGCGGCCGTCGACATTACCATTTTGGGTCGTCGGCTGAAGATGGACGTCGACG
>Ga0302140_10006673_pt1 | contig 14471 bp, 19 predicted proteins | sample I_Bog_E1_1_FD_202095 | JGI IMG/M metagenome (GOLD analysis project Ga0302140, IMG submission 202095) | Peat permafrost microbial communities from Stordalen Mire near Abisko, Sweden - I_Bog_E1_1 | ecosystem: Environmental > Terrestrial > Soil > Wetlands > Peat | place: Sweden: Abisko, Stordalen...
GCACTCAGGTCGATCTTGGTGACAGTGCTGGCGCTGAAGTTCGCCGTGTAGGCGTAAGCCATTACCTCACCGCCCAGACAGGCCAGCCGCCGTGGTACTTATCGCCCCATGGTGCCACGGCTCGCCGCCCTTCGGTCAGGACTGGACAGCGTTCGTGTGCGAGCCAGCTCCCGGCAATCAGCTTGACAGCCCCTATCGTGCCTACGAGGCCATAGGCCATTTAGGGTCGCTCCTCAGTGCAAGTGGTTCACGGAGGGAAAATGCTGGTGAAACGAGATGTGGTTCACCTGCGCGTACTTGGCGAGGTGACCGTCACAATGTTGCCAGGTGCGAGGGGTCTCCTGTGCCCAGAACGGCGCGCCCGGCACAGGCGTCTGGTCCATCTTCGTCCACATCTCGGGCTCCCAGAGGCCAGGGGTTTCCAGGACAAAACGAGCCGAGAACTTTACGAGGCCGAGGTACGCGGCACCGGTGAAGACCTCGTTGTCGCCGTAGCCGAACACACACCAGTCGTGTGGGCAGTTCCACAGCGAACGGTAAGCGCCGGGCCAAGGGAGGACATCGTGCTCGTGATTGATGAACGGGCCTCCCTCGGCCCAACGCTCGGCAAGGTAGTTCGGATAGCTGTCAGGCTCGGTCATCTCCACGCCGGTCCACCCGAGCGTCAGGCCATTGATGAAACAGGGCGCATCGAGGACCTGCTTGAGGGCCGGGTGGATGGTCGTGTGAGGAACGTAGACCCTCGCGCGGACGCCGCCGTCGTGCCCCAGGACATGCCTGCCCTGGAGCGTGACGAAGCGGTGCAGGGGTGCGCGGGCGGGGAGTTCCTGGCCTTCGTAGGTGAGGGTCATGCTGATTCAGCTCTCTGACGCTTTTTCGCATCGTAAGCAACCTGATACGCCCGACGCTTCTCATCTCGCTGAGCATCCAAAGCGGCCTTCACGTCAGCGGGTATGTCCTCAGCCCGGACCCAGTGCCCGTCGATCATTCGCGTGCCAAGTCGGACAGCAGCCACTTTGGGCTGAGGGCGCCCCTTCTTTGCGCGCCCAGCTGCCGCCTGATGCTCTGAGGTCCGAGTGGCGACCAGAGCGGCGCGCGTGCCAGGGGCATTGCCGTATCCCACACCGCGCTTACGCTCGGTCGGGACCACACGGGCGTAGTCGCGAGCCCCGACCGATTCTTTCTCCTCGATGCGCTTGATGACGTTGCAGTTTGCGCAAAGAATCTGGAACTCGTCTCTATGGGCAAGGACAAAAGCATAGAGGCGGGGACCTCCAGCAGCGTGTTCCATGCCTCGCTTTTGGACGCCCCCGCCATGCACATGGTCGACCTGCAACGCGCGCTGGTCCGAGAACCCGCAACGCGCACAGACGCCGCCCATCGCCTCAAGGAACTCGGCTCGTTGTTTGCGAGCAGAGGCCTGGGTCCGTTCCCGATGGTGCACAGCACAGAGCGGCGAAAGTCCGTCGCTCCGTGCTGCGTTCCCGTAGAACTCGCCCACTGGGCGCTCCTCTTTACAAGCTGGACACCATTTCGTTTGAGTTGTCATGCTGCCGGCATACTTTATGAACCGGAAAATGTCAACTTCCAGTCCACGTGTCCGTGACCGAAAGCTGGTCCCCACTCGCCGCCAACGTGGCGCTCGTGATGGTCGCCTCCGACATCAGTGTGGCCGCACCTCCCGGAGGACCTCCGACCGGACCCATCGAAACGAAGGTCGCGATGGTGACCACCGCCAGCGAGTAGGTGTCCGAGCCGTTGCCGGTGAATGAGCCCACAATCGTCCAGGTCACCGGTGTGGTGCTCTGGGTGTTGGCGTAGGCGCAAATCTTGCGGTTCAGGCCACCAGCGGAGTGCCAGTTCTCGCCGGTCAGGGCGGTGTCAGACACGTTGCCGTAGGCCGTGGCCGACAGCCCCATGTACCAGGCCGAGGGAATGCCCCCGTCCTCGATGGAGTAGTAGTACCCCGCCGAGGGAGCTGTGGCCGCTGTGACTGCTCCAGGCGTGCCCACCGTGTACCAACGGTCGATGGTGAACACCGGCGTGGTGCCGGAGGTGTGGGAGATGATGTGGCCGTACACCATCGGCCCTGTCGCGGTCTGCAGGACGTGAATCCGGCAGCCCGCGTACTGGTTTGCCGTCACCGAGGTGACCGCAGCCGACGTGGCTGTGGTGGATGTGGCCGAGGACAGCGTGCCGGTGAACCCGACCAGGCCACCTCCCATCATGTTCGACTGCAGCAGTCGACCGACGTTGGAAATCAACGCCTTCGGGGGTGCCAGGAAGGGCGCGACTCCCGGAGGAGTGATGCTCCAGTGGGACTCTTCGGCTCCCTCGAGTTCCGAGTCAGTGAACTGCGGCACTTCGTAGTGCCGGGCGAGCATCTCGCCGAAGGCCTGGTTGCTGGACCAGACCCAGAGCGGGTCGTCCTGCGCCTGGCTCATCCATCCACCGGAGGGGTGGACGACAGCCAGGTAGGCCTCCTGCTTGCCGTGGCCGATGTCCTCGAACCGCGTGATCCCTTGCCTGTCAGGCGGCAGGTAGGGGCTGTGGGCATCCACGATGTGCTTCTTGGCGTCTGCCACATCGAACGCCGGGTCGAAGTCGTAAGCGAGGTCGCCCTGGTCGTTAATGGGGTAGGTGTCCGGGATGCTGATGGTTGTGATGTGCGGGATTCCGTCCTTCACCGGGACATTTGCCCTGGGGGCCGGGTTACCGAGCTTGACTAGCATTGCGACTCCTTGTCTTGAGAGGTGCTTCGAGAGGAACTGGATGGCCGCGCTCATCGTGGCGGCACAACTGGGGCTTTTCTTCGATGGGATAGGACGTGCCTGCCGCATAGGCCAGGGCTCCCGAATCCACCCAGTAGAGGCGCTCTGTGGCAACCTCGCTGGGTCTGTCGTCGGGAGGCTCAGGCTGCACGTTGGGCCATGAGAGCAATCTGAATGGCTCGTTGTGCTTGAGGATGGCGATGCCATGAGGAGGTTGAGCCTCCACTACCACCCGAAACTTCCCTGTTGGGGGGAGTCCCTCTACTGGCATCGCACCTCCTCTCTGAAATAGGACCCCGGGCCGGTGGCACCCAGCCCGGGGTCATCCGCGCCAGCGGACTAGCTCAGCGCGACCTCGCAGAAGAGGTCAGGACGCTGGATCATCAGACCCACGCGCTCTTCGCAGATGAGCAGAATCTCGTTCAGCTCGGCGTACCGCTCGCGATACGTCTGAACGTTGACCTGCTCGCGGTCGACGATGGTGGCTCCACGAGTGAAGTCACCTACGAGGGCCTGACCCTGCGGGTGGGCACGGGTGCGGTAGGTCGGGACTCCCCAGACCGTGAGCGGCAGTGCCGAGAACGGCGTGCCAGCGTCGAAGGTCCCTGCGCCACCAGCAGCGCGCTTGGTGAACATCGACCACGCGTCGGAGGGGTAGAACACGACGGCCGTGACTTCACCGTCATGCTCTTCGATCTGGGCGAAGGCCTGACCAAGAGTCGGCGCCCAGTCGGTCGGGGTGATTGTCGCCTGGGTGAGGAGCCCAGGGCACTTCTCGATGCCGAGGATGTTCGGCCAGTTGCCGTCGCCCTGGAGGAACTCCTGGTCCTCCTTGAACTTCACGATGTACGGCAAACGCATATTGATGTACTGCACCACCAGCGCGGCGTCTTCCCAAAGCTGCTTGGAAATCGTCAGTGTGGCGGCGAGCACGGTCGGGTCTGCCGACGCACCCTGGAAGTTCAGGTTCGTCGAGGGCTTGGTCGTACCTTCTGTCACGGCCGAACCGGACTCATTGTCGGTCGGCGCTAGCTCTCGGACATACGGCACGCGGGCAAGCGTGGTGCTGAACTTCGGGATGAGGTCCCGAAGGTACAGCTTGGCGTGACGGGGGATCGGCGGGATCGGCTGGCCGACGGGCAGCAGCACGGAATCAGAGCCGGTCGCTAGGGCGCCAGGGGCCACGTAGGTCCCAGGACCAGTAGTGGCCCACTCGAACTCTCCAGCACGAGTCTGGAAGCCGTCGATACCGAAGGGCAGTTCTATCCCGAAGCCATCTGACTTGAGGCCGTGAGCAATCCAGGCCTTGACCTCGTCGGTCTCCATGAGAGCGCGGCCACCCGTGGCGATGGCACGCTGCATGAGGGTCTCCGTGGAGGCTCCGCGCGTGGCTGCCAGCGGCATCAGCGCCTTGGCCTCGCGGCCCTCGATGAGGTCGATGACCGTCAGCTCGGAGTCAAGCAGGTCGACCTCTGCGAACATGGATCGCAGAGCGGGGTCGTCGGCGCCGCGTGTCTCGAGGTCCACTTCGCCAAGGTCGTGGCGCAACTCCTTCAGGCGGTCAATGACATCCTCGGCGGTGCGCTCGCCGGTCTTGTTGGTGGTGGGAATGGTTACGTTTTCCGGGGCCATGATGCTCCTTCAGCGGGATGGATGAACACACATCCGCTGGCACGAGCAATCGGCCGGCCGGCGTCTTGGGGATAACCCTACACCTCAAACTGGGGAATAACGTGAATCAGCCCCGGGGGCTCTCTTATGCGCCCGGGGCTGACTGGCAAACCGCAACTCAGCGGGTTCCGTATCCAAGGACAATCCTAGCGCGAATCGGTCCCGGACCTCCACCAGGGAGCACTCCGGGACCGATTCAATTGCCTTTTCAATGGCGTTGCATCAGGCTGCTTGCCTAGTTGCGGGGGGAGGAATCGAACCTCCGTCGGCTGAGTTATGGACCCAGTGAGCCTCGCGCGTTTCCGCACTCCACTGCTCTACCCCGCTGCGTACATCATAGCCAGCCCGCCGCGCCAGGTCCCGATCCCTGAGCGCGACGGACCGACCTCTAAGAGTCGAACCGGCCAGGGAACGCCCTTATGGCCGCGCGGCGCATTATCCGGTCGACTAGCTGGCGCCAGAGGGATTGGAAGAGGGCTCGCTCAGCGGGGTCTGTCTGAGTGAGGGACATGAAACGGTCGTGCACCTGATTGAGCAGGTCGATCACCTCCGACTCTTCGGGGGTGATGAGTACCAACTTTGTAGGGCCTGGTTTCGGAGGCATCGGAGCGAGAGCGGAGGGGTCAAGCTCGAAGGGGTGACGCACCGGAGGTTCGTCCGCTACTTCTGCTGCTGCGAGTGCCTCGAAGTGTCGCTTGCAGTACCACTTGCCGTCGATGGTCCCAGCGTGGAACGCGTCCGGCAGTAAGTCTCGAGAACACCCCGGCTGTTCGCACAGCGGAGGCATCGAGGAGTAGTCGACGGGGGTGAGGTCATCGGGCGTCATGTGTCGCTCCTGTCATCGGGTCCAGGCCTGCCACCAGCGGTCACTTTGTGATTCGTAACATTGTGTCTTCATCGCCTCACGAGAACTCTCTCCTAGCTCAAGACGATACCTCTCATTGAGGGTGAGGGCACGAAGCTTGCGCGCCCACTGTGAAGGTGAGGACGCGAGCACCCCGACACCGAGATTGTGTAACCGGACATTGTCGGGCGTCGGGGAGGCCACAGTGGGGATGCCGAGAGAACTGAGTTCGGAAAATTTCAGGCTCGATTTTGAGGCATTAAATACCCCGTCGAAGAGAGGGACGATGCCGACCTCCAGCTGAGCGAGGTAGAAGGGGTACTGCTCGAAGGGCACCCAGCCGGTCGAGCCGATGTAGGTGTGGGGCTCCAGCTTCAGAGCTGAGCCGATGCCGTCCGGCGGCCCTATCACAGTGAAGTGCCAGTCGGAGTCGTGCAGCACCGTGCGCATGGTACCTTCCATCACCTGTAAGTCGCCGCCGTGAGTCTCAAGCGTGCCACTCCAGCCGATGCTGTGGTGGTCCTTCGGACTGGTGATCTTGAAGTAGAACTCCGGGACGAGGTTCGGGAGCACGACACCGTGCCCGTAGCCGTAACGCTCAGCCAGAGCCTTAGTCGAGGCGGTCACGAGGTCGGCAGCCTTGCAGGCCCGGTCGACGTGCTCGTAACCAAGGTCGAGGCGCTTGCCGCGTTCACCCAGCCACTTGTAGGCGATGGAGTCGATTCGGATGCGGTCGAATCGGTCGTCCACGTCAACTACTACTTTGATACCAGCAGCCTGGAGATGTGGTACCAAATCAGCCCACCAGCGTCGGGCTGGTCGCTGAAAGACAACGACGTCGGCGTCCGGCACCTCAGCAAGTCCTATGACCTCGTTATCAGCAGGAGGAAGGTTGACGTGCTCCTCCGGGTGTCCGCGCCATAGGACGTTCGGACCGGTGCCTATCTCAACAGCGGCACCCTGCTTGATGAGAGCCTGGGCCACAAAGATCAATCTGTAGTGCCCGCAGCCACCCCGATCCGCGGGCCACACCAGGACGCGCTCTCTCACTGGGGTGTCTCGTGACCCAGACCCCAGCCATCCCATCCGAGCCGCGCCTGCCTTGTGAAAAGTTCGAGGTACGGTCCAGGGGAAATCTTCTCGACCATGTCCATGAAGGCCGGGGGCTTGACCGAATGACCGTGGCGCGGCCACTCGAACCACTGCCGGCCGACCTTGCCGGTGTGACCGAGGTTGCCACGGTGAGCGAACAGGCAGAACTCGAGCGAGGTGCCGCCGAACACCCCCATGAACGGAGCTCTCGGCTTCTTGCACCAGACGAGTGTCTTGGAGTGCTTGAACCCCCAGGCGTCGATGACGTCGAATCCGTCCCGGAGGAAACTCGGGATGACCCAGAGATAGAGGTGCGCGTCCTTTGCTGCCAGGTCGCTCACGGGGAGGGCCTTGATTTCGTCAAGGCTCATGGTGCTGTAGCCGACTCCTCCGCGGGCGGTCCACTTACCCTTGATGAGCGAGGTGCCGCGCGCTGCCGTTGCCCACGGAGGATCGGCCGTGAGGGTCGCGTAGGGAGGAATCAGGCCCTCGAAGTTCACGAGGTGCCACTGACGTCGAGGGCGTGGCCGAGGACATACTGGCCAACGTGGTCAGGGTCGGGGACCAGGCAGCCGGTGCCGCAGGTGTGCCGCCCCATGTAGCCGGGCTCCTTGACCTCCTCGTAGGCGACCTCGAAGAGCTCCGCGGTGCAGACGTGGAAACCGCCGATGATGTCCCTAACAACCCAATCGTCTAGGTCGGCTGGCACGAAGCCTTCTGACGTCGGTACCCCGATACGTCTCACTGTGTTGTACCCGTACTCAGGCACTCCTGCGCACCATGCCATCACCTCAGGCCCGTTCTCCTGGCTGAACTGCACGGCCTCAACCTCGACCGGCCTTGTGCGGTATTTCCTCATGGCCTCTCCATCTTCATGACAATGACCCAGCGATAGGTACCGTCTTCGCTCCTCTTGACCTTCCAGTTCTGCTTGCAGACGGAGCACTTGAAAATCTGATTCTTCGGTGGCCTTGCCGGAGGCAGCTTGCACTTGTGCTCTCTCAACGAATCGCCTCCGGGTAGATGGTGTTAAAGCCCGGCCAGCCCGGGCGCAGGTCGTAGGCCTTCGGGTTGTTCTGACCGAGCCAGGCTTCAGCGTCGTGGCGCGTGTCTCGCAAAGGCTTCGGAAGCGTACGCAGGTACTCCGCGGTGCTCCACCACGCGTTGCCGCCGTAGAACGGCGTGGCCACCAGCTGCGGGAATTGCTGAGGGGTCAGCCAGTGGCAACCGACCACGTCCCATCCGGCTTCCATTTTCTCGATGCACTCGCGCCAGTGGCCCACGACACCGATGGTCATGGAGCGGCGCCAAGCGTCGTTCCACTGACTTGGGTCCGAAGCGCCCTTGGAATGCAGGTAGAGAGCAGCATCGAATTTGTCGGCACAGGCGTCATCATGAAGAACGTCGAGCGTTACCTGTTCCCAGCCTTCATCGGCTTCAGCAACGACGTCGATCTTGATGCGGCCAGCGATGTCAAGAATGTACCCATCTGACGAGTGACCACCGACAAGGCCCATGTGCATGACGCCGAGCTCCTTCGCTAACCCGCTGTGGTCGAGGTAGTCGAGGTGCTCATTGATGATGTGGCTGATAACAGGAGAATTGAAACAGTGGTAGTAGTGGGCAAGTCTCAACGGTCGATCAGCTCCCTCTGTCCCCAGTCGCCACGGTACTTGATGAGGTAGCCGGTGTCATAGGGCAGGTTCTCCCTGCCGTGGCGCCATTCGAGAGGCAGAAACTCGTCAGGTCGAGTGTCGAAACAGGTGATTTCGGCGTGAAGGCCGTACTCCATCGGCCAGGTGCTCTCGTAGCGAACCGAGTCCTCCTTGTGCTCAGACAGAGGCATCCCTGTATCGAGGAGTGCGATGCTTTGGAACACCCCGAGGTAGCAACTGAAGTGCTGGCCTCCGAAGTGATGCAAGCAGATGCTGCCGTCCGTGTCGTCGATGCGGTCGAACACGCTCGGGTCGGTGATGACTACAGAGTCGGGCAAGAACACAAATCGGTTCCACGTCGTGTTCTCCACCACCCAGCGCATCTTGCCGAGTTCGTAGCCTCCTCGGCTCACGACCACGTAGTCGCGTCCGCAAAGCGAAGAGGTCAGGTCTGACACCCAGGCCTCGCGGCCGAAGTTGGTTGCGATGACGATGGGGGTCGTCACCCTCTGCGCTCCGGCTCGGTTGGACTCGGACGCATCGGGACGTCGATGAGTTCGGACCGCACTTCTTCGACATCGCACATCCCCTGGCGCAGCAAAGTGCTGCTGATGCCAGGCGTGTAGGGAATGTAGACGAGGATGATGTGACGCGAGTCAAGCCATCCCTGGTCAACACCGATTTGGTCGTAGTAGGCCTTGCGTGCCCAGTCCGAGCCGACGGCCAGGTAGCGAGCGTCCTCGTAGACATGGCCGTCCGGGTCTAAGTGAGCAGTTAAAGGTAAGGCCTGCTCAATGAAGTCTGAGGTTGGTATGAGGTCGCCCGGTCCCCGACCTGTCATGTTGGCGTGACCGACGACACGCCCATAGGCACGCAAGCTTGATGCCCGCGACTCGAAGGGCACGATGGGGGGTCGTCCTCGGTACTTCTCGACAAACTCGTCGGTATTGACGCCGATGATGACCTGGCCGTCAGGCCCCACGAGTTCCCGGCAGGCTTTGAGCAGGTTCCGGTGGCCTTCGTGGAATAGGTCGAATGTGCCAATGGTCAGGACTCTCTTCATCACCAATCTCCCATCGCCTCTCTGACTTCGCGAGACAGCCTCTCGTTTTGTGCCTGGACACCTCGGAACTCGTCACCGGGCACCACGACACGACCACCTTCAGCTAGGCAGCCCTTGTGGCTCCGCTGAGTGCTCAGATGCCGAATCTGATTGCTGCGGTGCAGGCACGGCTGATGACCGGCGTTCATGAGGGTCATGCGCAGGAAGATGTCCAGGGAGCACCAATGACGGCGAGGATGAATTTCATTGCCGATACGGGCCACCCGATCGAAGGCGTCCGGGACGGCCTCGCGTATCTCGAGAGCGAACTTGGTGCAGCCGAGCCCGTAGATAGTGCCCCCCTCGAAGGGATACCAGCAAGCACACCAGGAGAACTTGCAGTCGAGCAACTCCTGGATGACCGCCGGGGTCACGCCAATGTCGTGCTCGATGATGAGGAGGTCCGGCTCGTCCGACTTCCACCACTTGCTGAGCAGTTCCCAGTAGGCGGTGTCGCTGCCACTGACGTCAGCGCGCAGGTGCTCGTAGTTCGCTACCGCCCGCATCGTGTCGGCGGGGTGATCGTGAGTGTAGGGGAGCAGGATCATCGGCGCTGACAGTTCTTGCAGCTGCAGTGCGGCGTCGGCAGCGTGGCCGTGCCCCAGAAGTAGAGCAAAAAGGCAACGGGAACCAGCCACCGCCATCCGTAAGACACGTATGCCCAAATGGCAGCGATGTTATGCCAGCCCTGAGCCTGCAGGGCGTGGTTCGTGACGGCGATCATGGGCGCTTGCGGATGAACACGAGCTGGGGATAGCAGAGGATTTCGGATGCCTCACCCCGCTCGTGCCAGAGTTCCCGCTGGAGACTCTCAATTATTGAGAGTACGGGAGAGTCGTCGGGCTGAACGTCGAGGTCCTCAATTACGAGGTAGCCACCAGGCTTGACCCGCGGCCAGAGGTGCGTCCAGGTGGCCATGATGTCCTCGGGGCTGTGCGAGCCGTCGTCGATGACCACGTCGAAGCGTTGGTCGTCGCTTAACCAGTCGGTGATGACGTGAATGTTGTGCTCCAGCAAAGTGACATTGACTCGGTACTGCCCTTCAAGCGGACCGAGGGGGAGCGCCCAACACAGATCCACGTCGACGCCAGTGACGTGCCCATTAGAGAAGAATTCCGCCCACATCCTGATGGAACCGCCGGCCCACACGCCGACCTCGAGAAGTTCGATGGGCTCGTCGCGCAGGTAGCCCAGGACGTCCTCATAGTGAGTCAAATACCCGTGGAAACCACTGGATTTGTCAGTGTCGTGCTTGAGGCCTAGCTCGTCAAGGGTCATTTGCCTCCCGCCATGCCCTTCACCAGTTCCCCTACCAGGTAGAGGGCCTGTGACTCGGTGAACTCCGCGGCGACAAGCGCCAGAAAGAACTGACGTACACCGCTGGCAGCCTGTATCGCTCCCATCATGGCCTTGGCGTTGACCTCGTTGAACGGGTCTGACGGCGATGTGCCCTCGGGATCAGGAGGCATCGGGGACTCCTCTTTATGAGTAAGGCGCTAGTTTACCGCTTCGCTCCGACCCGCCGATCCAGTTTCGCCTGCACGCGGGCAGCCTCTGCGGCCAGTTCGGCGTTGCGAGTCTCCAACTCGGCGTCGCGAGTCTCCAGCTCCACCAGGCGGTCAGAGTAAGCCTGGAGGGCGCGCTCTGACGTGTCGATGCCGAACTTCTTGGCAGCGGCCATGACCTTCGACTTGGCCTTGTCCCCGAACTCAGCGCCACCGCCAATACGGGCCAAGGCGTTGCGAACGTGAGCAGCGTCATGGATCGGGAAGTGGTAGCCGTTCTCCGGCGTCTTGCTGACACCCTCGCCTGTCTTGGCGCCGGGTTCGATGTAGCCGAAGTCGTCGTTCGACAGGGCCGTGCGGTCCGCCGTACTCATGGAGGCCCTCACCTCGAGGTTGCTGAAGTCCTCCTCGCGTGGGGAACCTCCGCCTTCTGTGTCGCCGCCGGCTGAACCCTGTGTCTTCTTCTGGTAGCCGTCGTCGTCCTCATCGTCATCATCGTCGTCGTCCGGGTCGTCGATGCCCATGCGCTCGAGCATCTCGTCGACGGAGACGCCGGCCGCGTAGACGAGGTCGACGCCCTGGCGGATATTGGCGTCAACGTCAGTGAGGTCGACAGCCTGGAACAACTGGATGGCCCGGTCCAGGGCCGCATCCACTGCCTGAGCGAGTAGGGCGCCGTCTTGGACCTTGTGGCCGTCATCGGGGCCGACGATGTTGCCAGATGCTGCACGAATCGCGGGGTCGCCACCATCGCCCGTCGGGGCGAGAACATCGTCCGCTGGAGGGGACGAAAGCTCGATGTGCTCCCGGTAGTTCTCCGGGAGCGTCAGAGCGAGCATTTTGCGGAACTCCAGCTCCGAGATGTGCTTGCCCTCGCGCAGCTTGAGCAGTGTTTCGATGTCGGGCACTTCGACCTCCTCGATAGGGGTTCCGTCTTCCCGGAGGCCAGTCATGTGAGCGCCGGGGATGCTGCCGATTGAGACAGGACTGAATTCGTACATACGGGCTCGTGTGAAAGCCGTGATGCCGCGCTGCCCACCCCACGGCTTGACGGGTCCATTACGGAGGAAACCGAACGAGAAGTCCTTGAGGGTGCCGTCCTCAAGCTGGCTGAAGGCACGCATCGCCAGCGGGACAGGGCAGACTCCATCGACGGGGTCGAACTTGGAGAAGGCGCCGACGACCTCGTTGCCAGCGGCGGTACTCTGCGCGCTGGTGGCGATGCCGATTGGCTCGCGGAGATTGTGCATCCAGCACATCACCGGGAGATGCTCCTCGAAATCACGCGTGAACGTGTCGGGGAGGAACACCGTCTTGAACGTGTCGGGAGACTCGTGCGGGAAGATGACCTGCACCTCCCGTTTGCCGCTGTCGACGTCCTTCAGATGTCCGGTGCCGACAGCATCGCGGTATTCGAGCTTCATTTCAGCCTCCTGTTGTTGCAAGTGTGGCAGGTTGGGCCACCCGTGCGGGTGAATATGTGACATAACACGCGCAATTGATGGCGTGCTCAGGAGGGAGAACCGGGTCTCCCGGGTACTGGGGGTGATGGCCTCCGGTCATGTGGAATGGTTCATGAATCGGGAGGGTTACGCCATCAAGGCGCTTGTGCGAGGGACGCATCCGGCCGTCATGGCGAGTGTGCCAGGTGTGCTCCTCGGGACGTCGGTCGGTCGGCTGATTGATGGCGAACTGATGGGCAGCGCCGTTCATCGCCCCCACAACCTCAGTGCGCGCCGTGGTGGCTGCTCGCGAATCACGAGCGACATCAAAGACGTGATGGATAGCCTCGACGTGCTCGTCTGTAGAGGCCCCATTCGCCAGCCCTGCTGCCAGGGCATCGCCGATCTGCTCGTGGGTGGTCTTGGTCACGCGTTGCGCGAGTATCTGTGCCCTGGACCGGAGTTCGCTGTCGACTGCTGCCTGGGAGGCGTCGTCGATGTAGTCCGGGTTCAGAGCCAACTGCTCGATGACCTGCTGCTTGGCCAGAACCCCGATAGCCGCGTGGAGCGGCTCCAGAGTCTCGACCATCTTGGTCGTCCAGAATGGCGCGTCGAAGATGGCACCGGCATAGAACGCTGGAGTCATGTCGGCTCGCGCTGCCTGACGCCCGCGCTTGCCGGTAAGCCGCGCGATGGTTGCTTGTTCCTGCTGGTTGAACAGGGACTGTAGAGCGTGCTCCCAGTGCGGGAACATCGCCTGCTGATGGGCTATCGCAGCGTCGGGGGGTTTTCGCGCCTCTAAGGCGCGACTGCTAAAGGGTAGGTCGGACCTCGGTTCTCATCAGAGAATCCGGCCAGGTGAATGGGCGACAGGACCGGCTGCTCGCACTCGGTGCACATCGCCAGGTTGTGACCCTTGAAAGCGTGGGGACGAGGGGTGACCGGCTCGGTCACCTGGATCGTCACCGTCTTGGTCGGCGCCGCGCCGGTGGAGGGACCGCCGACGATCTGCTTGACGGTGCGGGGCCGCTCGGGTCCGGTGTGCGCTAGTTCGCGCAGCTCGAGACCGAGCAGAGTCCGACGCTCCGGGTCCTCCAATGCAAAGTCGACCAACTGGAGAGCCCGGCTGCTCTTCTTCGAGCCGTGCATCTCGGTTTCCCAGTCGCCATGAGCCGTGGCCGGGGTAGCGACGTAAGCGTCGATGGTTCCCCGACCAGCGTGACGATGGGCCAGTGTGCGGTGGTAGCCGTCGGCGATGCGCAGCTTGTCGTCGGCCGGCGAATTCACGAGCACCACGGGGTCCATGTGGATACCCGAGCGGATCTGCTTGGCCATCGAGGCCACCTTGACGTCGTCGCGCGCCCCACCGGGACGGCGCTCCATCTGGATGCTGTCGAGGGGGACCTTCTTACGTGTCCAGGCGGCGTCATGCACCCAGCTAAGGGTGCGACGGGGGTAGGAGCGAGCTAGGTAGCCGTGCACCTTGTCGGCAATGTCCGTTGACTTGTCCCAGTTGATGGCCCTGCGGCGCTCGGCTATTTGGCGAGCTCGGTATTCAAGCTGAGCCCATTCGGGAGAACGCGACGGAGCCGTAGAAGGTGGGTAGCCCTGAGTCGACGGGCCTTCGCCCTCTTCTCCGAGGGGAGCAGTCTCGATGGACTCCGCGGGGCTGACAAGGTCCGCTATGTCGAGCAGGTCCTGCACGTCCTTCGGGGTGAGGATGCCTGCATCGACCGCCTTGTCCGCCGCGAGAGGGGCAAAGATGGTCGGGCTCTGCAAGGCCACGACCTCGGAGACGTCAAACCAGCCCACCTCGTTACCCAGCCGGGGAGCTAGGTGGACGTTGATGAGGTCCTCCATTTCACCTATAAAGGAGGACATGGTTATAGTCCAGAAGTTTCTATATTCTGTGTTATGTTCCCAATATGTACCGAGGTAAGTGTGTCCGTCTGGCACCATAAGGCCCACGGTTGCGTCTATTCCTGCTGGCTCTATGGACTTGACCTTTTCCCACATAAGTCCTGGCCACAGGTTCTTAGCACGCCACGTCCGACGATTCTGTCTGCCCGGCATAGCAGCAACTTCCCGCGCCCGCTTAACAGCCTCGGCCTTAGCCGGAATCCCAATCATATCGCAAAAGCGGACAACCTCGTCGGGGTTCTGACAGATAAGGTGATAGGACTCAAAGATACGGTCTCCCATATAAGGGAGGCCGCCCTTGGAGTGTTGGTGGATGATCCGCGAGCCGATTCCGAACCGAAGGAGTAGCTCCTGAACGTCGCGAACCAGATCGTCAGAGATCGAGACCAGGGTGATCGCTGCTCGGGCGTAGGACGTACGGCCACCGTAAGTCGCGGGCTTTGAGACGCCAGCACAACCGTCGGCCGCA
>Ga0302140_10006675_pt1 | contig 14467 bp, 9 predicted proteins | sample I_Bog_E1_1_FD_202095 | JGI IMG/M metagenome (GOLD analysis project Ga0302140, IMG submission 202095) | Peat permafrost microbial communities from Stordalen Mire near Abisko, Sweden - I_Bog_E1_1 | ecosystem: Environmental > Terrestrial > Soil > Wetlands > Peat | place: Sweden: Abisko, Stordalen...
CGCTGCGTACAGCTTAGCTGCTCGCGAGACCAGCCGTCTCATCCCATCTGTAGCGCGGACGTCCTCGTCCGCGCTTGGATTACCAATTCATGCGGTCTAAACACTAGAATCAATCCATGAGGATTCCCATGAAGCCCTCCACCCTTGCCCTCTCTCTTCTCTTTCTATGCGCTTCTCTCAGCGCTCAAACGCCCGCCTGGCCACCCGCGCCAGAGCATCCGCAGCAGCCAATCTGGCCGGGAACGCCGCCCGATGCGCGTCCCGCCAAAGCGCCGGAGAGCATCGATCCGCCGGGGAAAGGCTCACTGGTTGCCGGTAAGCCAGTGATTATGGTCAACAACGTCTCCCGGCCCACGATGACCGTATATCCGCCCAAGGGCAAGAACACCGGCGCGGCTGTCGTCGTCTTTCCCGGCGGAGGCTATGAGGTTCTGGCCATGGATTTGGAGGGCACGGAGGCCTGCGACTGGCTGACCACGCGCGGCATCACTTGTGTGCTGTTGAAATACCGCGTCCCGGCACCGCGCTCGGATCCCTATTGGGGCGCTTATCCGCAATCCCCCATCGCGCTGGAAGACGCGCAGCGAACCCTCGGCTTGGTGCGCCTGCACGCCGCCGAATGGCGAATCGATCCGCACAAGATCGGCGTGCTTGGCTTTTCCGCTGGCGGCCATCTGGTAGCGGCCACCAGCAACCACTTCGAGCAGCGCCTTTACCCGCCTATCGATGCCGCCGACCGGCAGAGCTGCCGCCCGGACTTCGCCGTGGCCATCTATCCCGGCCATCTCGCTTGGGGTAACGACGGCATGGCGCTGAACCCCGACATCCGCGCGCACATCACCCGCCAAACGCCGCCCACCTTTCTACTGCAAAACGAGGACGACCACGTGGACCGCATCGAGGATTCGCTGAGTTACTTTGTCGCACTGAAGAAGGTCGGGGTTCCCGTCGAGATGCACATCTATGCGCAGGGTGGCCACGCCTTTGGTCTGCGCCGCACCAAGCAGCCAGTCACCGCATGGCCGCGGTTGGTCGAGATATGGCTCGGCTCGATAGGAATCATCCCGGAGTAGCAGTGTTCGCTGAACGAGTTTTTGATATGGGTGCCCCACCCTCGCGACGTCTTTGTTTTTGTCGCTAGGGTGGGATTCGTTGTATTTGCAACTTTGTTTCTTCCCAGGCACTTTCTTTGGAGTCAGGTTTATCGCACAAACTTCAAGGCGAACTGAAGGACACGCGGGGCCTGCGCCTCTGTGATCTGCCCAAAGGCAGGCGAGTTCATGTCGAATACGGGCGGGATCAGATTGACGTGGTTCGTCACGTTGAAGGCCTCCGCTCGAAACTGAATTTTTGACTTTTCATGGAGGGTGAAGCTCTTGTCGAGTGAAGCGTCCAGACTCCCGTATGCAGGGCCATCGACCGTGTTTCGTCCCTCGTTGCCGAACTTCCCGGCGTCCGCAACCGGATCGAGCCGCTGAAATGCCGTAGGAGATACCCATTGCGACACTTTGTGTGGTGCTCCCTTGTTCGGGTTGCCGACGACGTTGGGCCGGTCTCCGAACATGCCGGAAACTCCAGGGTGCGGTGCCTGCAACGAGACGTTCGCCGAGTCATAGACGGTGAAGGGAGTACTGGAATTCACGGCCAGCAAAGCACTGAATTGCCAGCCATCCAGCAGAACGCGAGACGGACCCGTGAAGCCGCGCGCAAACGGAATCACATAGGTCACGCTGCCAGCAAAACGATGGCGCGAATCGAAGAGCGAGCGTCCGTGTTCAGTTTTCAGATCCTGGTTGTTCTGGGGGATGTCTAGCTCTCCAAGAACCATCCAGGGGGCGGGACCGGACATATGAAGGCTAGATGAGTAGTCCAGATTCTTGGAAAAAGTGTAGGCCAGTGTGTAATTCAAATCCGGTGTACCGCGCCGCGTCAGTGAAACCTGTGCCGAGTGGAAGGTCGAATTTGCATTTCCTTCCACCAGCCCGGCAGTGCCCAACGTGCAGGTGCCAGCCGTCAGCGTACAGCCGGAATAGATGCGGCGTCGAGGAGAGTTCGCGAAGGTTGCACCGGGTTCATAGATAGCAGGATTTGCTTCGACCAACCGTGGCAAGCGGGTTCCTTTGGACCCGATGTATCCGACGGACAGGTTCTGCGCACCCAGGCTTTGGTCGATGGTAAAGTTCCAGTCCTGCGCATAGGGAGGCCGCATATTTTGATCAATGGTAAAGGTGGACGCGGGCAGTGCAAACTGGCCGGGCGTAAATGGGCTGGCTACAGTACCGAGCGGGTTGGCGTAGTTGATTTTTGTGTATCCAGTAAGAGTCCGGACGACCGTCTGTGGAAGCGCGGAGCTGGTGGCTCTGAACGGCATGCCCACGCCGTTCAGCAGTTCGTCGTAGAAGATGCCGTATGCTGAGCGGATCACAGTGCGGCGATTCCGAAACGGATCCCATGCGAAGCCGACGCGAGGTGCCCAGTCACTTTTGAAGACAGGGGCAATGGTGTCAGGTACGCCGGAGTCGCCGGGAAACAGAAGGCCGTTTGGAGCGCCAGGGTAAACGGTGGATTGGTGGCCCGGCGCAAACTCCATCATGCGATTGTGAATATCTCGGAACGGCGTTGTGATCTCGTAACGCACGCCGTAGTTCAGTGTAAGCGTCGAGCTGATGCGGTACTCATCCTGCGCGTAGGAACCCAACTCCCAGCCACGCAGATCACGCGAGAAGTCGCCCCCGGCTTGGGTAAATATATCCGGCTTGCCCAGCAGGAAGTTGACCATTGAGTTGTTGGTGTAGCCCTGAACGGTAAAGGAAAAGGTGCCCGAAGCAAAGTTTGCCTGATACCCGTTGAGCTGCTCCCGGCGGAACTGAGTGCCGAAACTGGTGACATGTTTGCCCTGCGTGTGTGCCAGGTTGGCGCTGAAAGCGTAGTCGTTCTGCGTGCTGTCGCGCGGGTTGATGATCGGGTCGCCCACGTTGGAGTAGCCTTGGGTCATGATCAGCGGCGCACCCGTGGCCGAGGCCCATGTGGAGGAATATCCAAAGCCGAATGCCTGAGGGCTGAAGCCGGAGTTGCGCTTATCCAGAATGACGTGGTTCCGGAAGAAGCTGACATTGGCAGTCAGCACCGTATGCGGAGAAAAGGTGTGCGTCTCAGTCAGTCCACCCAAGTGCGTGTTGGCGGAGTAGCCGACAGGAAATCCCGGAACATCGGCACCGAGTTCCGAATACGGGCTGCGCAGGTCGGTTGCCGAGTAGCTGTAGCGAGCGCTCAAAGAATCCGCGTTCCGCAGTAACCAGTCGGCTTTTGCGCCGCCTTGGTCGCTGTTGTACTGGCTCAGGTTTGTGGTTTGGGCCAAGTGCGGATTTTCCAGCGTGTTGGGAATAGGAAAGTACGAGAGGTAATTGGCGGTGATCGCGTTAATTTTTCCGGAAAAATTGTTGCCGGAGGGCGTTCGTGTGGAATTCAATAGAATGGGCGCATCGGCCGAGAAGTCGCCGCTGCGTTCGGCCATCGTCGGCACCACCACTCCATGCGTGATGTCCTGATTATCGCGGAGACCTTCGTAGTACGTGAAGAAGTAAGCGTGGTTGTGCACGATGGGGCCACCGATCGTGCCGCCAAACTGGTTCTGCTTGAGCTCTTCCTTGCGCGGTGCAAAGTAATTGTTGGCATTGAGCGCGTCGTTGCGCAGAAACTCATACAGCGTGCCGTGCAACTCATTTGTGCCTGAACGGGTGACGATAGTGGTAATGCCGCCGTCGGTTCCGCCGAACTCAGCTGGCGCGGTTGTCGTCAGAATACGAAATTCAGCCATCGAGTCGGCTGGCGGCCGATATGCGTACCCTCCATCCATGCGGTTGACGTCACGCATACCATCCACGAGGAAGGTGTTGGACTCTGGACGCATGCCGTTGACTTCATAATTTTGTCCTACTCGACGGAAGTTATTCTGCACCGTCAAACCCGCAGAGGTTGGACGTACTCCGGGCTGAAGAATACCCAGTTGGGCGAAGCTGCGCCCATTGAGCGGAAGATTCGCAATCTCGGTCTCGCTCACCACCGCGCCCTGCGCAATCTCATTGGTTTGCAGGCCAGCGGCATCGGCGCTCACAATCACAGTCTGCTGGGTAGTTGCGGGAACAAGCTGCACGGCGATCTGCGACTGGTTTCCCACATCGAGGTGGATTCGCGTGTTGACCCAGGCTGCAAAGCCCGGAGACCGTACTTCGACGCGGTAGTCGCCGATGAACAACTCCTGAAAGGAGAACTCACCGCGGCTGTCGGTTCGCTCCACGTGTTGCTGGGCTGTGCCCACAGACGTGATTGCGACCTCAGCATTCGCCACAACAGCCCCGGTTGCATCCGTGACGACGCCTCTCAAAGAGGCGGTTGCGCTTTGCCCCGTGGCATTTGGCAGAACCGCTAGGGTCATTGCAAGACAAAGAACGGCTAACACGATTTTACGAGTCATGGCTCTCTCCAAAAAAATAGCTGCGTGTTGACGGGGCGCAAGAATAACCGTTGGCCCAGACCGACGCATTCGTTGTGCGTCTGGCCAAGTTAGAACACACGTTTCCGCGAGCCGATTGAGCGCAAAGAGCACACGAAACGTTTCACGACTGATTACCTGAAGAGTTTAAGAGATACCTGAATCGCCGTCATCGCCCCATTGATGGATTGCTCCCTCATCCTATAGGTGGAGCTGGAAAGGCAAAGGCCACTCCGCGGGGGAGTGGCCTTTGAGGAACTTCTGATTCAATTGATGTTTTGAGCAGTCATGGTTGATATTATGGTCTGTCATTCTGAGCGAACGGGGCCCCAAACGCACTTCAGTTTGGGGGTGGTGAGTCGAAGAATCTGCGTCTGCGCGTACTGAATTTTATAATCAACTTCTGACACACGACGCTACACCCCAATCACATCGCAAAGTTCCTTGACCGCAGCGGCGCTTCTCAGCAGCGCCGCGTGCTCCTCTTCCGTGAGCCGAACCTCGACAATCTGCTCCAGCCCCGCCGCGCCCAGCTTGCACAGCACGCCCATGTAGTAGCCGTCGATGCCGTACTCGCCTTGCAAAAATGCCGCGCAGGGCAGAATCTTTTTCTTGTCCTTGAGAATCGCTTCGGCCATCTCCACCGCCGCCGCCGCCGGAGCATAATAGGCGCTGCCCGTCTTGAGCAGTTTGACGATCTCCGCGCCACCGTCGCGCGTGCGCTGAATAATTGCGTCGATGCGTTCCTTACTGAGCAACTCAGTAATCGGAATCGAAGCCACAGTCGTGTAACGCACCAGCGGAACCATCGTGTCGCCGTGCCCGCCCAGCACCAGGCAACTCATATTTTCCACACTCACATTCAGCTCTTCGGCGATGAAGCTCTTGAAGCGCCCCGAATCCAGAATTCCGGCCATCCCGATCACTCGTTCGCGATTGAAGCCCGATAGCTTGTAAGCCGCCTGCACCATCGCGTCCAGCGGGTTCGAAACCACAATCAGAATCGACTCCGGCGAGTAAGTCACCACCTTGCCCACCACGTCGCTCATGATTTTGAAGTTAGTGTGCAGCAGATCGTCGCGGCTCATCCCCGGCTTGCGCGGCAACCCCGCCGTGATGATGACGATGTCGCTGTTGGCGGTCTCCGCGTAGTCGTTCGCGCCCGTGATGCGCACGTCCGACCGCTCAATCGGCAGCGCCTGCCGCAGGTCCAGCGCCTTGCCCTGCGGCACGCCCTCCTGAACATCCACCAGCACCACATCGGCCAACTCCTTGGCCATAATCCAGTGCGCCGCCGTCGAGCCAACATTGCCCGCGCCGATAATACTAATCTTCTTGCGCATTTACTGCCTCCTTGGGAATAGTTGAAAAGGGACCAAGGGACCAGGGGACCAAGGAACTTTGAGCCTGATAGCCTGCGATGAAAGTCGTGTTTTGAAAGGGTACGACTGAAGCCGTGCCCTTTCAAAGCCCATTGCACCGATGTTTTTCGCAGTCCCCTGGTCCCCTGGTCCCCTGGTCCCTTGGTCCCTTAGTCCCTGCCTTTATAGATTTCCGATAATCCGCGAAGCAAACTCGCTGGTGCCCACCTTCGTTGCCCCCGCCGTTTGCCGCTCGAAATCATAGGTCACAAACTTCTGCAGGATCGTCTTCTCCAACGACGTCTCGATCAGCTTGGCCGCTTCCTTCCAGCCGATGTACTCCAGCAGCATCACGCCCGAGAGAATCACCGAGCCGGGATTGATCATATCCTTGTCGGCGTACTTCGGCGCGGTGCCGTGCGTGGCCTCGAAGACCGCAAAGCCGTCGCCGATATTCGCGCCCGGCGCAATGCCCAGCCCGCCCACCTGCGCCGCCGCAGCGTCGGAGATGTAGTCGCCGTTGAGGTTGGTCGTCGCCAGCACCGAGTAATCCTCTGGCCGGATAATAATCTGCTGGAAGATCGAGTCGGCGATGCGGTCGTTGATCAGCACCTTCTGCTTCCACGCGCCGTTGCCGTGCGTCGCGCCAATCGTCGCCAACACCTGCCGCACCTCCGCGAAAATCGCCTCCTGGTAAGCTTGGTTAGCCATCTCCAGCCCCGGCTCAATCAGCGCGGCATTCTGCTCCACGGTCAGCCCAGGGTTCGCGTCCTGGTTGCCCAGAATCCAGCTCTCCCGCTCGGTCACCGTCTCGGCGCGGAACTCTTGCGTCGCCACCTCGTAGCCCCACTCGCGGAAGGCCCCCTCGGTGAACTTCTGGATATTCCCCTTGTGCACCAGCGTGACCGTCTTGCGCCCCTGCTCCAGCGCCGCGCGGATCGCGTACCGCACCAGCCGCTTGCTGCCAAAAATCGAGATCGGCTTGATCCCCACGCCCGAATCCGTCCGCACTTTTTTCTTCGTCTTGGCCAGCAGCTCGTCGTTCAAAAACGAGATCAGCCGCGCCGCGTCCGCCGAGCCTTCTTTGAACTCGATCCCCGCATACACGTCCTCGGTGTTCTCGCGGAAGATGATGATGTTCACCCGCTCTGGGTGCTTCACCGGGCTGGGAACGCCTTGATAATACTTCACAGGCCGCACGCAGGCGTAGAGGTCCAGCAACTGCCTGAGCGCCACATTCAGCGAGCGGATGCCCCCGCCCACCGGCGTCGTCAGCGGCCCTTTGATGGAGACGCGCAGATCGCGCGCCGCAGCCACCGAGTCGTCGGGCAGCCATTCGCCGAACTGCCGAAAGGCCTTTTCGCCGGCAAAGATCTCAAACCAGCGGATCGCCCGCCGTCCGCCGTAAGCCTTCTCCACCGCGGCGTCAAAGACCCGTTGCGCGGCCTTCCAAATGTCGCGCCCCGTGCCGTCGCCTTCTATGAATGGGATGATGGGATGATCGGGCGTCGTGATCTGCCCGTTGCTGTACTCAATTGGCTGGCCGTCCTGCGGCAACTTCTGTCCGTTGTAGGTCTCTTGCATCGCGTCTGAAAAGCTCCTCTTCCTTCAGTTTAGAGGTTGAGCCTACCACTCAGGATTCAGAGAATGCAATGGTGAAACACGAAATTGAGCCGGCAACCCAGACGGCAGGTGGCCCGTTCATCAGCTCCGAAGAAATACTTTGAACTTTGAGAAGCTGTGCCCCGTTCATCGCAGTTTTATCGCGATGAGCGGGCGGGTGTCGGATGCCCCAGGACTCGCTTCTGAGACCAAAGATCGCAGGAATTCATCTCACCCATAGACTAACCCCCAAAAACGCCGATTTCGTCACAATGAATTCTAGATTGACGCCAAATCCCCTTCACACTCCGGGAGCAGTCCAGCAGGACGTTGCGGAGGAGGCCCTCCTCTCTCGAAAGATGGGCCCAAATCACGAAAAGACCAGAATGTTGCCGGGTGGCCCTGGTCTCATACATCGATTTTTCAAGTTGAGGGTGCCCCCGGTCCCTCGCTTTTGGGGACCGGGGAGGAAGTAGCACCGCAGGTGCTTGCAGATAATTCCAGCCGCAAGGCGCACAATCATACTGGAGGCCAAGAATGCGCCACTCAAACGCCAGCGCCATAGTAACTAAAATGCAAACAAGCACCGGAGTTTTATGTTACCAGAAAGGCACCCCACCCCCTCCCCCCCCCTCCCATTATTTTCAAACTATGATGTTAATTATCCAGTAAACCTTAAAAAACCGATAACTTCAATTGTTTGTTTGCTTTTGATGCAAGGCGGCAGTGAAACCATTAAGTAGAGTAACCACGGAGAATGGCCAGATGCCCAATCCATACGACGTTTTCGCTGCTCGTCGCAAGGGCAGGCAGGTGGCCCGTTCATCAGTTCCGAAGAAACACTTTGAACCTTGAGAAGCTGTGCCCCGTTCATCGCAGTTTTATCGCGATGAGCGGGCGGGTGTCGGATGGCGGGTGGCCCATATCTCAATCAACCACCATGACTGGGTGCCCCAGGTCTCGATTTTGAGACCTGGGAATCCTTGGAACTCGGAGTCTGAGAAGACGAAAGAACGCGGACTGGGGTTCGTGGTTCCCACATCTCAAAATCGAGATGTGGGGCACCCAACTTCATGGTCAGACCTGCGCCGTGTTCCCATCCTTACGACATTTATGTCGTCTGCCGCAAAGGCAGCAAACCACGAGCCCCAAGCGAGCGGATAGCGAGCCATTGGCCGCACCGCAGGTGGTTGGCCGCACCGCAGGTGCCTTGACATCATGATGCCTTATGGGCTAGCATCATGATGTGCGGACCACTCTCACCATCGACGACGACCTCGCCGTGCTCATCGAGCAGGAGCAGCGGCGCTCCGGCGCTTCCTTCAAGGGAACGGTCAACCGAGTCCTGCGTCGTGGACTGACCTCAGAAGACAAAAATGCCAACCGAGTGCCGTTCGAAGTGACTCCTCTCTTCATGGGTTTGCGTCCCGGACAGAATTATGACAACATCGAGGCGCTCTTGGAAGAGTTGGATGGGCCTTTCCATAGATGATCGTCGTTGATGTCAATCTGCTTCTGTATGCCTATGACGGTAGGTCGATCCAGCACGACCAAGCGCGGCTGTGGTGGCAATCGGTGATCTCCGGGCAAGAGTTAATCGGTTTGCCCTGGCAGACGATTCACGGCTTTCTGCGTATCTCCACGGATAAACGAATCTCCGGTAATCAAGTGTCGATGGAGCGTTCGATCGCATTGGTGGAGCAATGGATAAATCTCCCCCATCTTCATGTCTTGGCCCCCGGAGAACGCCACTGGAGCCTGCTGCGCAAAATGCTTCTCGAAGGACAAGCCAGAGGCCCAATGACAACCGACGCGCAACTGGCGGCTTTGACCATCGAATATGGCGGTGTGTTCTATACCGCAGACCGTGATTTTGCCCGCTTTCCCGGCCTGCGCTGGGTCAATCCGCTCCAGCAATCCTGACGGCTTCAGCCGCCCTCACTTCTCCGCCTTTTCCTCGTGGTATTCCATCTCCGTGTTGATCGCCCAGATATTGTCCTTAGTCGTGACGCCGTTGACAATATTCTCGACGGCAGTCATCGCGGTCAGCATCGAGTGGTCCTGATTGTTATATTTATGCATTCCGTTGCGGCCCACGAGAAATAGATTCTCAAAGCCGTCCAGATAGTTACGAATCACGTCGAAGCGGTCATAACTTCCAAAATAAGCCGGATAAGTTTTAGGCACGTGGACCACGTGCGAATCTTCCACATCTTCGGCCTTGAGAATTCCGATCCGGGCAATCTCTTCAATCGCAAACTTCGACATCTCCTCATCGGAGAGCTTCCACAGCGGGTCGGTCTCATTGCAGAAGTATTCCAAGCCAATCCAAACCTTGTCTTGCGAACTTACCAGCCAAGGGCTCCAGTTATTGAAGATTTGCAGTCGTCCAACCGTTACATCCGGCTCTTGAATATATATCCAGTTATCCTTGAGCGGTGATCCATCCTTTTCTGTAACACTGAGTTTGCTGGCCAGCAAGCCCACAGTGATAAAGTCGCGATACATCAGCCCTTCGCTCACCTCGCTCACCTCTACGGGAACAGCCGCAGAAACCGCGCGCACCAGATCGCGCACTGGCATGGTCGAAAGGAAATAATCGCCTGCATAACTCACGCGCGTTCCCGCTTCATTTACTCCTTCAACCGAAACAACCTTGCTGTCGTCCACGTTGATGCGGTCAACCTGAATGCCGAAGTGAATCTCTCCGCCGCCCTGTTTCACCAACTCGGCAGCGTGCTCCCAAAGTTGTCCAGGACCTAACTTCGGATAGAGAAACTTCTCGATCAGCGAGGTTTCCGTCTTCTTCTGTGCGATGTCTTTCGACTTACTCCCGCCAAAGGACTTCTTGAGAAAATGCGCTACCACGCCTTTCAGAGAAAGACCTTTGATGCGCTGCGCTCCCCATTCCGCACTAATCTCGTGGCAGGGAACGCCCCAAACCTTTTCTGTGTAGGACTTGAAAAAAGTTAGATAAAGCTGCTTGCCAAAGCGGTTGATGATGAAATCTTCCAGGGACTTCTCTTCGCGTTGCGGCAGCAGCGCCGAGCGCATATAACTGACGCCGCATCGAACCGTGCGCTCAAGACCCATATTTCTGAAGGTGGCCGCGGTCAGCGAGATCGGGTAATCAAAGAAGCGCCGTAAAAAATAGATACGGCTCTTGCGCTGCCGAACCAGCATGACCAGATCTTCACTCTGTGGATCGAACGCCGCGGCTGCCTCAGGAAGATCGCGCTGCTGCCCTTGATAGCGCAGCTCTCCATCAGGGTTGGAACCAGCCTCAACCGGCATCAGATCAAGCCACCACTGCATGACGCGGTCCGACTTCGAGAAAAAACGATGTCCGCCAATGTCCATGCGGTTGCCCTTGTAGCGCACCGTCCGCGAGATGCCGCCGATCTCCTGACTCAACTCGATCAGAATGGGCTTGATGCCGGAGAGCCGTTGGAGTTCGATCGCCGCGGTAAGTCCCGCCGGTCCCGCTCCGATGATGATTGCGGACTTATTATTCATAAAACCTCACTGGTTGATGAAAGCGCTTTAGGTTGAGGCGGGCTGGCACGCCGTGCGGTCAGCCATCTCCGCAAAGATTACCGGATTCACTGTGAAACGCCGATAGGAAACCAAATCGATAGTCATTCATCGGCGCTATCGTCCCAGTGCCACCTATGGATGATCCGGCGTCTATCTCTTAAGTGAAATCGTCTTAGTGCGTACTGCTCCCGCAGCCGCTAGAATGCAGAGCACAGGCGTAATTGGCAAACGATAGCGCGCATCCGCTCCCGGACCTCCACCTGCCCCTGCAATAGCCAGGAAGTAAATCGATACGCCCAACAGCAACCATACACACGAATTATTCATACCGCGGCGGAAGACCCCACGCAAGGCAAATAGATACAATCCCACCACCACAGCCGCAAAAACCATCTTTTCCGCCGCGATCCAGGGATACCTCTCAATAAGTACAATCGCCCAACGCACCGGACCTTGATCAACCAAGCCCGATTTATCCACGCGATCTCCCTGAATCAATAGGTGATCGAGATTTCCTGCGCTTGGATCAAATGCCGACAAACACAATGATGTTACACCCATGCGCAGGTAAGTTCCGTAATGTGCTCGAATAACACGAAGAGCTTCGGAGTGCATGAAGGCAAGGCGCTGGCCCTGGCTCCACCCGACCTGCTCTGGATGTAGCGCGAGATACTCAGGATAAAGATAGGCTCGTTGGAGATAACCTGGGCCACCGAGATAGCCTAATTCCCGGCGCACTTCAAGAAAAGGACGGCCTTCGATGCGGGCTGTCACGCCGGCGGCGCTATAAAAATACAGATTCGCATCCGTAATGCTTGAGAATCCTCCATATCCGGTCTCAATCTTGTTGCGTATCTGCCAGGCGGCAAGCCACGGAAGCGTGCTCATCAGCAACACGGCGGGCGCCTTCCAGCGTAGGCCCGGTATGCGCGCTAATACTACAAATAAACCCACGGCCAGCGCAACCGGAAGGTAATACGAAACCGGTCGTACAAAGGTTGCCATGGCAAGCCATAGCCCAGCCACGGCAAGAACCCACAAGCGGTATCCGCGTAAAAATTCAGCAAGCCGCTCCAGGCTAAGTAAGAAAATCGTGAGAAACAGGGTGTCGGACATCAACCCGACGGACTGAATGACAGACACCGGCTCGAAGGCGAAGATCCAGGCCGCGCAAAGCGCAATGCGATCATTGCCGGATGCCGCTCGTCCCAACCGCCAAACAATAATTACGGAAAATACAGAGAGAATAACGTTTGCAATAGCGGCCGCAGGCAGGCCGGCAAGGCTGGTAAGGGCTAGAAAGAGCGGATACCCCGGCGTGCGCAACAGCTCCGGCACACCTTCCGCGGCAAAAACGCCATGCAGCAGGTTGCGCCCCGGACCTAGATAACTGGCCGTGTCCGCCTGCATGATGCCGCTGCTTCCAATGCGGGCAAGCGATACAGCCAGCAGAGCTAACCGAACTGCAGCCGCGGCGATGACCGGTCTGGCGAGCCGCGGTGTCCACCACTCATCGTTCGGGCTTAAATTTGTGGATGGTGCACTCGACTCAAAGATCATGACGGCAATTCTACCATTGTTAACTTCACTTTACAGCATTTTTGTTGGGTTCTGTCAGAGTCTAGTAACTGAGCAGGGCGGGGAGATCAGACTGCTGCGAGGTCGATGGATCGAAACAGGGCTCGGCGGCAGACATCGGCGGCGGACAATTGTCAGAAAATTCCGCTAGCACTCTGTTCCAAACCGCTCAAATGCGATAAACTCAAGCGGATACGCAAATTTCATTACCGATCTTCAAACCACAAGGAGGACACACAGAAATTGGGAAAAAGCATGGTCCCGAAGAAGCTGTTTTTTACCAAGGGCGTAGGCAAACACAAGGAGAGATTGACCTCCTTTGAGCTGGCGCTTCGGGATGCGGGGATCGCCTCGCAAAACTTGGTGCGCGTTTCATCCATCTTTCCACCGCGTTGCAAGATGCTCACCCGCAAGGAAGGCCTCACCTATCTGAGCCCCGGCGAGGTAGTCTTCGCGGTCATCGCCGAAAATTCAACGCGCGAACCGCACCGTCTGCTGGTCTCTAGCATTGGCGTTGCCATCCCCGCGGACAAGAACACCTACGGCTACCTGAGCGAGCACCACAGCTTCGGCGAGACCGAGGAGCAGGCTGGCGAATACGCCGAAGAACTAGCCGCCGAGATGCTGGCCACCACGCTCGATGTCGAGTTCGATCCGGACAAGAGCTGGGATGAAAAGAAAGAGATTTATCGCATCTCCAACAAGATCGTTCGCACCAGCAACATTACGCAATCGGCCATGGGCGACAAGCGCGGCTTGTGGACCACCACCATTGCCGCCGCCGTGCTGATTCTGGACGAGTAGGGATTGCAAGGACAGTAGAATTTAAGGCCAATTCCGCGTTGGAGTTGGCCTTGCCACATCGCCGCCTCGAATTACCAATTTAGCTGGGTGCCCCATCCATTTCACGTTTTTTGTGAAATGGGTGGGATACCACGAATCCAAACCGGCCTCTAACCAGAGGAGAACAACTTCAACCCATGGCCAACTCACGCAAATTCAATGTAGGCTTGGTGCAGATGCGCATGGGCGCTGACCCAGAGGCCAACTTCGCCGCCGCCATCGAGCACATCCGCCATGCGGCGCGGTTGGGCGCAAACATCGTCTGTCTGCCGGAGCTTTTCCGCACACAATACTTCTGTCAGCGCGAGGACTTGTGTCTCTTCGATTTGGCCGAACCAATTCCGGGGCCGTCTACGACGCGGCTGGCGGAAGTGGCCCGCGAGGTACACGTCGTCATCATCGCCTCACTCTTTGAGCGGCGCGCGCCGGGGCTTTATCACAACACGGCGGTCACGCTGAATGCCGATGGAGCCATCGCCAGCGTCTATCGCAAGATGCACATTCCGGACGATCCGCTCTACTACGAAAAGTATTACTTCGCACCCGGCGACTTGGGTTTTCAGGCCGTCAACATTGCCTATGGCCGCGTTGGCACGCTGGTCTGCTGGGATCAATGGTATCCGGAGGCCGCGCGGCTCACCGCTCTGCAAGGCGCGGAGGCTATCTTTTATCCCACGGCAATCGGCTGGCATCCGGCCGAGAAGGCCGAGTTCGGCGCGGCGCAATATGATGCTTGGCAAACGATTCAGCGCTCTCACGCCATCGCCAACGGCGTCTATGTGGCGGGAGTGAATCGCGTCGGCGTTGAGCACGGAGACATACTCGGCAATCGCGTCGAGGGTCCTGGCATCGAATTCTGGGGAGGCAGCTTTCTGGCTGATCCCTTTGGCCGCGTCATCGCCAAGGCCTCGCACGATGCGGAAGAGATTTTGATCGGCGAGATTGACCTTGGCCTGATCGAAGAGACGCGCCGCAACTGGCCGTTTCTGCGTGACCGCCGCATTGATGCCTACGCGCCGATTGCCAAGCGCTTCATCGATCCTGTGAATTCATG
>Ga0302140_10006680_pt1 | contig 14463 bp, 15 predicted proteins | sample I_Bog_E1_1_FD_202095 | JGI IMG/M metagenome (GOLD analysis project Ga0302140, IMG submission 202095) | Peat permafrost microbial communities from Stordalen Mire near Abisko, Sweden - I_Bog_E1_1 | ecosystem: Environmental > Terrestrial > Soil > Wetlands > Peat | place: Sweden: Abisko, Stordalen...
GCGAAAATGTATCCGAATGCTACTTCCCCAACCTGGACTGAGGCCGAGGGCAGCAGATGGATTTTTTTGATTATGTAAGATCTGATTCAATCTCCAAGTGAATCTGCTGTGATACCAGAAAGAGCGTAGTGGCCAGAGTCTATGATTCCACCAAATTTAGATATTTTCTTGGCAAGAACCGTGACCTTGCATAAGGCGTTCAGTTCAATTTCCACAACACAGCAAGCGCTTTCTTATGGTGGTCTCGGCGCGCCATGATCAGGTGTCTCGGACTACTGGACATCAATCGACTCGGAGTCTGGATCGGGAAACGGAGCGCGCCTCCGTGTGAAGGCTACGTTCTAAGGAGCTCTGAGAGCCTGAGAGCTTTTTAAAGGGATAGAACACGTGACCTCGGAACTCGGGGGTGTGGTGTTGGATCACGTGCGCAGCTTCACGTAGCCTAATCACAGCCGATAACGGCATATAAGTGCTGATAAACGGCCAAGAACCTAGTTCTTGGTTATGTAACCTTTTGTCAGGATATGGCGTAACGGTGATTATCAGCACTGGAAACGACAGGGGAAGTCGGTGTATGTGGCGTTAGGAGGGAGCTCGACAGAACCGCACTCCATTGATTTTGCAATTCTTGGAATCGTGGGAATTGGCGTATGCTAGCCGTAAATAAATTGTTCCATATCTGATAGGTCAATGACGTATAGGCACATCGAAACCGCAAGAAGTTTTCGTCCGTGGAAATTCGTCCGAAGACCCCGGACTCAATCACGTGGAACCTGCTGCTCACATAATCAAATCGTACCCTACATCTGGTGCATCTTGCATCTTAGCCGCAACACAAACTCCTTGTTGCGAAACCTTTCATACCTTGTCAGAGCTAGAACTTTCGGCTACAGATTGCACGATGTCCGAAACGTCGAGCTCCTCGGGTCATTCAGCACTGAGGACTGTACGCAAGGGAACAAAAAGTTGCGTCGAATGTGAGTGCAGCCCATATCAAAAGCATTCTAAATGCTCACGGTCCTGCTCTGTCAGGCAGACACCGTAAAATTCGCTGTGTATTTCGCCCAAACAACCCATCCACTTGCATTTCTTGCTTCTCGCATGGCATCCGATGTGGTAAGTCTCAACCCCTCGGAGTGCTACTTCCTCTCCCGTGCCGCTCGGGTTCAGTCTTTGTAGCAATGTCCAGCAACTGCTGGAACATTCTGCTCTGGAAACCCACTGAGAGAACGTTGCTAATTTCGAGATGTTGGGGAACAGCGAGCCAAGCGGAATCCGAGCCGGTTGCCCCTACTCACGCGAGGATGAATCTGAGTGAGAGAGTTGCCCAGCTTGAGAAAGAGCTAGCAGCTCTGCGTGCATGCAACGACATTATGCCCCGCAAGAACGCTTCCCTGGCTGATGGAAAAACACTCTTTGACCCATCAACACACCCCGCCAATGCTTTGGGCACTTCATCGGAATTATCAAGACCTCTCTCAGCCTTACCACCCACAGCTGCCAACAACCTTCCTATACTCTCTCTATTTGACAATGATATCCTTACCACAAGCGAAACAAACAAAGCGATCTATGATTCCATCTCTCGGGAATTCAGCACTGGACCTCTCAAGCCAGTAAATTACCAAAGCACCCCCCACTTCCGAATGTCTAGAATCAAAAGAGCTAGAATCTGCGAGGCTCTGACTGATCTACTACCTTCTCAGTCTGCCATGTGTGAGGTTCTGGAAATCGGCGGGTTCTGGTGGGATCTCTTGCGAACACTGCATCCACACATGTGCTGCGAAGACGAGAAAATGTCGATACAAAGCTATGTCCTTCTGGCTCTCAATCAAGATAATCCATGCATCCTTGGATGTGCACTATCTTGGCTTGCTATGAGCATGCAATGTCTTCCTGTGAGCTACGACACTAGTCACCTTAACCTACCGATTCCCCTCAATGACTTGACGCAACATTATGTGTCAACTATTGATCGATTGATTGTGTGTGATGATGAAATCGCAGTGTCTCTGGAGGGTATCGAGTGTATTGTACTTCAAGGACAATTTTATGGCAATGTTGGTCGTCCGCGCAAGGCTTGGACAATCATCAGGAAGGCCCTCTCACACGCGCTTCTATTGGGACTTCACAAGACTACGTCCCAAGCATCGGCCACTTCATCACCGCATAATCAACGACGAGAAAACGTCTGGTGGCACTTGGTACAGTGTGATGCCTACCTCAGTCTGATGCTAGGCCTTCAAAGCTTCACAAGACCCCCGTTCTCGGTTTCGCAGGTCGAAACCGTGGCCAGCCCTGGTATTATTTCCTGCGATCTTTACAGAAAGAAACTTGTTGCCGTGATCAGCAAGATCGGTGAGCGGAATCAGGCAATGCAAGTTTCATCGGACACAACGTTAACGACCACGATGGAAATCAATCAAGAGCTAGATGCACTCTCCAGCCATTTGCAACCACTATCTTGGAATCCGATTTTCCCATCCCAAACCCACAACATAAAAGATGTCCTCGCAAACCACGAGAGCATAATAACACATTTCTGGCACGAGCAAGCAAAAGCGTACCTGCACCTCCCTTTCATGCTTCAAAGCCCATCCTCTAGCGAGTTCGACTGCAACCGCACAGCCTGTATATCAGGATCCCGCGAGGTCGTGCAGGTATACATCAGAATGCGTGAGCTTGCTGGCGGCAGGACCAGTCTCTGCCGCCTCGTGGACTTCCAGGTTTTCATGGCAGCTGCGATCGTGATCCTTGGGCTTTTGGGCTACAGACCTAGGTCTACACCGCGGAATTACAGTCAAGAGGCGGAAGACTGGAACCTGGTGTATCAGACGATGGAAGTTCTGAGAGTGGTGTCTGACGAGCCGGAGAACTTTATTGCGGCTCAGTGTTTCCAAGCTTTGGAAGCCCTTGTGTCCATTGGCAATGGCCAATTCTCAACCAACGGAGAGGCGTCGGGGCGCAAAATCTTCATTCCGTACTTTGGGATGATAAATGTAGCTCCTGGGAGCAGCTTCATGAATGGAACGACTCAGGACGCGGAAACCCATGTGCAAGAAGTGGACATTCCATCAACAACCAGCTCTCAGGCAAACAATCCCATCATCGACATAGATGTCTTCAATGCATTCTCCTTTGGCAATGGTTTACAAAGCTTGAACTCGGTTCCCCAGCCGTTTCCCAATGATATACTACTCCCGGATACACTTGCTATGGATATTGATCAAGACTGGAGTTGGATGTTGAATACTGATTATCAAATGAATGGACAAATGTAAATTGTTGCGGTAGTGTTATACACGATGGTTCTAAGAGCAGAGACTCAATAATGAATAAGACAAACTTCCCCCACAAATACCCCAAACTACAACCCCTTACCAACTGATCTCCTTCTCCTTTACCCAGATCTTCCCAATTTGAAATCACAGCCTGAGCGTAATCCTCTCCCATTTCGCAATTAAGCTCACGAGGGTAGCCGCCCCAGCCAACGTGGTAGCCAAGATGAACAACGGATGCAGACTCTGAATATAAGATAGCAAAATACCAGGGATCGCCGCCGCAGGCAGCGAGTCTCGGAACTGCGTTGCACCAAGTCCAATCACAATGTTGGGGTCGATCTCAGGAACGTTGACCTTCAGGTGCGTAACGAGTTTATTCGAAAAGATCGACTGGGCCGCAGAGATGAAGAACGTTCCACCCATCATTTGGAAAACTGCCTATCATCAATACAAAGTTCGCTCTGCTAGCTGTGGGAGTACTTACAGAGGCTGATGGCAGTGTAGTGCGAGACTTCATGAAGTTCACAGATTGACTGGGCGACGATTTGCGGGACCTGGAAAGCGAAACCTACTCCCAGGCCTGCTAGAGCTTGATAGCCGATCCAGTGTGAAGACTTTGAGCCGATTTGGAGAGTATAGATCATGCCCATGCCTATTGTGGTCAATACTCCTCCACTAACAAGAATTGGGACGTAGTGGCCGAAAACGGAGATCAGTCCACCAGAAGCAATAGTTGTAATTGCTAGAACTTTTAGCGGGGCTTGGAATTCTATAGGTATGGTCTGGCTTACTCATGGCTATGATGAGAGGCAAGTTGTGGACTCCAGATGTTTGGGCCGATACCCCGTCAATGGCTTGAAAGTAGATGGGCAAGAAATAAAGCAAGGTGAAGAAAGAACCCGCAAAGCTACGAAGCTGTCAGTATCAGACTTCCTTCAGATAGGTATAAGCTTACAAGAAAGCAAACAGACACACTGCTAGCATGGCCCTGTCCTTCAGTATCCTGAAAGTGAGCTGTGCTTTCTCGCCCTGCCACCACTCATTCAATATGAAGACCAAAATTAGTACTGGGAAGAGAACCAAAACGGCAATCACAGAACCCGAGCTCCAAGCTTTGGTGGTACCGCCCCATTCCATGGCGAGAAGGTAACAAACTGTGGCTGCCATAATCAAGGCGGTTCCACTGAAGTCCATCTGCAAGACTTTCTCTAGCAGTGGAGCTTTCAAAGGTCGCGCTGTTGAGGGCGTCTTGAACAAGAGCAGGATAATGATGATTGATGGAACACCAATGGGTAGATTGATGTAGAAACTTGAAAGTGTTAGCTAAACCCGAGCAGAGAACCACTAAGGGTTGTCGGAATTCGTAGCGCAAGTCTGCTTTTGAATGTACCATAATTTGTAGAACATTAGCAAACCGACAAGTCAATACTTATCAGATTGTTCCTCAGCCTAGGGTACAATCAAGAAAGCAAAATGGTAGTCTGGCAATGAATGTCCCTCGAGCTGTGGAACATTTTGGAAGCCAGCATTACGTCGGGGATTTTGACAACCCCTGGTGGAACAGTGAAGACACTTACCACCATCGCCAAGAGACACGACCTGTGAAAACACCACCCAAAAGAGGCCCAACAACACTGCCAGCCCCGAAGGTTGCTCCCATTATACCCGTGAACGCGGGCCTCAGCTTAGGAGGAGCTGCAAAAGCAACAATGGTGTAACAACCAGTCGAAATTCCGGAGGCACCAAGTCCCGCGATGGCTCGGCCTGCAATGAGCATGCTGCTGTTCCGAGAAACCCCTACAGCATGTCATTATATTTGTTTCAAGAAGCTAAATGATCTTCACTCACCACATATCAAGCTGCCTAGTTCGAAGATTGCAATTGCAGACATGAAGGATGACTTGATTGGAAAGAACTTGTATACTTTTCCCCAGGAGGACTGAAACGAAGCCAGAGTAAGGAAGAATGCCGAACCATACCACCCAATCTGATCCAAGCTGTGGAATTGATCTGTGATGCGAGGTATAGCTGTAGCAACGATCGTCTCGCGGATATCAGCAGAAAACATCAGGATTCTGAATCTGTCGACTTACCAAGTCGAGGGCTACGAGGAAGACAGCCAGTACGAGAGCCAGAATCACCATGGCAAGTCTGAAGCCTGATGGGTACTCTCCTACATCTTCAGTAGTGTCGACTTGTTCTTTCCCCTGCTCTACAGCTCCTTTATCCACAGGCTCTTCTCCAACGTCTGCCAGTGCCGTTGGATTGACCTTTTCGGTCGTACTGATAGTGGATGTGGTTGACATTACTGCAAATCGAGTGGTTGATTCTATGAATGTATAGAAAGGGAGCTCGGGAGGTCTGAAAAGTGCAGTGTTGTTACTCGTCCATTCCCTGGCTCGTTATAAGTACACAAGGGACGACTTAGTGCCGGCGTGTGCCCTTCTACCTATCCTTGTTCGTCCGCCGAGAACTGCGCCGTCTCGAATGCTTAGAAATTTCGGATTTTGAAAATGTCCGCTTTTGTGTAACAATATCAATCAATGGCTGCAAGTAGGGAGCACCTCCAAGGAAACAAATCTTCGCTTAACTTCGCTTCACTTCGTCCGCGAAATCTCGACCGAACGAGCTCTTGATTGGCGCGATCGCCTGCCACCTCGTGCATGATTGGAAAGAAACTGAGATGAATAAGAACGCCAGATAGGATAATTTACTAACGCAGGATTCGGACTTTGAACCACCTGAAAGTCCGTGAAGGGTGGATCGGGTCATTGAGTCCCGCGCAAGGAAGATCGATCGCCCAATTAATCAACACCGCCCCTCCGCCCATCACCTGTTTCAAATTCTTTGGGGTGTTTTTTTGCACGTGAGTTTAGTCTAGATGAGCCAATACCAAGGGCCCAGTCTTGTTTGATAGGTTTTCCTGTGTGTTCCCTGAAAGTCTTCGTGGAACGAGGCTCTCAGTCTGGTAGCTTCGCAAGAGCCTACAGCCTATGGTCATCATGGCGAGAATGTTGGTTGTATCCTGAATACTCCAAACACTTGCATCTTGAATGGTGGTGCCATGATTTCCACCTTTTCCAAAACATTGACCATTCCTCTAGATATATGAGCTGTGTACAGATCGAAAAACAGACATTACTGTAGCCCCTAGTGATATCCTAGGACACAGTTTCCTGCAGGAGCGCGAGCCATTGCTCTGCGTACAGTACTACATGTGCCCAAGCTAGATTTTGTCCTCCCAACGTCGCCACACGCCATGAATAATCAAATCCCAAATTTCACTGGCAAGCCAGTCAAACTGTCTCATAGCTTTTGGAACAATCAAAAAGAACTACTCAACTGGCGATGTTTGCGAGGTGACTGTGAGGTTGCTGTACGCAGAGCAATGGCTCAAGATCTGACCCTATCGGAAACAAACCACTTCATTAGCACCGTTTAATCTCTCGTAAAATATTCAGCATAGTACTTGGCCACCACGGCTCATCTCCACATTCAGGGCACGCGCGAGTTACAAAGTCATCCCTATATCTGTTCAGCATTCCTGTAAGTGTAATCACTGGTAGGTTTCCAATCCACCAGGACTCCTCCTCTACCAAAAACATGAGAACGGACCAATGTGCGTAGATGTCAAGCGCAAGTGCTTGTTCTCTTGTCAACTCTGGCAGATCGCTCCGAGTCGACCGATCAAGAGGACTTTCAAGCCTCTGGTCCAGAAGTGGAAGTACCAGATCCAGGTATTCTTGAGGAACTTGGACAAGAAAAGCGAGGAAGAATTTAGTCAAAGGATCTGTTGATTGTGGCGTGACAGGCCTTGAGGCATAAGAGCTCAGCCATGGGGCCATGGGGCCATGTGTGGAAAAGCAAGTTCCGCCGGATCGAAGAGACTTTCGGCTGTGCTGCTGGATGATGGACATGAAACGGGTTCGTCAGGAGAGAAAGTGTTTGTGCGAATCATATTCAGATAATCAAAAGTGGCCGAGCAAGCGGACGAAGAAACATCGTGAGATCCCTCATGGCATAGAGAAGCATATGACAGGCGTTCTTGAAGCTTGGAGAAGGCTCCTTGAATAGTGGCAGTGACCACTGGGAACATCACATGAACACGTGATGGTGGAATCCGCAGTGGAGTACCAAATTCCGCTGGCCATAATAAATCGAGGCTCGTCGAATCCTCGTCTCCGGACGGGCGAGCATGATCGTTGAAGTCCTCTGGCGAAAGTGTCTGGAGTGTTGTTCGTACTCCCCGCATGATAACAATAACATCCATTGGAGTTGTGTTCAGGAACTTTTTGTAATTCTCTTTCGTCCCACTATGGGTCGAGATCCAGTGGTTGACTTGTTGACTGGCTGTCGCAAACGGAACTAATAACATGCTGCTTGCCAGGATGCGGTCCGGCTGTGTAGTATCTGGTCCTGACATCGAATTCCTCATCTTTTCGCTTGCCAAGTTGTAGTGTTCATATGCCGTTGTCAGAATCTGCATGACAGTACCAAGATCAGGTGTAGATGCAGAGATCATATCGCAACAGATACACACTGCGGATAGCGCTAAAAGTGAATGGAAGACGCTTTTGCTTTGCAATGCCAGCGTAGGCAACGATCTGTATTGCACCTTGATCTCTTTGACAGTGAGTCAATGTCCGACTGGTATGTTGAAGATAGTGGTGATACAGGTCAGTATTCGATAACGGCAGGGAAAAGTTTGCAGAATCAATGCAAAACTTCAAATTGCCCGTTGCAGTCGAAATTGGTGATGCTTTGGATGATGGCGACTTCCCGGTATTTGATGGAGTCCTAGACAGCGAGGGGAGAATGCTGCATGGTGGGCTTGGTAAGGAAAGGTTATTTGCATGGCTATTTTCAGTGGAGGCTGTCGATGAGTAAATGCACTTTTGCATCCCCAAGATGCAACGTGAACAGGACGGCTTCGCTTCATCACACTGATAATATCGTTACTGATGTGTGCCGCAGCAAAGGTGGGGCACTCACTTTGACTTTCCGTCGTTTACATTCAGCACATCCATTTCTGGACTTGAAGTGCCGTCGTCTTGTTCTGAACTCGACTGATCTTTGACCTGGGCTTTCGGAATTTTCAGGATCGTCCGAGTTCGACATTTTGATGTCTGGATTTGATGTTAACATGCTTGGGGGATGCTCATAGATCTTTTATCTTTGCAGGGTAGCAGAAAGTGTGAAATTGGGCGCTTTTCGCACTAAAATCTGACTGCGCATATATCGTTAGGCAGAACAGGCTCAATGGGGTATCCGAAAAGGTTAACCGAGCTACGTTCCTTTTGCACTGCCCTAACCTTACTCTACACAGTACAAATTTTATGACCCTGACTAAAAAAAATCAAGTAACACATAGAAAAATAACTGAATGCAATAACCTAGACAACTTCGTCTACCGCGTGCTCTACTTATACGTACATAGTGCTATTGGTTCCTTAACTGGACCTCACCTCCGCCGCAACAAACTACACAATCCATATCAGCTCTCTATACGCCTTTTTAGACACGATTCTTACTTACCAGCAGGGGTTTGGTCTAGTCTGCAGCTGGGTTATCCTTTCTACAGACATTGTACATGTATGCTTGATCTGCTCCGCCAGTGTCCAAGTTTCTGTCTCACGGTAATTCGCTTCGGTGTCGTCGTGAGCTTACTATCTCTAATTGCAGTACTATTCTCTGGTATGAGAATTTCAAATTCTGCAGGATGATAGTTGTCAATTTGCTGATACGCGGGAAGCGAGTTTTTAGGTTCCGAAGTTACATCTTCAGAGTAGCGCGGCGGATGAAGTGAATCCGAAAACCTTGTGAAGTCAGTAAAAATTGTTGCCTTTTAATGCACGGTTCCTTACATGTTTGCGTCCATATTGTATTTGACTGGTCCAAAGTCATAGGTTGACTTGTTGGTTCTGGCTGAGAAGGACAATTTGCCGCTTTTCTCGGATTTTGATTGAGCGTGTTTGGAAGCGCTTGCCGCTGCGATGATGACGGCGAGAATGATAAGGGATGCCATTTCGGAGATATATTGTGGAGGTGGATCTGAGCTGCTAAGTTGGAGACAGAAGTGACCAATCATGAAGACCAAAAACTTCTGCTCAACCTGAATGTGTTCTACATATATACAACTGGCACCATTAACCATTGCTTTCCAAGCCTACCAATGCTGATGCCTCGTGCCACGATTGCAATGGGGCGCTGCGCCCTCGTAAACGTATTCTTTGTTACAATATCATAATTCTACATTCATGCACTCAGCCCTGTTTGCTTGTTGACTTAATACAGGGGGCGTACTTCGTATTGCGTTCCGGCGACAGGCCGCACTTCCTTAGTCAACTTCAAGCATGAGCTTACATCGAACTTGTTCTTAGCAACGCCGTTTCTCTACTTCCTCAGCCACCCGAGCTGGAGTATTTGGAATATTACATCCATTACTAACATGTTTCCCGTCCCGTTGGTGTGGCCATCCGTCATCTACTCAGCCCTATTCGGGTCCCGCCTATGGACAGGGGGCGTATTCGCTTCGAGGACAGGGGGCGCATTCGCTTGCGGCGAGGCGCCTCCAGCGTTGCATTGATATGATCGAAGTAGCGATATCATTTAGAAGTGTACTTACAAAAATTCAGGAGCTGCGGCATTAGACCCAATCACTGACCGATCCCCTATCCTATGACAAATATTTAGAAAAGCTGCTTCTAAGATTTCCTAGAGATGGGAAAGCGAGCGAGCCTATTAGCACTTGAATGGCAGTAAAGAATTCAAAATAGTGGAAATTAGACTCCTTCACTGTTTGTTACCTTCTAAGTTTCCCTTGAAAACTACCTAGTCTAGAAATTCGTCTCAGCGGAATTTTTGAAGTCCAGAATTGGACTATAGCACCGAGTACAATGCAACCACACGGGTTTTTCCTATTCCCGCCCCCGCGATCCGTGTTGTGCTGCTGCGACACCGTTGCAGTCAGCTAAAAAGTAACGAGATGAGGCCGTCCCATATTCATACGTCAAGTGATATGCTCCCTGTCTTGCCAAGTCCGTCAAGACTTAACCTCGCGATCAAGGAAAGAGAGCGTGCTCGTTTCTATAAGTATTTCTTCATTCACCATTCTGAATGAGCACTTCAATCCTCTCACTCATCAGTCGAGATGAAGCTTTCAGTCATATCCTCTTCGTTAGCCAGCATTGCGCTATCATTACTTCCCAGCATCAACGCTCAAAGCTCACTTCCAGCTTTTAACCAAAGCACTACCTGCACAGGAATATGTCAAGAACTCGTACCACTCGCCATCGAGTTCGAGCATGACTCTCATGCACATACCCCACGGGACGACTTTTATAGCATTCCGACCAATTTCACACCCTCCATGAAACCAGGCACCCTTCTGCGCGTGGAGACTCACACCAATCTCACCAACTACACTGTTCCATCTAGTCTAACCATGTCTCGCATTATCTACACATCCGAGAGTCTCAACGGGACTGTTGTGCCCGTTTCTGCATTTGTTCTCTGGCCATACTCTCCTTTCGAATACACCAATACCAGCAGAGCGAGCAATACAACCAAATTCCCTCTGGTAGCATGGGCCCACGGCACTTCAGGGCAATTTGTGGATTGTGCTCCAAGCAGTTATCGATCTCTGCAGTATCAATTCATGACTTCCTATTCCATTGCAATGGAGGGGTTCGCTGTCGTCGCAACTGATTATGCCGGGCTTGGGGTCACAACGTTACCGAATGGAGAACAATCACACCCCTGGCTTGCAGGTCCTGCTGGAGCTAATGACGTTGCGTATGCTATTGAAGCGGCCAGAAATGCTTTCCCAGCTCAATTGAATGCAGAAGGTTCATTCGTAACCATGGGCCATTCTCAAGGTGGTAATGTTGCCTGGGCGTTTGCAGAGCGTCAAGCAAAATCACCTGTGCCTGGATATCTTGGTACCATTTCCATATCCCCGCCAACCAGAATCATTGAGCTGGTAAATTCAGCTTTGAAGTTGCTAGCGACTACACCGATTACTTCTCTTCCGGTTTGGCCTCCGATTGTGGCTACTCTTCAGCCCGATATTATCGCAGCAATCACAGCTGTCTACCCAGCCTACAACTTCTCAGGCATGACTCCTCTCTCATACGACCGTTGGAATAACGTTGTCAAGCTGCTCCAAGGATGTACACCAACTGGTGGCGCAGCATTCGCCGATGTCCCTCTTGCTCAGCTTGCGAAGCCGGGATGGACTAATAACACCTACGTCCAACAATGGCAAGACGCTGTCGCCGTGTCTGGGAAGAAATTCCAAGGCCCTCTCCTCATCCTTGCTGGAGATAGAGACGTGATTCCTGTCACAGAGGGTGAGGCCCTTCAAGAGGGCGTCAGTGCGAGCTGCAAAGCAAGTCATGACCAGAGTTTGGAGGTGGTCACCTATGCTGCTATGGAGCATTTCCCTGTCATCCAGGCTAGTCATATGAAGTGGATCAATTGGATCAAGGCAAGATTCAATGAGGATGCTAATTCTACAAAGAAGGTAGCAGTGTGTGGAATGTGAAGTGAAATTCAAGGCTTCAACACAAACTATACTGTGCAAGGTATCCCACCGAACTGGTTGGTAGATTGGGTGAGCCCTCTCGAGGGCTGGAAACTGGCGCTGTAGGAATTTTCCTGGACCTTTTTGAAAGGTGATATGGGTGTATATTGGAGTTGTAATAAGTAACTGCGTTTGAGAGAATAAAATATGGCACACGATTCTGAATTGCACAGTGTTTCAAACACTGAGATGTTAAGTAGAGATACCTAAAAGTTGCGTTTCGTCCGACAGTCGGCACGTATTTAAGCAAGTATATGCTATATTGTTGCACTCCTTCTGCATGAAGACATGTGTCTGTACTGTGCTAAGTCGAATTTGACAGCACGAGAGTGCACGCTGAGGCAGCTGAGAGATCTTCGATTTTTGGGACCTGTAAAAAGTCTAGTCACAGGAGCACAACTATCTGCTCCTGGTAAGCCACCAGGTGTTTCCTTAAGTCTGTCGAATGTTAAAAGTACAGCACGTCCAAGAATATTCAAGAACAACGAAGGTACGTAAAATCAAATTACGATGCGAAAATTACAAGCAAAGAACCCAGAATTTTACCACAGGTCTTGGAAGCATTCAACCACGCAGAGCTTCGCACCTAGCTCATGAAATCTGCCAGGGGCACTAATAAGCTTAAAGCAGATGAAATGAAACAACACCTCAGCAAATCCGCACAAATCTTTGAGTTCTTTTGAGGCGAGAAGTACTTGTACAAGCAACACCTCGCGAATATGGAAAGTGGGGCTCGCGGGGAGGTTGTCAAGCCCGATGCGGGGTATGATTATGACGTCGTTAACGTCACAGGCCCGACTTTCCTTCCTCTCCGAGCCAAATATCTTGAAATAAGCAAATCAGGTATCGCATTGATTGGGTATTATACATAGTCAGCCCGCGTCTAGTAGTCTTCGTCGTAATCTTACGGTTTAAGGAAAGCTTGGTTGAAGCTTGATTCTCTAAAACAGACGTCATCCGAAGTCCAGCCTCTCACATATAAACCTGCCCTGCCTTCTTCGCTGCCAAGGCTCTGGGTCAAGCAACTTCACGTCTATACAAGCACGAAGCTTTCAATAACTCTCGGGTTGATCCTTTTTAAAGACGAGCAAACGTTCCGTAAACTCCAATCAACATTCTACGTTAGCCTCTGCATCAGAAACCCCAATCATGGCGGATGTAAGCAACCTCGTTTCCTACCTTGAAATGAGACTAACGTGTTCTACATAGAACGCTCAAGTACCATCGTCCTCCGAAAAGCCTGTCCATGAACGGCAAGGCGAGCAGGCTGCGAAGGAACAACCTAAGGCTGATTCTACCGACAAGGACACTGGGGGTGATAATGGCGCTGCGCCTGATGAAGAGAAGAAAGCAGACCAGGATCCGGATCGGAAAAGGGAAACACTGGCTATTGCCAAGGGACATCATGGGGATGGAAATGAGGGGCCAGGAGTGCATAGTGTAGAGGAGATGAAGGCTGCTGCTGCGAAGAATTAAGGCTACTGCGGCCGGTTAGGCTTGCGGAATCAGTGTTGCTGCGCTCTAGCTCCTGCACCCTGTAGTATAACTATCATCTTCGTGATTTCAATGTGCCCTTTCTGCTCCTTCTCCTCTTTGTGCCTCAGCTACTCTCTATCCTCTCTGAAATTTGTGACCTTCCGGCAACGTCCATGTAACTTTTCATCAGTGTTAACCGTTTTGTAGAGCCCAGATATTGCATGTCAACCTTCAGCATTGTTTTCTCCTTGCTTGTCTTGGGTACGAGCATTCTTATTGGGATTTTCTCCTGCTACTTAGAGAAGATCACCACGCAAAAGTTTTTACATCCCAGGATGTGTCGCTTTCATGAAGCTTGGTGGACGGTTGTCGAAAGAGCTGAGGAAGTATCCAAATCTTTCAAACTTCATCTATTGCGAAAGTAATCTTAGCAAAGTTTACTACCCGAAATTAGTCGGCAAGTAAGCATACTCCTCGACTTCCCACCTTGGCTCTTTTCGAATAATATTGGCATGCAGGCCGCTTCCAGGCCAATTGGAGAGGACCCTATCCATTTGATACTACCTTTGGACCAAGAGCTGCATCCTTGACTCTGGACGTTCCGAGGGGAGGTACGAAGGAAGAATGTGACCCAGAAAACCCACGTCTCTGGTAACAGGTCTCGGGTTCGGTATGCGTATTCGATAGCGAGTTGCGACTTGCTTGGTCATGTTAGCTATCCATAATAGAGAGAGCATTTGCGCTTACCCGACGCCGCCTAGGCCAACGAGCGCGGTCCGAGATCCCGAGACAGCACATTTTTGGTGGATCTGATCAAGTATCCCTCGCTCGACGAAGTCTGTGTCGCGACTGAAGGGTATAACGACTGACGGGTTCGGTGAGGTCTCTGGTCTCTCTGGGAGCTCCTTCCAATTGGACGATTTCGTAGGACTGAGCTCTCAACCCTGCACGTTTTGCTTATGCTGCGTGTTTCTCTTACGGTCCATTATTTGCATACATGTGTTTAATTCAACATAATACTACGCCTACGCCCTTTCCCCCCCCTCCTCCTCCATCAATGCTCTCCAATCAACCTCGTTCGGCCTCCACCCCAGCTTCCTCAACTTATCCGCGCGGAACCTC
>Ga0302140_10006681_pt1 | contig 14463 bp, 11 predicted proteins | sample I_Bog_E1_1_FD_202095 | JGI IMG/M metagenome (GOLD analysis project Ga0302140, IMG submission 202095) | Peat permafrost microbial communities from Stordalen Mire near Abisko, Sweden - I_Bog_E1_1 | ecosystem: Environmental > Terrestrial > Soil > Wetlands > Peat | place: Sweden: Abisko, Stordalen...
TCCGGCATCTCCGATCGGGTGCAGAGTGCGACATAGGTTGTCACCGAAGGCAGGTCCGGCGCGAGCTGCTCCACCAGGGCGGTGAAGGTCAGGTCGAAGAAGATCACCCGGTCTTCTGCATGTGCGACAATGTAACGAAGCTGTTCGGGAAACAGCCGTGGATTGACCGTGTGCAGCACCGAACCGGTGCCGCTGACGCCGAAGAACAGTTCCAGGTGCCGGTGATGGTTCCAGGCGAGCGTCGCCACCCGATCGCCCGGCGCGATCCCCAGCCGGCCCAGCGCCTGCGCCGCCTGTTTCGACCGTTTCGCGACTACCCCCCAACTGCCGCGGTGAATCGACCCGTCCAGCATGCGCGAGACGATCTCGCCATCCGGGCGATAGCGTTCGGCGTAGTCCAGAAGTGACGAAATCAGCAGCGGGCGTTGCTGCATGAGTCCGAACATGGGTGATCCTCCGGAGGCTGTTTGCCGGTCGGCGACCGGACTGCTATAGTGCCGGCCAAGCGGCAGGGCCGCAATGGGCGGCTCTGATTCGGGAGGGCGACCAATGACATACGATCTGTTGATTAAAGACGGGCGCGTCGTGGACGGGTCCGGCATGCCGGCGTTTCGCGGCGACGTGGGTATCAAGGACGGCAAGATCGTCGAAATCGGCAAGCTGAGCGGGCCGGCGGCGCGCACCGTCAACGCTGACGGGCGAGCGGTGGCGCCCGGCTTCATCGACAATCACGCGCATTACGACGGCCAGGTCACCTGGGACCCGCTGTGCACCTTCTCGCCGCAACATGGCGCGACGACGGTGATCTTCGGCAACTGCTCCCTGGCGCTCGCGCCGGTGCGCCCGAGCGCGAAAGCGAAGTCACGGACGGCGGAGTTCTTGTCGTACGTGGAAGCGATCCCGATGGAGGTGCTGTCCACCATCGACGTCGATTGGGAAACGATGCCGCAATACATGGACAAGCTGGACAAGCGGCTTGGTGTCAATACCGGAACCTTGATCGGCCATACGCCGCTGCGTTACTACGTGATGGGCGACGACTGCCAGAAGCGTGAGGCAACATCGGACGAAATCAAAGCCATGCAGGACGTCGTCCGCGAAGGCATGACCGCCGGCGCGCTGGGGCTTTCGTTGTCGCGGCAGAAGGGACATTTTGACCCGCAGGGCGTGCCGATCCCGGCCTTGTGGGCCAGCGATGATGAAGTTTTTGCGCTGTGCGACGTGCTGCGCGAACTCAGCACCGGAACGATCCAGGTCGGCGGCGGCGTCGATCAGGAACTGAAAGACGGCATGATCGCCCGCATCGCGGAAGCGACGGGGCGGACGGTGGTTTACAACAGCCTCAGCCAGACCGTGCGCAGCCCTGACAAGTGGAAGCAGCACATGGCGCGCGTGGACGAAACCGTTGCGCAAGGCATTCGCGCCTATCCGATGTGCAGCCCGAATCGGGTGACGCAGGACTTTACGATGCATAATTGCCAGGTCTTCCGCGGCCTGCCCACCTGGCATCCGATCCTGATTTCGTCCGACGAAGAAAAAATGCGCGCTTATGCCGACCCCGCGGTACGCGACAAGCTGCATGCCGAGGCGGTGGAACGGTCGGTGCCCACAACCGGCGCGATCGGATTCTCGAAGACCTGGTGGGACTATATGTGGGTGAACGAACCGGCACTGGAGAAGAACAAGCACCTGCAGTTCAAAAGCATCGGCGAGATCGCCAAGATGCAGGGCAAGCGGGTGATCGATGCGTTCCTGGACCTGGTGGTCGAGGAAAACCTCAACACGCGCTTCCTGCAAGCCGAGAACAACGTCGATGACGAGGCGCTGCGCACGATCCTGACCTATCCAAACGCGATCATCGGGTTGGGGGACGGCGGCGCGCATGTGCAGTTCCACGGCGGCTACGGCTACACCACGCGCCTGCTGGGCGAGTGGGTGCGCGAGCGCAAGGCGATGACCCTGGAACAGGCGGTGCGGCGGTTGACGTTCGAATCCGCCTCGGCTTTCGGTATCCACGACCGTGGCATGCTGCGGCCGGGCCTGGCGGGCGATATCGTGATCTTCGATCCCGACACGGTGAATGCCGGCAAAGAAACGGTGGTGCGGGACTTCCCGGCCGGTGGCTGGCGCATCAAGGAAGAGGCGATCGGCATCCACTACACGATCGTCAATGGCCAGGTGCTGCTGGAGGACGGTGTCCACACCGGTGCCCTGCCCGGCCGGGTTATTCGCAATTCCTGGTACCATCAGCACCGGAACTGAGTACGACTGACATGCCCGCCTCGTCCTTCCCGGGCGAGGCGGGCATGCTTTTTCAAGGCGAACACACGATGCTTGCGACCCCCGGTTTCCACCACCTGCACCTCAACAGCGTCGATCCCGACGCGGCGATCGACTTTTATGTCCGCCAGTTTCCGACCGGATCGAAAGGCGTCTGGGGTGGACATCCGGCGTTTCTGGCACCGAACAACGTGATGATCCTGTTCAACAAGGTCGACACGCCGCCGGTGTCGGAACCGCAAAGCGCGATCTGGCACTTCGGCTGGCACGTCCCCGATGCCCGCGCCACCTTGGAAAGTTTCAAACACCGGCCCGAGGTCAAATTGCTGCCGCTTTACACCACCGATGAAGGCGGATCGGTGTTGATCAGCAGCGACACCTGGCCCAACGTCGGCGGCGTCCTCGGCCTCACCAAGGCGCAAATCGCCGAGGCTCGGGCAACCGGCGCGAAGCCGCCCGGCGGTGGCGGGTTTGCCTATCTCGAAGGCCCGGACAACGCCCTTATCGAAATCGCCGGCAACCATCCGGCGGAACGTTTTAATCACGTGCACATGTGGCAGGAACATCCGCTCTGCGCTTTATTGTGGTATCAGAAGCATCTGAATGCACCAGTGCGGCCAGGCTTCACCCCGACGACCATGACCGAGGCGGATTGCCAGGTGCCGCGCGGTGCGGATCGCAGTTGGCCGTCCCTGAAGATCGAAGGGATGTTCCGCCAGCCGCGCGCCGGCGTGGAGTTCGGGGACATCGTGCTCACCTGGTACGCCAACCAGGGCGAGGCACCGCTGGTCAGCCCGCGCGGCCAGTTGCAGGATCATTTCGCCTTAAGTGTAGCGGACCTGGACGCATGGATCACGAAATTGCGAGATGAGGGCGTGGCTTTTCTGGAGCCGCCGTACCGTCTTGGCGACACGCGCGCGGTGATGATCGAGGGACCGAGCCGGGAGGCGATCGAACTGGTGGAGGCGGGGTAAGCGGCCCCCTCTTGGTTTTGCCCCCTCGGTGCGCCACCATGCGCGGTGAACGCCCTGGGGGATCTTCACCGATGCTGAAATTGCTCGCTATGGCCGCCGCGCTGCTGGCAGGCACCGCCGCCGCAGCACAGGCGGCCACGTTGGACGCCGTCCGTCAGCGGGGCAATGTGTCCTGTGGCGTCAATGTCGGGCTCGGCGGGTTTTCGATGCCGGACAGCAAGGGAGTCTGGCGTGGCCTTGACGTCGATGCCTGCCGAGCGGTCGCGGCGGCGGTATTCGGGGATGCGGAGAAGGTGCGGTATGTGCCGACCACCGGCACCAGCCGGTTCGCCGCGTTGCAATCGGGGGAAATCGATATCCTGTCGCGCAACACCACCTTCACCTATCTGCGCGATGTCAGCATCGGTCTGCGCATGGTGATGGTGAATTTTTACGACGGGCAGGGTTTCCTGGTGCCGAAGACGGCCAAGGTGGAGCATCTGCCGGACCTGGCCGGCGGCACGATCTGCATGTTGCAAGGCTCGACGCATGAATTGAACCTCGCGGACTGGATGAAGCAGCATAAGACCGAGTTCCATATCGTGCTGCTGGATACGACGGACGTGCTGATCAAGACCTTGCTGTCCGGCCGCTGCGATGCGGCGTCGTCGGACAGTTCGAACCTGGCCTCGATCCGCGGCGCGGGTTTGCCAAATCCGGATGATTTTGTGATCTTGCCAGACCGTATCAGCAAGGAGCCGCTGGGGCCGATGGTGCGGCGGGCGGACGACCAGTGGCTGGATATCGTGCGCTGGTCGATGATGGCGATGCTGGAAGCCGAGGAACTTGGTGTCACCGCGGCCAATGCGGATCAGATGCTGGCGGAGAGTGCGAACCCAACCGTGCAGCGCCTGCTGGGCAAAACCGGGGATTTCGGCAAGCTTATGGGGCTGGACAATGCCTGGGCGTTCAATGTGATCAAGCAGGTCGGCAATTATGGCGAAAGCTATGAACGCAATGTTGGCAAGGGCAGTTCACTGAAGCTGGACCGTGGTCCGAATGCGTCGTGGACGCAGGGCGGGTTGATGTACGCGATTCCGTTCCGATGAGGCACTTTATTGAACCGCTTCTGTCGCTGCTGCTGGCCGCGCTGCTGATTGGCGGCGGGCAGTACGCCGCGGCTAACGGATTGGTCTCACCGCTGATCCTGCCGGCGCCCTCCGAGGTGTTGGTCGCCATGATCGATGGTTTTCGGTCCGGCAATTATCTCACGGACCTGCTGTCCACCACCGGATCGTTGCTCGCGGGCTTTGCACTCGGCACCGTCATATCCCTTGTGTTCGCCGGCCTGCTGATCAGCCTGCCGCTGCTGGAGCGTGTGCTGACCCCCTTCATCGTCGCGTTTCAAAGCATGCCGAAAGTCGCCATCGCCCCGCTGATCATCCTGTGGATCGGGTTCGGTGAGGCCTCGAAGATCGTGATCGTCGTCACCGTCTGCTTCTTTCCGATCATGGTGAACACACTGCAAGGCCTGCGCATCCGCGATCGCGACCGTTACGAGCTGCTGCGGTCGCTGGGTGCCAGCCGCTGGCAGATGTTCTGGCACCTGCGTTTGCCAGATGCCGTGCCTTACATTTTTGCCGGCCTTCACATCGGTGCGATCTTTGCGCTGATCGGCGCGGTCGTCGCGGAATTCGTCGGCTCCAGCTCCGGCCTCGGGTATGCGATGTTGCAAGCGAAGGCCAGCTTCGACGTGCCGGGGGTTTATGTCTGTCTGTTCCTTCTGATGGTGCTCGGGATCGCATTGAACATGATTATGACCAGGATCGAACGGCGCATGTCGTTCTGGGCGCAGGACTTGTCAAGCGTGACGCCATGATCACGCGCCGCGCTCTGGGGGCGACAGCGTTGGGGGCGACAGCGTTGGGGGCGACAGCGTTGGGGGCGACCCTCGCTGCCAGACAAGCCAAAGCCGAGGGCCCGACCAAGGTGACCGCCGGCTATCCCACTGTGGTGCGCGACATCATGGGGGCCTATTACACCTCGGTGCCAAAGGCACTGTTCTGGAACGACGAGGGCCTGGACGTGACCATCATCGGCTTCCCCGGCGCCAACGCCGCCGCCGAGGCGCTGGAGGTCGGCCGAGTCGATGTGGCCTTGATGACAAACTCGGCGACACTGACCCTGTTGGATAAATTTCCGGGATCGGGCGCGGTCGTCGTCTATACCTTCGCCAATGGTTTCACCGCGCTGCCCGCGGTGCGCCAGGACAGTCCGCTGCACTTCATTCGCGAACTCGCCGGCAAGCAGGTGGGCGTGCAGAACCTGGCGAATTCGCAGGTCCAGGTCGTCAAGGCGTTGATGAAACTGGATGGCGGCGATCCCGCCTCGCTGCGGTTCATTCCGATCGGCGAAGGGGTCGAGGAAGCCCATGCGGTGGCGACCAACCGTGTGGATGCTTTGGCCCTGTTCGACGGCGCTTATGCCCAGATCGAAAGCGAAGGCATCCCGCTGCGCGAATTGCAAGGCCAGACCTTCGATCCGTCAACCATCGGGTTCATGAGCGGCGGGCTGACCCGGAAGGACTTCCTCGCGGCGCATCGCGACATTGTCGTGGGGTTCTATCGCGGCATCGCCAAGGGCACGTTGTTCGCGCACATCAATCCGGTAGCATCGGTGCGAATCCATTGGGCGCAATATCCTGATCTGAAGCCGCGCAACGTACCGGACGACGAAGCGATGCGGCGGTCGCTGATGCAGGTCAACGCGCGTCTGCGCAATGTGTTTCCGGTGGACGGGCTGATCGGCAATTCCTCGGCGGCGCAGATCGATGCCTTTCAAACGCTGCTGCTGGAAGGCGGCATCATCCGCCACAAGCTGGACCCGGCGTCGTTCTGGCGGTCCGATGTGATCCGGGAGATCAACGATTTCGACCACGCCACCGTCGAACAACAGGCGCGCGCGTGGCAGGGATAAGGAACGGACGATGCGAATCTGGTACCAATTGCTGTCATCCGAAACCGGCATGCGCGCCTTCATCGACGGCACGCAGGCGCTGGTTGACAAAGCGGCCTCGCCCGGCACGATGGTTGAAGTGCATGGCACGCGTGAGGGCGCGCTGGGCGATCAGTATCGCTTTATGGCGCATTACGACACGCGCGAAGTCATCGAGAACGGCCTGAAAATTCGCCGCGACGGCGGTTACGATGCGTTCGTCGTTGCCAACTCGCTCGATCCCGCGCTGGTGGAGTTGCGGGAAATTCTCGATATTCCCGTATTGTCCTTCATGGAAGTGTCCTGCTTCACCGCGTGCATGATGGGTGAGACCTTCGGTCTTGTCGTGCCGAACGACAAGTTCATGTCGCGCTATAAGGAAATCGTTTACGGCTACGGCCTGCGCGACCGGATGACCGGTGTCGAGCCGCTGTCCTACGACAACATTCGCAGCATCGGCGACGCCTTCGCCGCGGGTGGGCCGCTGGTGCGGGAAACCATCGCCGTCAGCCGCAAAGTGATCGCACAAGGAGCGGAGGTGCTGATCCTGCCGGGTCCCGCCGCGGCAGTGATGGCCACGCATGATCAACGGGAAATCGACGGCATCCCGGTGCTCGATTCCTACAGCCTGCTGGTGAAGATGGCCGAGGCTCTGGTGGGCATGAAGCGCCTCACCGGCATCCATGTCAGCCGCCGCCGCTTGTACCAGTCCCCGGCTCCTGATTTGCTGCGCAAGGCCGCGGCGATCCACGGGTTCTCCGATCTGCTGGGGCGCTGATGCTGCATATCGACGGGGTTGCGAAAACCTATGTGCTGCAGGACAAACGCCGAGCCGTCGCGTTGCTGCCGGTCCAGGCTCGGATTGCGCCCGGGGAGTTCGTCAGTTTCGTGGGCCCCAGCGGCTGCGGCAAAACCACGCTGTTGAAAATTTGCGCCGGCCTGATCTCGCAGTCGGAAGGCAAGGTCACCTTCGCCGGCACCGGACGAGCGGTGCGGCCGGCCGAATACGGCTTCGTCTTTCAGGCTCCGGCGTTGTTGCCCTGGCGGACCGTGCTGGCGAACGTGATGCTGCCAGCCGACATCATGCATCTGTCGCGCGAGGCGGCGCGCGACCGGGCACGGCGATTGCTCGAACTGGTGCATCTTGCCGATGCCGGCACTAAGTACCCGCGCGAGCTTTCCGGCGGCATGCAGCAGCGCGTTGCCATCGCCCGAGCATTGTTGCATAATCCGGCGATGCTGTTCATGGATGAACCGTTCGGCGCGCTGGATGCGATGACGCGGGAAAACCTGAACGCGGAACTTCAGGACATCCACCTGACGCAGAATAAGACCGTGCTGTTCGTGACGCATGATATCGAGGAGGCCGTGCTGCTGTCCGATCGCATCCTGGTGATGTCCAGCGGCCCCGGACGCGTGGTATCCGATGTCACGATCCCGTTGCCGCGCCCGCGCGATGTTTCCATCAAGCGCATGCCGGAATTTTACGCGCTGACCGCGGCGATCCGATCGGCTCTGGAACGCCCCCGGGTGCCGGACCGCGAGCAAACCACACTGCAGGAGACATGACGTGCGCATCTGGTACCAATTGGTTTCATCCGAATCCGGACGTGGCCCGTTCCTGTCCACATTGCAAAAACTGTGCGACGGCGCGTCGGCACCGGGCACCACGGTGGAAGTTCGTGGCACACAACATGGCGCACTGGGCGATCAGTTGCGCATCGTCTATCACTACGACGTGCGCGAAATCATCGACAACGGCCTGCGCCTGCGCCGATCGGGCGGCTACGACGCCTTCGTGATTGCCAATTCGCTGGACGGCGCCCTGGTCGAACTGCGGGAGATCCTGGACATCCCCGTTCTGTCCTTCATGGACGTCGCCTGCGCGGTCGCCAGCCAGATGGGCGAAAAGGTCGGCGTGCTGTCCCCCTATGCCCGAATGTCGCCACGCTACCGGGAAGTGTCGTGCGGCTATTTGCCGGCGGAGAAGCTGGCGTCGGTGGAATCGGTGATGCCGGAAGCCGTGCCGGGATTCCGCGACGCCTTCGCCAGTCCGGAAGCCGGCGACCGCGCGATCGAACAGATTTTCGCCGCCGGCCGCCGCGCGCTGGACAAGGGCGCGGACGTGCTGATCCCGGCGGGTCCGGCCGCGGCGCTGCTGGCCCATCGCGGCATCTTCGAACTGGATGGCGCGCCGCTGCTCGACGTTTACCGGCTGCTGGTGAAATACGCCGAGATGATGGTGGCGATGCAGAAGCTGACCGGCGTGCATGTCAGCCGGCGGCAGATGTACCAGAAGCCGGAGGCCGCCACACTGGCGCAGATTGCCGATGCCCGCGGGATCGATCTGCTGCGCGAGCCCTGACGAATCGCCGGGAACCCTGCTGCGTCAGGCGTTCCCGGTCAGGAAGTTCATCGCCGCCTGCACGCCGCCCGCCTTGTGCGGCACACCAGCGGCCTGCAGCCCCATCTCGACTCCGGCCAAGGTCCCGGCGAGTTGCAGCACGCCCAGATCGCCCATATGGCCGATCCGGAAAACCTTGCCATCGAGCGGTCCCAGCCCGTTGCCGAGACTCATGTTGAACCGCTCCAGGATCACCGTCCGCAGCTTGTCCGCGTTATGACCATCCGGCGTGCGAATGGCGGTGACCCCCGGCGCATAGGCCCGCGGATCCTGGCATTGCAATTCCAGGCCCCAGGCCCGCACCGCGCGTCGCGTCGCCTCCGCATAGCGGTTGTGCCGCGCGAAGACGTTTTGCAGCCCCTCCTCCAACAGCATGTCCAGCGCTTCGTTCAGCGCGTAGAACAGGTTGACGGCGGGGGTGTAGGGGAACAGCCCGGTCTTGTTGGCGCCGACCAGCGGCTCCCAATCCCAGTAGCTCCGCCGCGAACCGCCGCCCCCACGGGAGGCGGCCAGGGCCTTGTCGCTGACCGCGGTGAAGGACAGGCCGGGCGGCACCATCAACCCCTTCTGCGAGCCGGCGATCGTTACATCGACGCCCCACTGGTCGTGGCGGTAGTCGGCGCAGGCCAGCGACGAGATCGCATCGACCATCAGCAGGGCCGGGTGCTTCGCCTGGTCCATGGCAGCGCGCACCGCGGGAATCTCGGACAGGCAGCTCGTCGAGGTTTCGCTGTGCACGACGCAGACGGCCTTGATCCGATGTTCCCGGTCGTCGCGCAGGACTGCGCCGATGGCACCGGGGTCGGCGCCGCGGCGCCAGTCGGTGTCCAACGCCTGGACGTCCAGGCCGTGGCGCAGCGCCAGTTGTTCCCACAAGTGGGCGAACTGGCCGGTGCGCGACAGCAGCACGCGGTCGCCTGGTGCCAGCGTGTTGACCATGGCGGATTCCCAGGCGCCGGTGCCGGATGCCGGGAAAATCCCAATCAGCCCCTGGGTCTGGAACACCTGGCGCAACTTCGCGGTCACCGCCTGGCCGAGGCGGCCGAATTCCGGGCCCCGGTGGTTGATCGCGTTGCGGTCCATAGCGCGCAGGACCCGTTCGGGCAGATTGGTCGGCCCGGGAGTCTGCAGGAAGTGTCGGCCGGCCACATAGTCGGACATTGGGATCGTATCCTCCAAGGCCGCGGTAAGGAGCATGGGTGACGTCGGAAAGCAAGGACGTTGCCGGATTGCAGGGATGCGCTGAGGGCAGGGGTGGCGGACTATCCCACGGCCCGAGGCGCCTCCGGAACAGGCTTTCGACCGAGCAACCCCATCGGCATCAGCAACGACTTTCCAGGGCAGCAGGCTGGACGAGCTGCGGGCGGCGCCGCGTCCACTTGACCCAGCGGCCGGGGCCTGGATACTGACCAGTAGGTTGAGGAGGCATGGCGATGAAATTCGGCATTTTCTACGAGTTGCAATGCCCGCGTCCGTGGGAGGCGAACACCGAACGGGACCTGTACCAGAACGCGCTCACGCAGGTGGAACTGGCCGACAAGCTGGGATATCATTACGCCTGGGAAGTGGAACATCATTTCCTGGAAGAATACTCTCATTCACCGCAGCCCGAGGTGTTCCTGGCCGCCGCCAGCCAACGGACGAAGAACATCCGGCTGGGGCACGGGATCATCCAATTGACCACCAACCATCCCGCTCGGGTGGCCGAAAAGGTGGCGTGCCTGGATCTGGTCAGCAACGGCCGGGTCGAGTTCGGCATGGGCGAGGGCGCCAGCATCACCGAACTCGGCCCGTTCGACAGGGCGATGGAGGACAAGCAGGCGGTGTGGGAGGACGGCGTCCGCTGCGTGCTGCCGATGTTCAAGGATGGCGGCTGGGAATATGACGGGCCGTATTTCAAGTTCCCGCTGCGCAATGTGCTGCCGAAGCCGGTGCAGAAGCCGCATCCGCCGCTGTGGGTGGCGTGCAGCCAGTTGGAAACGATCGAGCTGGCAGGGCGGTGCGGGATCGGCGCGCTGGGGTTCCAGTTCCTGTCGGCGGAAATGGCGCATGCATGGGTGCATGCGTATTATAACGCGTTTACCAAGCGGCAGCGGAAGCTGACGGATTATCAGTCGAACTGCAACATCGCCATGGTGTCGTATTTCATGTGCGCTGAGACGGATGAGGAAGCGCGACGGCGGGCGGATGGGGTGACATTCTTTCAGTTCTCGCTGGCCTACTATAGCGGTTCCCGCAACCGGGAACGGCCGCCGCCGGGATCGGTAAATTTGTGGGATGAATATCTGGCCTGGAAGAAGGCTAATCCTGAGCTGGCCCATAAGGCGCTGACCGGCGGGTTGATCGGGTCTCCGGAGACCATCCGGCGGAAGTTGCGACGGTTCCAGAGTTCGCATGTGGATCAGATCATTCTGCTGAACCAGGCGGGGAAGAATGCGCACTCGGATATCTGTGAAAGTCTGGAGCTGTTCGCGAAAGAGGTGATGCCAGAATTCGTTTCGGACGAAACCGAGCACCAGGCGTGGAAGCAGCGGGTGTTGAACGGGTCGATTGTGCTGGAGGAACTGGATACGACCCCGTACAAGGAACGCGCGGGGGTTGGGAAAGGCGTGGCGATTTCGAAACTGGCGACCACGGGGGTGGAGGCGCAGGCGGCGGCGTAGGATGCGGACGCTGGATCAATGCGACGAACTCCGGCGTTTCGATCCGAGCGCGGTCAGCGTTCAATGTTCCCGTCATGGTCGGATTTCACAGTCGTCGGTAAGCAGGACGACACTGGGTTTCCCAACGTCATGGCGGGCGCAGGCCCGCCATCCACGACTTTCGCACGTGCAGCCACGCAAGTCATGGATGGTGCGCCTTCGCGTACCATGACGCGTAAAGCAATGCCGTCGCCCAAATTACCGACTGCTGAGTAAGTCGAGTCCGCTGATGTTCATGGGACCGGCGCAAACGATCACGTCCATCCGGTCGTGGCCGGCACAAGGCTGGCCGTGACGGAAAAGCGCGCGATGCCACCCTAATTTAGCGCCCGTGAGGGCAAGCCCGGGCACGACGAGAGAAGGCGTCGATCGGCTCCCGCGTTCACATATCCGTGCGTCCCGCCGTTCCGAGCCGAATGCGCATTGCGGGCGATCTTTTCCTCCGGCACCGTCCATCCTCGTACCAACCGAGGAATCGATGCGAAGCTTCGCTCGTTGTCGCGCATTGTTAATCTATCCGCGCTTCAGCGCAGCGTCTTTCTGGAACTTCTCCGCCGCCTGCGAGCTCGTCGGCGCCCGCTATCCCGCCGCGCCGCTCGGACTGATCACGTTGGCCGCTTTATTGCCACAGGACTGGGATATCCGGCTGATCAACCGAAATACCGAGGACCTGACGGACGCCGATCTGGACTGGGCCAATATTGTGATGACCGGCGGCATGCTGGCGCAGCAGGTCGACACCCTGGCTTTGATTGCACTCTGCCACGAGCATGGCAAGCCAGTCGTGGTCGGTGGCCCCGATCCTACCTCCAGCCCGCAGATTTATGCCACAGCCGATTTCCGCGTCCTGGGCGAAGTTGAAGGGATCATCGACGATTTTGTCACCGCGTGGCAGGCCGGAGTGCGGTCCGGGACGTTCACCGCGCCGAAATTCACCATCGATGTGACACAGACCCCGATTCCCCGTTTCGATCTTCTTAAATTTGAACATTACCTGTATGTCGGCGTGCAGTATTCCCGCGGCTGTCCCTTCACCTGCGAATTCTGCGATATCATCGAGCTGTATGGCCGGGTGCCACGCGCCAAAGCCGCGGCGCAAATGCTGGCCGAACTGGAAGCGCTGTATCAACTTGGCTATCGCGGGCACGTCGACTTCGTCGATGACAACCTGATCGGCAACAAGAAAGCCCTGAAGCTGTTCCTGCCGCAACTGGCCGCCTGGCTGAAGGCGCGCGATTATCCGTTCGAGTTCTCCACCGAAGCCTCGATCAACATGTCCGACGACGAGCAGTTGCTGGGTCTGATGCGCGCCGCGAATTTTTTCATGGTGTTTGTCGGCATCGAAAGCCCCGATCCCAAGACGTTGGTCCACACGAAGAAAAAGCAGAACACCCGGCGCAGCCTGGCGAACAGCGTGCATAAAATCTACAGCGCCGGCATGTTCGTCACCGCGGGTTTCATCGTTGGCTTCGACAGCGAGCAAGTCTCGGTCGCCGATGCCATGGCGGATTTCATCGAAGACGCGGCGATTCCCGTCTGCATGGTGGGGCTGCTGTATGCGCTGCCGAACACGCAACTGACGCGCCGCCTTGCCGTCGCGGGCCGGTTGCGTCCGGACCATGACGTGGCGTCACCCGAACTCAGCGATCAATGTTCGGCGACAACGAACTTCGAGACGTTGCGTCCGATCCGCGAAGTCCTGCTCGATTATCGGCGGATTCTGGAGCGCATTTACGACCCCGCAGCCTTCGCCGGGCGATTGCAGCGGCTGGCCGCCATGCTGGACCGGACCGGCCGGCCGCGCGAACTGCCGGCGGGGGACATCCGGCTACGGGTGGCGTCACTGGAGATGGTACACAAAATCATCAGTCGGCTACCCGAGGCGCGCAAGCCATTCTGGCAGGCCTTCATGGCCTGCGCGAAGGCGAACCCATCGGCGCTGCGGTATATCGTGACCCTGATGGCATTCTATCTGCATCTGGGGCCGTTCTCGCGACAGATTATCGCGGCGATCGACCAACGGCTGGCGGAGATCGAGCCGCAGGGCGCGGTGCCTGCTCGCAAGAGGGTGCTCGATCACGCCTAAGTGTGACGGGACGCACAACTCTCCCCCAGCTGAGCCTCCACGGCCTGCAAGGGCAGGGTGGCCCGCCCCGACCAGCCACGCCGCCCCATCCGGGGGTTCGGAACCCCGCAAATCCACCACCGTCGCCTCCGCATCCCTGGCAACCGCGGAAACATTTTCGATCCGCTCCCGGTGCAACCTTGTGTCACGCCGCGGCGGGCGCAGCGCGGTGTCCGACCTTTTGCCGCGGCGGACGGTTCTCCAGGATCGCAGCTTGCACGGCCAATCCGCGTTTGATTCCGACAAGCGCACCCCGTTCGACCAGCAGCGGCGCATAGCCAAGCGCGTCCCATCGTTGAGCGACTGACAACGCGTCGGGGCTGAAGTCCGGATACAGCCGCATCACACCGCCGCCATTTTCATAGGACTCGCGGTTGCCGCATTCCAGGTAGGATTCCACGGTGAGCCCCTCGGCCAGCACTACATCGTGCTGCGGCAGTTCGATGTGGTAGTAAGTGACGGTCTTCGCCGCGGCCTGGCGAATGGTCGTGCCGTTGATCAGCAGTTTGATCGGAACCAGCACGTCGTCGACGAACACCGCATGATCAGGTGATAGCAGCAGGGGCCGCATCGGACGCCCCTCCCCGAATGCATGCGGCGCAATCCGTATCGGCCGGACGGTCTCGGGCTTCGGATGACGGCGGCAGTCCAAGGTACGGCGGCCGATCCACTTGATTGGCTGATGCAAGCCGGACTCCGTCATCACAAGGTCCCCTTCGCGCAGCCGCTCCACCGCAACTGCGCCGCTCGGCGTAACGATACGGGTGCCGGCAGCGAAACAGGCGACCGTCTGCCCGTTCGGCTGCGCCGAGGTGGTGATGTCGCCGGTGATCGGATCGAAGGTGAGTGCACCAGTCGGGTACAAGGAGCCGAAGACGAGAGTCCCCAGGTCCGTGCCGCCATAGGAGAAATCGATGCTGGTGGTCGTGCCAGTCTGGGTGAACGCCGCGGACGCACCAACCAGCCCAGCGCTGTGCACGATGTCGCCGACAGTGAAACCGTCAA
>Ga0302140_10006686_pt1 | contig 14455 bp, 15 predicted proteins | sample I_Bog_E1_1_FD_202095 | JGI IMG/M metagenome (GOLD analysis project Ga0302140, IMG submission 202095) | Peat permafrost microbial communities from Stordalen Mire near Abisko, Sweden - I_Bog_E1_1 | ecosystem: Environmental > Terrestrial > Soil > Wetlands > Peat | place: Sweden: Abisko, Stordalen...
TGATTCGCTGGTTGCGAACTCACTGGCACCATCCGACTTCACTGGTGCAAGCCCTGCTGCATCTGCGAGCCTTATACGCAAAACTTTGACCTCCATTCCATGACACCAATCCTTTTTACGCTTTGAACCCACACCCCACAATGACTCAACGCATCGCCGCCAACCCACGGGCGGTAGGGCGCGTCACTCCGTGTACGCCGCTATTGACATCCCAGCGGACAAGCTTTCCCCAACCGGCTCAGCCCCGAAGCTTTTTGGCCTGAAACCTTCAACCTTCAACCTGAAACCTTCGTGAACCCCCCGAAATATCACTTTTATCACCGTGAACCATCCAATCGGCAATCGCCAATCCCCTCAGACCATGCCTTCGAGCATGAGGGGGATTTGTTCGAGAGTGCGGGAAAGGGAGGCTTTGACCATGGCCTCCTCCGGTTCGGGCGTGTTGGCCAGCAGCAGGCTCCAAACGGCCGAGGAATAGCAATCTTCGCGCAACACCGGCTGGTAGTCGCCACTGCAGCCCACTTTGGAGCTGCGCAGGAGCAGGTCGGCCAGTTGCACCGCCGCCACTGTATGCTGGTATTGGGGGGCCTGTTCCGGGCAATGATGGTAGCGCGCCGAAAAAACCATGAGTTCAGGCAGGCGATGCCGCTCCAGATACGAGGCGCCGAGTTCCGCATGATTGATGCCCAGCACCTCGTCTTCGATGTGGCAAAGGGGGCGGGTGGCGGCCAGGGCTTGTCGATGGATTTCGGCAAAGTGATCGGGAAAGGACCAGGCCATGACGATCTTGCCGATGTCATGCACCAGACCGGCCACATAATCGGTGTCCTCGGTGGGACCGGGCACATTGGCGGTGACTTCGCGCGTGAGCAGCGCGGTGCCGATGCAATGCTGCCAGAATTCGCGCCAGGGAAACTGGCACTGGCGCGTGAGGCGCTGAAAATCCTCGATCACGGGCGTGACCATGGCCAGTTGGCGGATCTGGCGCACGCCCAGATAAAACACCGCCTCCTCGATGCTATTCACGGGGGAGGCCAGGCCGAAGAAAACCGAATTGACGAGCCGCAGCAGACGGGACGTGAGGCTGGGATCGCGCCGGATGATTTCGGCGATCTGGGCCGTATAGCGTTGTTCCGTCAACAGCAAACCCTGCAAGGCTTTGTTGATACTGCCAAGGGATGGGAGGGACGGGCAGCGTGCCAGCTGCGCTTGAATATCACCCCGACCGAGCCGGGCAACGCTTTGTACCGTCAAAATGTGCTCCATGGTGTAAAACGATTAGACCTCGTATATATCGGCGGCGGCCGGGCAAACTTGACCCGGAAACACGGAAAAAGCGAAATGGCAGAGCATTGGGTTTGCAAAATAAATCTCAAGCCCCGGCAATTTTTTCCGATGACCCCTATGGCGGTGTCTCCGCCTTGAATTATGAAACGACCGGTCAATTTGGGAATCGCTTCCTTGAAAGCGCTGCTGATGGTGGTGGTGCTGGGCACGGTGGCTCACGGCAGCCTGCCCTATTTGCCCCTGATTGGTCCGCCACCGTTGCGGATTCAGACCGTCAAAGCACCGGCGGAGGCGGGCTTGCATCCGGTGGGCAGCCAGGCGACCAACTTGACCGCGGTGGCGGCCAGGGACGCCACGAATGTGACCGGGGTGGCCACCAGTCTGGCCATGTCCGGCGCGGGGGGGGCGGACAAGTCTTTGGGGGACGCGTTTAGCGCCACAATTTTTCAGATGCCCACGCCGGATTTGATGGGGATTTCGCCCCAGATGCTGGCCACCTATTTTTTGCCGGTGATGCAGGGAACGAATACCGTGCCGGCAGGATTGGTGCCGATTAGTTTCATGGCCCCGCTGCCGTCCGAGAAACCGGTCAAGTCGAGCCATGCGGAATACAAGGTCAAATGAACCCGGAATCCGAAGTCCGCAAGCCGCAAGTCACCCGCCAAGATAACGCAAACCAATCCCGGGGAGAGGAACAGGATTTGCGTCCGCTGGTTTGGCTTTCGCGGTTGGCGGTGCTGTGTGGTCTGGTGACCACCGGTTTTGCGGCGGAGCCGGAAACCAATTCGCCGGGGGCTAATTTTGTCGGCCCTGATTCCGTGGGCACCAACTCCGTGGGGACTAATTTGGTCGGGACGAATTCAGTGGGAACTAATTTGCTGGGAACGAATTCGTTGGTGGAGCTGGTGCCGGCCGCGAATGCCACCAATTTCGGTTCCGTTCCAGCCCAACCTGCGGCGGCCGAAGCCATTATTACGCCATCGAAGATGGATCGGTTCGATTTCATCCTGGCCACCGCCCGGTTTGATGCGAACACCCACAGTTATGCGGACGCGGAAAAGAACTTTCTGCGCTTGCTGACGGAGGATGTGCCGGAACCCATGCGGCAGACCGCGTTGTTTGAGCTGGGCCAAATGGTGCGGGGGGAAAACGATTTGCCGCGCGCGCTGGCCATCTACACCCAGTATTTGCAGCGCTGGCCGGGCGAGACCCGGACCCCGGAAGTCTATTTGCGACAGGGGCAGGTGTTGCGGGAGATGGGGTTGCCCAATCTCGCGCTGGCGAAATTTTACGGGGTCATGACCACGGCGTTGTCATTGAAGGACAATCAGTTATCGTATTACAAGGGGCTGGTATTGCAGGCCCAGGTGGAAATTGCGGAAACGCATTACACGATGGGCAAGTTCAAGGATGCGGTGGACTATTATTCCCGCCTGCTCACCCAGAATGATCCGCAATTGGACCGGGGGCAGATTCAATTCCGGCTCATCCGGTCCTTGGAGGCGCTGAAACAGCATGAGCCAGCGGCGGCGCAGGCGCAGGATTATTTGACACATTATGCGGATTCGGCGGAGGCCCCGGAGGTGCGGTATCATCTGGCGCAGGCGTTAAAGGGGCAAAACCGGAATACCGAGGCCCTGCAGCAGGTGAAACTCTTTCTGAAGGAAGAACGCGCCAGGACCACCAATAATCCGGCGGTGTGGACATACTGGCAGCAACGCGTGGGCAACGAAATTGGCAATGAGCTCTATCAGGAGGGCGACTACATGAAAGCGCTGGAGGTCTATCTGGCCCTGGCGCAACTGGATTCGTCGCCGGCCTGGCAGTTGCCGGTGCGGTACCAGGTGGCGCTGACTTATGAAAAACTGCTGCAGCCGCAGCTGGCGATGGTGGCTTATCGCAATATTATCACGAATGGAATTGCCGTGCCCGCTGCGAATCGGGCGCCGGGGTTGCAGTCCGTGCTGGACATGGCGGCCTGGCGGCTGAGTTTTCTGGAATGGAGTGACCGGGCCATGCAGTTCAACCATCCGGTCATGGCCAACGCCGAGTCAAGCGCCACCACCAATCTCAACCCCAACGTCAATCCGCCATGAATCCCGAAACGATGCTGCCCAATCTCGCCCGCGAATTGCAGGGGTATCTTTTGCTCTGCCGTGAGTTTCTCACCCTCTACACGGAGGAGAACCAGGCCCTCCGCCGGGTGGAAGCGTGGACCGCCACCCCTTTTAATGAGCAAAGAAAGCGCTTGCTCCCGCGTTTGGAATCGGGGTTAATTCAACTACGCAGCTTTCGTCAGTGGTGGGAGCGGATGCCGTCCGGGCAACGGGAAGCTTGCGGGGAGATAAGAGAATTGTTTCGGGACATTCAAAATTTGCTCCCGCGACTGTTGCTGCTCGACCGCGAAAACCAGCAGGAGATGCTGCGGCGAGGGCTGATCCCCGCCACGCAATTGCCGGCGGCCGCCAGTCAGCGTCCCAATTTTGTCGCCAGCCTGTATCGGCGTCATGCTGCGGTGTGAACCATGTCCATCGAAAAAATCATCGTCCTGGAAGACGACGCGATTGTCCGGAACAACCTGGAAAACTTCCTCCGGCGGCAGCGCTTTGACGTGGTCGCGGCACCCACGCTGGCGGCCGCGCACGACTATCTCAACCGGGACAATTATGACCTGATTTTTCTGGATATGCGGCTGCCGGACGGCGAAGGCATTGAGTTGCTGAAGCTGTTGCAAAGCCGGCCGCAACGGCCGCTGGCGGTGGTGATGACGGGATTTGGCTCCGTGGAATCGGCGGTGGAGTGCATGAAAAACGGGGCGTTTGATTACATCATCAAACCGTTTTCCACCGATCAGATTGAATTCACGCTGCGCAAGGCGCAAGAGTTCAATCAATTGCTGAAGGTCAACACCCTGCTGAGCCAGGAGTCCGAGGATGGGGACCAGGTTTTGCTGGGGCGCAGTCCGGCGATGGAGAACCTCCGCTCGCTGATTCGCAAGGTGGCGCGCACGCAGGCGACGGTGCTGATTCAAGGGGAGAGCGGCACGGGCAAGGAATTGGTGGCCCGCGCCTTTTACCGCGAAAGTCCGCGCGCCAACGCGCCGTTCATCAAGGTCAATTGCGCCGCCGTGCCGGAAAACCTGATTGAGAGCGAATTTTTTGGCCATGAAAAGGGCTCCTTTACCGGGGCGCTGACCAAACGCGAAGGCCGGTTTGAACTGGCGCACGGGGGAACGATTTTATTGGATGAGATCAGCGAAATTTCCCCGGCGGTGCAGGCGAAACTGTTGCGGGTGTTGCAGGAGCGTGAACTGGAGCGGGTGGGTGGCAACCGGACCATCAAGGTGGATGTGCGGGTGATTGCCACCACCAACCGGAATTTGGAACAGAGCGTGGAAAAGAAGGAGTTCCGCCAGGACTTGTTTTTCCGCCTGAACGTGGTGCCGGTCTCGGTGCCCCCCTTGCGGGAGCGCCGCGAGGATATTCCCCTGCTGGCGGCCGAGTTCATGCGCCGGTTGGGGCGCAAGCATGGCGTCCACGTCAAGGGCTTCACGGATGCGGCCTTGCGCATTCTCAACGAACATTCCTGGCCGGGCAACGTGCGGGAATTGCAGAATGTGGTGGAACGGGCGGTGATATTGTGTGGCGACAGCGGCATTTTGGAGCCCGAGCATCTGGGCTTGTCGGTCCAGCCGGCCAGCGCGCCCCCCGCGCCGGAGAAAGCGGGTGCCGGGGATTTTCCCACGCTGTCGGAACTGGAAAAAACGCACATTTTTGCGGCGCTGGACCGCTGCAAGGGCAACCGCACCCACGCCGCCAAAATCCTGGATGTCAGCATCCGGACGTTGCGCAACAAGCTCCATGAATACAATGGCACCGGCTTGAAGCCGGAAGAGGATAAGACCGAAGCGGAGGAGTGAGCACGCATCACCCATTATGCTCCGAATCCTGATGATCCGGCCTGAAATCGGCAAAACAAGTCAAAATTCCCGCTTGTCATCCCGCTATTTCCTGCTATTGTGCAAACCCTTTTTATGAAGACGGACATTCATCCGAAATATGTGGACGCGGAAATCCGTTGCGCCTGTGGCAACGTGATCAAAACGCGCTCGACGCGCTCGACGATCATCGTTGGTATTTGTAACATCTGCCATCCCTTTTACACGGGCCAGCAGAAGTTTGTGGATACCGCTGGTCGTGTGGACAAGTTCCAGCAACGGCTGGCCAAGACGCAGGCCGCCCAGGCGGAGCACGCCACCAAGAAGAAGAAAAAGGTTTAGAATTTTCCGCCAAGCCGCCCGCGCCACCGAGTCATTCCGGGGTTGCGGGCGGCTTGCTTTTTCGTGACCGCGCATGAAAACCGCGCGGCCGGCCGGTTGGAGCCTGGCGGCTTTGGCTGCGGTGCCCGTTGGCCATCTTTATGAACCTGCTGCCGCACATTGAGAGATTTCGCAAGCGTTTTGCCGAGGTGGAGGCCCTGTTGAGCGATGCCAGGGTGTTTGACCATCCGCAAAACGCGCAGGAATTGTCGCGCGAATATGCCCGGCTCAAGGAGTTGGTGGCGGGGGGGACGGCCTATTTGAAGACGGCGGCGGATCTGGAGGAAAACCGGGGGTTGCTGGAAAGCGAGCCTGCCGAATCCGAGCTGGCGGGAATGGCGCGCGAGGAAATCACCCGCCTGGAGGCGGAGGAGAAGCGGCTTGCACAGCAGATGCAGTTTGGGCTGGTGCCGCCGGATCCCACCGATTCGCGCAACACGATTGTGGAAATCCGCGCGGGGGCGGGGGGCAATGAATCCGCGCTGTTTTCCGCTGATTTATACCGGATGTATTGCCGCTATGCGGAGGCGCGCCGCTGGAAAATTGAAGCGATGGACTCCAACCCGTCCGATCTCGGGGGGTTCAAGGAAATCGTGTTTCAAATCAATGGAGTGGATGTGTTCAAGCGGTTGAAGTACGAGAGCGGCGTCCACCGGGTCCAGCGCGTGCCGGCCACCGAGGCCCAGGGGCGCATTCACACCAGCACCTGCACGGTGGCGGTGTTGCCGGAGGCGCAGGAGGTGGATGTGGAAATCAAGCCCGAGGATATCGAGGTGACGGTCTGCCGCGCTTCCGGCAAAGGCGGCCAGGGGGTGAACACCACCGATTCCGCCGTGCAAATCCAGCACAGGCCCAGCGGCCTGGTGGTGCGCATTGCCGACGAGCGGTCGCAGATCAAAAACCGGGCGAAAGCCATGACGATTTTGCGCTCCCGGCTGCTGGAGGCCAAGATTGCGGAGGAAAACGCCAAATATGCCGCGCACCGCAAGCAGCAGGTGGGTACGGGCGAGCGCAATGAAAAGATCCGCACCTATAATTTTCCGCAGAACCGCGTCACCGATCACCGCATTGAGCTGACGCTCTATAATTTGTCCAATGTGATTGACGGCGATCTGGACGGTTTGATTGATCCGTTGATCACTCATGACATGGAGGAGAAGCTCGCCGCCTTGACCGCCTGATGGCTGGTCTTTGGCTGGACAAGGACAGTGGTTGCACCAATGAAAGACATTCGAGGTTTGATTTTTGATTGTGATGGCACTTTGGCCGATACGATGCCGCTGCATTGGCATGCGTGGCAGATGATCACGCGCCGGCACGGGCTGGATTTTCCCGAAGACCGCTTTTATTCACTGGGCGGCGTGCCTTCGCGGGACATCATCAAGATGCTCGCGGAGGAGCAGGGGCGTTCGCTGGATCATATTGCGATTGCGCATGAAAAGGAAAACGCCTATCTGCCGCTCATGGCCGGGGTGGAGCCCATTCATGCGGTGGTGGAGGTGGCGCGGGCCAATCACGGACAAATCCCGATGGCGGTGGCTTCCGGCGGCACCCAGGCGATCATCGCGCAGGTGCTCGAGCAACTGAAGATCCGCCATTACTTTCAAGCCGTGGTGACGAGTGAGATGGTGAAAAAACAGAAGCCCGCCCCGGATATTTTCCTGGAAGCGGCCAGGCGGATTGGCGTGGAGCCCAAACACTGCCGGGCGTATGAGGATACGGATCTCGGTTTGCAGGCCATTCGTTCCGCCGGCATGGACGCCGTGGATGTGCGAAAATTGCGGGGGGCGAGTTGATCGGCTGGCCGGCCGTAAAAAAGTGCAAGCTGACCTGAATCAGCTTGCACCAAAACCAAACACAACCAAACAAACGGCTGGCATGGGCGATTTCCTTTGCCGATTTCGACCGACGCCCCAACGACAACCAACTTCACTGAGTCCCTGCTTTCGCCATCAACCTAGTCCCCGTCCATACCAGCCTAACTGAATATCGGCCGAATTCACGGGAAGTCAAGGGGAACAAGTCGAAAACAGTTGGTTAAATGAGATTGATAAGCTTTTGTGATTTTGGCCTCAATTTTACGCCCTGCGGAAAAGAAAAACACTGCGCCATGCGGTGGCGCAGTGTCCATAAATAGGGCTGTGTCTCAAGAAATTAAGGCAGAAAGTGACCGGGGGTGACGGATGTGCTCAAGCTGCAGGTCGGAATGCCGCCCACAGTACTCAGTGCGTAGGAACCGCCAGCCGGGCATACAGGAAGACTGCCTGAAGCATTCATTTTGATGTACGGCGTCAGGTCCGTGGTGAGGGTGAAGGTAGCACCCGTGGTCTGGTGTTGTTCCAGCGCGAACTGGTTGGCGGCGGAATCAATCTGACGCAGGTTGTTAATACAGGCATTGGCCTGTGAGTTGGAGCGAGCCTTCACAAAGTTGGGGATCGCAATCGCTGCCAAAAGGCCGATGATGGCCACAACAATCATGATTTCCACCAGCGTGAAGCCGGCTTTACGCATGTTTTTAATCTGTTTCATACGACTTTTCTTTCCATTTTCCACCCATTACGGCGTGGGACTGTTCGACAGGCGGGTTATATAATGACTGTTTTGCCCACCTTAATTGCCTGTCGCAACCGTAAGGCAAGCGAGGTTGAGCAATGCCATTGCCAAGAGGCGGTTATGGGCTGTCGGATTTGGCCGGGTTTTTATGTAGGGTAAAACCCCACGCGCAAATTATTACTTTTCCGAATGGTTTTGCGCCCATTGCATGGCGGCATGGAGCAGTTCGGTGGCGTTGGCCAGATGCAATTTGTCCTTGATGCGAGCGCAGTAGGCTTGGACGGTTTTGAAGCCAACATGCAGGTGTTCCGCAATTTGGCGCGTGTTTTGGCCCCGCCCCAGCAACTGGAAAACCTCCAGTTCCCGGTCGCTGAGCAGGTCGGCAGGGGTGGGGGCGGCCGAGCGCCCCTCGACGAAGCGCTCGGTCATGAGCGCGGCGATCTTTTCACTGACAAACAGCTGGCCGGCCAGTATGGTGCGGATGCCTTGCACGACTTTCTTGGCGGCCTCGCGTTTCATGAGGTAACCCCGGGCTCCCGCCCGCAAGGCGCGCTCCGCATACAGGGACTCGTCATGCATGGAAACGACGAGGGTGGCCACGGATGGGTACATGGCCTTGATGCTTTTAATCAAGGCGAGACCGGAACCGGACTCGAGCGAAAGGTCCACCACGGCCAGGTCGGGTTGGACGCTGGCCAGCAATTGCATCGCCTGCGGTTCGCCGGCCGCCTCGCCACAAACCTCCAGGTCGGGCTGCTGACAAATCAGATTGGCGAGCCCCTCCCGGACCAGCGGGTGGTCATCCACCAGCAGAATTTTTGTTTTCGGGGTCATGGGTTATTTTTTCCAACGGCAAGCGGCAGCTCAACTTTGCGCCGCGCGGAAGGGGCTCGAGGTTGACTGAGGCACCGATCAAATCGGCCCGGTACGCCAGCGCACGCAGCCGCTTGTTCATGTCACCCACGGTCTGGCCGGCCACAAATGTTCCGTCATCAATGATGGTCATTACCAATTCCTTGCCCTGGGAATCAAGTTCAATCTGGATGTGCTCCACCTGGCTGCGTTTGGCCGCACTGTTCACCGCCGCATGGGCGATGCGATAAAGATGCGTGACGATGGCGGGGTCCGCCGGTTTGAGGGGCTGGCGGCAGACAAACCGGCAGTCCACCTTGGACCGCTGGCTGGTGCCGGCGGCCAAGGCTTCCAAATGCTCGGCCAACCCGCCGGACTGCATTTCAGCGGGGTCCAACTCGTGCGACAAGTCACGGGTCATCTCAATGGCCTCCTCGACCAATTGCAGGAGCCGGGCGGCCTTGGCGGCCTCGGCGGGCAACTGGCCGGCGAGTTGCTGCTCCAAGAGGTAGCTGGCCATGGCGGTGCCGGTCAGATGCTGGCAGAGGCCGTCATGCAGTTCACGTCCGATGCGCCGCTGTTCCCGGTCGCTGGTTTCGAGCACCTCTTTTTGCAGGCGCATGCGGGCCTGGATTTCCTGGGTCAACGCGAGGGTGCGTTGCCGGACCCGGTCTTCCAATTCCGTGTGGATGCGTTTCAGCTGGGCGAGCAGGAACACGATGATCAAGTAGATGGCAAACATGATGCCGGCATTCCAGACGGGAACGAAGTAGCTGGAATAGTGCGCGCCGGCTTCGATATTGGAGGAAATCCAGGCGGTCACACTCAAGGCGGACATCAAGGCGCCAAAGGCCGGGCCGATCCGCCAGGTGCCCACAAACACGGGCAGCAGGTAAAACGTGAAGAAAAAGGTTTCATAGCCGGTGGCATAATCCACCAACCCGACCAGCGTGACGAAGCAAATGCTGACCAGAATCACGACCTGTTTGGGCCAGGCTTCGACGCGTTGTAATCCGGTGTTCATGGGTGGGGCGGCAGTTTGCCAGAAGGGTTGGAATTCGAGAAGTTTAGATTATTTTGGGCGGGGCGGAGGTATTCTTGAACCCGAACCCCGAAGTTGGCACGGGAAACTTGATCAAAGTCTTGATCGGCAGCGGGTCGGAAAGGCGACGCCGGGGAAATTTTGCACCCGCTGGTGGCAGGCGCGGCGCGCACGGAGTGACGCGCCCTATCAAAGATGGGCTTGCGACATGCCTTTTCGATTTCATTGCCGGCTGCGGAGTTCGGGTTGAAGCGGATAAACGCCCGGGCGAGACGCCCGGGCCACGATGCTGGCCAGCACCTGCTCGGGGGAGATGGTGGCGAGGCAGAATTGCGGGGCGGAGCAGACGGCGGTGTTGCCGGTGCAGGCGCAGGGGCTGGCGGTCAATATCTGGTGGGGTTCACCGATGGGAGCCCAGCGGGCCGGGGAGGTGGGGCCAAACAGGGATACGGTGGGCACGCCCAGGCCGGCGGCAAAATGCAGCGGGCCGGTGTCGCCCGCGACAAACGCCCGGGCTTGGGCCAGGACGGCCAGGAACATCGGCAGTTCGGCGATTTGCGGCAGGATTTGCGCCGCCGGCGCGAGCCGCTGGAGCTCGGTGATGAGCGCGGCTTCGCGCTCGCCGCGGGCGGTGGTGAAGACCACCGTCTGCCCGGCGGCGGCGGCGAGTTGATGCAGGGCCGCCCAATGGGTCAACGGCCATTCCTTGCGCGGCTGGCTGGAGGCGACATGGCAAATAATGGGGTGGGCGGCCGGCAGCAGTTTTTGGGCGGCCGCCGCCAGCGCGGGATCGGCGCGGATTTCGGCCACCAGGGAGGGCGGGGGCGGAATCTGCCAGCCGGCGAGCAGTTGGGCGAGGCGGGCGGATTCGTGGCCGGGGTCGGCCGCGGGGGGCACGCGATCGGTGTAGCAATAGCGGCGTCCCCAAAAGCCAGCGCGCTCGTCCCAGCCCAACCGGCGGCGGGCACCAATGAGCCGGCTAAGGATGGCACCGCGGTCGTTGCTGGCGAAGTCCACGGAGCGGTCAAAGTGTTCCTGGCGCAGGGCGCGGAGGAGGGGCCAGGTGGCCCGCAGGCTGGCGTGGCCGCGCCGGCGGGGCAGGGACCAGACGCGGGTGAGCCAGGGGAGATGCAGAAAGAGGGGCGCGATCTCCTGCGGCGCGAGCAGGTGGAGTTCCGCTGCGGGAAAATGGGCGCGCAAGGCCCGGAGCGCGGGCGTCATGAGCACGGCGTCGCCGAAGTATTTGAATTGCAGGGCGAGGATTTTTTCGGGCGGCGACATGGGTGGGAGATTAATGCGCTTCGAGCCAGCGGAAGGGTGCTTGGGAAAGGTCTAATGACGAATGCCTAATGACGAAAGAATGACCAAGCCCGAAGGACCCATAAGGCGACGCCGGGGAAATTTTGCATCTGCTGGTTGCAAGCGCGGCGCGCACGGAGTGACGCGCCCTACCAACGATGGACTCGCGGCCGGTCCGTTCGATTTCATTGCCCGCTTTGGAGTTCGGGTTCATGGGGTCATGGGTTCATGGGGTGCAACGCGAGCGCAAGTTTACGCCTTGGATTTGAATTGGAGGTCGTACAGTTTTTGATAAATGCCGCCGCGGGTGATGAGGTCGGCGTGGCGTCCCTGTTCAACGATGCGGCCCTGATCCAGCACGACAATCAAATCGGCGTGCAGGACGGTCGAGAGCCGGTGGGCGATGCAGATTGAAGTCCGGCCTTTCATCAATTCGTCGAGCTCGGTTTGGACCAGGCGTTCGATTTCGGAATCCAGCGCGCTGGTGGCCTCGTCGAGGACCAGGATGGGGGCGTTGCGGAGGACCGCGCGGGCGATGGCGAGCCGTTGCCGCTGGCCGCCGGAAAGGGAGACGCCTTTTTCGCCGATGATGGCATCAAAACCTTCCGGGCGTTCGTTGATGAATTCGGTGGCCTTGGAGAATTCGGCCGCGGCCTGGATGTCCTCATTACTGGCACCGAGCCGGCCCAGCTCGATGTTGCGGCGGATGGTGTCATTGAACAGGATGTTTTCCTGGGCCACGACGGCGATCTGGTTGCGCAGGTCGGTGGTTTGGACCTCGCGCAAATCCACGCCGCCGATCTTGATGGAGCCGCGCCGGGGATCGTAGAAGCGCAGCAACAGGTTGGCCAGCGTGGTTTTGCCGGAACCGCTGGCGCCGACGAGGGCCACCATCTGGCCGGCTTTGACGGTGAGGTTGATGTTTTGCAGGACGTTTTTTTCGCCAAAGCTGAAATCCAGATGATCGAAAACAATGTCCGCTCCGTGGGCGTGCAGCATTTTGGGGGCGACGGGTTCGGGGACGGAGTTCTGCATGGCGAGCAATTCGAACACGCGTTCGCTGGCGGCGCGCGCCTGATGGAGCTGGTTGTGCAGGCGGGTGAGGGCTTTGACCGGGGGATAGATCATGACGATGCTGAGGATGAAGGCCAAAAAGTCCGAGGCTTTGGGCTGCTGATCCTTGGGCAGGTGCTGGAGGTTTTGCTGGATGTAGAAGAAGACGAGGGCCACGCCCAGCGCGCCGAACAGCTCCATGAGCTGGCTGGGAATTTCATTGGCGCGGATGACGCGCATCATCTGGCTGACATATTTTTGGGTGGTGGCGCGGAACTGGTCGCTGACGGTTTCCTCCAGGTTGTAAGCCTTGATAACGCGGTTGCCGGTGAAGGACTCGTGCATGAGGTTGGTGAGCTCCGCGTTGTGCTGCTGGACGGCGCGGGCGGATTTGCGGACTTTGCGTCCGAAAATGACAATGGGCACGATGCACACGGGGAAGACCACAATGGAAATGAGCGTGAGCGTGGTGTTGGTGGCCAGTTGATAGCAAATGAGGATGAGGATGGTGACGGGATCCTTGACGGCGGAGGCAAAGGAACTGCCCACGATGCCATAAAGCACCTGGGTATCGTTGGTGATGCGCGCAATCAGGTCGCCGGTGCTGGCCTGGTTGAAGAATCCGAGGGAAAGGTTCTGGAGGTGGGAAAAGAGTTTGGTGCGGATATCGGCAATGGCGTGCATGGCGGACCAGTTGGTGAGGTAGATGCTCAGATATTGCAGGGTGTTCCGCACGACCATGATCATGGGAATGGCCCCAATGATGAGCAGCCACGCGAGCCGGTCATTGGCGGGCGGGGCATGGAGGGGCGGCGTCCAGGCGGCCAACTGGTGGGTGAGGGGATGAATCCATTTGGGCGCGCCCTCGAGTTTTTCGCGCAGGTCGCATTGCCCCTCAAACACCAGTTGCACCACGACTTTGACGGCGGCAATGAGCAGGCCGTTGAGCAGGCCGTAACCCGTGCCGCACAGCAGGCCAAGAAAAAAACGCCGGCGATAAGGCCGGACAAACGCCCATATTTTACGGAGAAAATCGATCATGCAATGGTTATTCTTTGATGGACGTGGCGAGAAAGCGAGAATTTATTTGCGACGCCAATCGCTGTGATCGCTGGGTTCCGCCGGGTCCGAGGTTGTTTGTTCAGGTGAGGGCATGGCACGAATCGTGCCATGCGGCTCGGTGATATTAACGGGCTTTTTACTGGGGATTCGACATGGTCGAGTGCCATGGTGGAAACCATCTTTACTGGGCAGCAAAGGCGGTTTGCGCATCTGCCGGGGCTGGAGGCGGGTGGCGGGGCGAGCAACATGATCCTGGATGCGGGATGCGGGATGCGGGATGCGGGATGCTGACCGGTGATGGCGTGCGCAACGGGTATTTGTGGGGTGCATTCAGGCATGGTTCAAGTTGTAAGAAGTGATATCACGGGGGTTTTAAGGGAGTTTTCAGTGTTCAGTTTCAAGTGTTCAGCTTGGACGCCGGATGGTGCGGATACAGGAAGAAACGGACGGAGGAAGAACGCGACCACTGGCGCGAAGTCTTCGCCTCCCCTGTCTCCAACCGCGATCTCCGCCGCGAAATCCTGGCGGCCTATCAAATTGACCTCCGCTACGACACCCAGCTCATCCGCTTCCGCCGCTGGGCCGACGCCTACGAAGCACGCACCGAACAAATCCAGGCCGAAGCCGAAGCCCAAGCCCAAGCCACCGCCGCCCTCCAATCCCAAGGCCTGACCCACGACCAGATCCGCAGCGCCCTGTTAAATCGCCTCCAAACCCGCGCCCTCGTCACCGGCGACTTCAAACTCGCCGCCCGGGCCATCAACCTCTATCTATGCCTCGAGCGCAACCTCATCACCCAGCGCCGCTTGGATCTGCAAGAACGCCGCGTCATCGCCCTCGAATGCAAGACGAATCGGAAACCCTGTCGTGTAGCATTCAAAGTTGGAAAAGTGTGTGCGATCAAAGTTGGAATGGATCAGAAGACGGGACAATGGAGCAGGACAATGGGTTTGGAGTTTTGAACTGGGGCGTGCCGGAGGTAATAGATG
>Ga0302140_10006688_pt1 | contig 14453 bp, 12 predicted proteins | sample I_Bog_E1_1_FD_202095 | JGI IMG/M metagenome (GOLD analysis project Ga0302140, IMG submission 202095) | Peat permafrost microbial communities from Stordalen Mire near Abisko, Sweden - I_Bog_E1_1 | ecosystem: Environmental > Terrestrial > Soil > Wetlands > Peat | place: Sweden: Abisko, Stordalen...
TGCGGGCGGGTTCCGTTCGGCGGCGAATTTCTGCTGGTGCCAATGCGGATAGGGTAGAGCGATTACGCTGACCTGGTCCAGCTTCTCCACCTCTTCGTCGCTCATCTTCCAGGTGGCCGCAGCCAGATTGTCTTGCAACTGCGCCTCGTCGCGTGCACCTATGATGACGGTATCGACGCCAGGCTTCCTGGTCACCCAGTTCAGAGCTACTTGCGCGATGGAAACGCCCCGGCCCTGGGCAATTTCCCCGAGGGCGTCAACGATATTGTAAAGGCGCTCCTGGTCAATGTTACCCGGTGCATCAAGGGCATTCAAACGCGATTCGGCGGGCTTGGCGGCTCCGCGGCGGAACTTGCCCGACAGCAGCCCGGCCTGCAAAGGGCTCCACACCATGATCCCGACATTCTGGTCGAGACCCAGCGGGACGAGTTCGTGCTCGGATTCACGTGCGAGAAGCGAGTAGTTGATCTGCTGCGAAATGTAGCGCGGGATTCCAAGGCGTTCAGACGTGGCCAGTGCCTTCATGAGCTGCCAGCCGGCGTAGTTGGAGCAGCCGATATAGCGGACCTTGCCGGCGCGGACCAGGTCGTCGTAAGCGCGCAGCGTTTCTTCCAGCGGGGTGTACGAGTCAAAACTGTGCGACTGGTAAAGGTCGATGTAATCCGTTCCGAGGCGGCGGAGGCTGTCCTCGCAGCCTTCGATGATGTGTCGGCGAGAGAGTCCTGCCTTGTTCGTGCCCGCTTCGAGGCGATTAAAAACCTTTGTGGCCAGAACGATCTCTTTCCGGTGTGCACCGAGCGCCTGACCGAGGACCTCCTCCGACTTTCCGTTGGAGTAAATGTCGGCCGTGTCGAAGAGATTCACACCCGCGTCAATACAGATGCCCACCAGTCGGCGAGCCTCCTCAACCTGGACGTTGCCCATCGCCGCGAAGCGCCCTTCGCCACCGAGGGTCATCGTGCCGAAGCTGAGTGTCGAAACTTGAAGGCCACTGGCGCCCAGGAATCTGTAGTCCACTATCTGTCTCCCTTCGTGGCTGAAGCCACTTTAATGAGGATATCGAACAGTGCGGACGTCTGCGCCACCCCACGCGGAAGCTTACGCTTGAGGCTCTGGTATGTCCGATTGAGCGATGTCTGGCGTTTCGCTCCCCCGGCGCCACCGTGATTTCTTGTTATCGGTAGCAATCGTGCGAGCCCGAATTCTGCATCTGACCTACAAAGTCCGGCAACGCCGTGTGCGCAGTCGCGCGCTCGCCAAGCTCAAATGGTGCTGACGTCTCACCCGGGCGGCCGATGCGGGGCGCTGCTGAGTGTTGTTTCAGGCGCGGGATAGACTGTATATTGGCCGGGATCTGATGGCACTCACACTCAAGTCCGCCGTCCCCTCCTTCGTCCTTCTCCTCGCGGCCGCCACGGCCCGCCCGGCCACCATCGCCGGACGCGTGATCGACGCAGAAACCGGCGCGACCATTCCCGCCACGATCACGATCCGTGCGAGCGATGGCGCCATCGTCACCGATCATCCCAGTTTCCAGGCGGGCTTCCGATCTTCGGGCACCTTCGAAAAGCAGGTCCCGGCAGGCGAGACGACAATAGAGGTCAGCCGCGGCTTCGACTACCTCGCCGTCCAGCGCCGGCTCATGCTCGCCGGAGACGAACGCCGTACCGAGATCTTTGAGTTACGCCGCCGCTCCCCCCTCCGGCGCGAGGGCTGGTATTGCGGAGACAACCACGACCACATGATCCACGGCGAACGCAGCATCCTGGTGGATTTCCCGTACGTCGCCCTGGCGGCGCGTGCCGAGGGTCTCGATTACCTCGCGGTCGCCCAGTACTGGAATATCTCGAAGGTCTCGCCGGAAGAATTGGAGCGCGCCACGCATGCGCTCAGCCTGCCGGGCTTCAAGCTCACGTGGAATCTGGAAGCTCCCAAGAACTACTGGCGCGGTGATGCTTCCCATACCCTCGGCCACGGCTGGACGGTGGGAATGCGAGGGCGTACGTCCGACGGGCGCGACGCCATCGCCGAGTTGCTCGCGCTGAGCGCGATGGATTACGAGAGTGAAAAGCCGACGGTCCCGAATTTCGAGATCCAGGCGCTCATCCACTCGCTGGGCGGGGTTTCCGCCTACAGCCATCCGGCCCGGTGGTGGATGGGGCAATGGGGCGGCCGCGGCATCTATCCCGTGGAAGAGAACAAGTTCATTTCCAACACGGCGACGGAGTTGCCTTTCGATACCGTCTGCGGTCCCACGTACGATGCGATCGATATCCTGATGCCGCCGCAGGAGGTCAAGGCCAACGAGGAAGCTCTGAAGCTGTGGTTCCTGCTGCTCAACCACGGCTATCACATCGCCGCCAGCGGATCCTCCGACGCGACCTTCGACCGGCCCGGTGGCGGCGTCCCCGGAAAGGTGCGGATGTATACGCATCTCGATGGCGACGTCGAAATGCCGCGCGTAGCCGAAGCTATCAGGGCCGGCCGCAGTTTTGTCACGAGCGGACCGCTGCTGGTTCTGGAGATCGGCGGCCGCGGCAGCGGTTCCGTAGTGACGCTGCCTGCGCTCGCACAGAAGGGCAGAATTCGCGCATGGGCCGATCGCGTGACTCGTGTCGAGTTGATCCGCAACGGAGTGGTCGTACGCGTCTTCGACGCAGCCGCCGGAAAGACCGAGTTCACAGCCGATTTCGACATCAGCGAAGACGGGCCGGCCTGGTATATCGCGCGCTGCTACGGTAGCGATGAAATGCAGGTCGCGTTCACCAACCCGGTGTGGTTCGAACCGCGTGGCTGGCAAATGCCCCAACCTTCACGCGCGCGGGTTGACGTCACCGTGGTCGACAACAGCGGGAAGCCGCTCGATGGAGACTGCGAGGTAATCCGCATGGTGGGGCAGGAAGCGGTTGTCGAATCTCGAAGCCATTTCCACGCCGGCAAACTCTCGCTCGATGCGCCTGGCACGGCGCGCCTGCGCGTCCGGGTTCCAGGCTATAAGACTGCGATGCAAAGCATATTGATGGATTATGCTCCGTTGCGTGACCTGACTTTAAACATGCGCCCCGAAGATCTCACAGCCTGGGGCACATTCGAGAAGATCCGCGCTCGGCTGCGGCAGGTTTCGCTGGAATTCCACATGGAGCGGTGAATTCTTTACTCCAGCACGGCCATCGATATGTAGCTCAAGATTGACGCCAGCAGTAGCGGCCAGCTTACGATCATGAGCAGCGCTCCAACATACATCGGATGGCGCTCGCGCGATCCGAAGTGGCCGCAGCAGAAGCATTACTCCGGCAAACCGCTGTGGGAACCGGAGAAACTGTATATGATGATCCGCGAGTTGCAGCCCGGCATTGTGATGAACGATCGCGCGGGCAGTCTCGGCGCCGGCGAGTGGCAGGGCGATTTTTCGACACCGGAAGGGAAGGTGGGCGAATTCAACGTCGATCGGGCCTGGGAGACTTGTGACAAGCTCTGCTCCGGTTGGGGCTGGGAGCCGGACGATCCGATGAAGTCGTTACGCACATGTATCCAACTGCTCGTCAAGGTAGCAGTGAACGACGGGAACCTTTTGTTGAATGTAGGCCCGACCGCATCGGGATCGATTGAACCGAGACAGGTGACGCGTTTGAAAGAGACCGGCGCATGGTTAAGTGAATTCGGTGAGAGTATATATGGGACTCGGGGCGGCCCATTCCCCTCCGGGCCTTGGGGTGGCTGTACCCGGCGCGGCAACCGCATCTATGTCCACGTGCTCGATTGGCCGGAGGATTTCGTACAATTGCCGCCGATGGCGCGCAAGATCGTCAACAGCCGCGGTTTGACGGCGCGAGAAGCAACCGTCCGCCAGAACGCGGAGGGAATCCGAATCAGCGTGCCTCCCGCGGATCGTCAGGCGCCGGATTCGATCGTTGTGCTGGAACTGGATGGGCCGGTGTGACCTGGGCTCGCATTTCGTGCGCGCGGCTGCTCACGGTGTCGAGGGAACTGCCCGCTGAGGCTTACTGGCGAAAAGAAGGTTATGAGTATGTACACCCGACGTGGCCTTTTGAAGCAAGCCGGTGCTGCAACCGGCGCGATCCTCGCTGGCGGACCAGCGCGTTTTTCGATCTTATCCGCCGCCGCCCTGAAGACCGACATCCGCGTGAAGGATGTCACGCTCGCGTACGAAGAGTACAAGTACCGGACGCCGATTAAGTTCGGCGGCCACGTGGTGGATCGCGCCTCTATTCTGAATATCAACTGCCTGGTTGAGACCCGAGGCGGGAAAGTGACCAAGGGATTCGGATCGATGCCCCTTGGCAATATCTGGTCCTTCCCTTCCAAGACGCTGTCGTACGACGCGACCCTGCAGGCGATGAAGTCGCTCGCCGAGCAGATTGGAGCCGCCACACGCGATTACAAAGAATACGGCCACCCGATCGATTTGAATTTCGCGCTCGATCCCGTTTACGCGAAGTTGGCCGCGGAGGTTTCGCAACGGCTTCACCTTACGGAACCCATTCCGCCGCTCTGCACTCTGGTCACCGCCAGCGCATTCGACGCCGCCGTGCACGATGGCTTCGGAAAGGCTCACGGCCTGAACTGCTATCAGACCTACGGACCGGAGTTCATGACGCACGACCTGGCGCATTACCTGGGACCCGAGTACAAGGGCCAGTTTCCAAGCCAGTATGTGAATCGTGAGCCGAAACCCCGCATGCCGCTCTATCATCTGGTGTCTGCCATCGATCCGATCGAGGACTCCGACGTTACGACCAGGATCAATGACGGCCTGCCGGAAACTTTGCCCGAGTGGATCCGCTACAACGGGCTGACGCATTTCAAAATCAAACTGAACGGCGACGACCGCAAATGGGACGTGGAACGCGTGCTGAGAGTAGACCGGGTCGTGACGCAGACGCAGAAACAACGCGGCGCCGCGAATTGGGTGTACTCCCTGGACTTCAATGAGAAGTGTCCAAACGTGGAATACCTGCTTGATTTTCTCCACGTGGTCAAGCAGAGAGCGCCGCGAGGCTATGACCTGATCCAATACGTCGAGCAACCCACCGCGCGGGATTTGAAGGCCCACCCGGAAAACGTGATGCACGAGGCGGCGAAGTTGCGCCCCGTGGTCATAGACGAGTCGCTCACCGATGTCGAGGCGCTGCTCCTATCGCGCAAGATGGGCTACACGGGAGCGGCGCTCAAGGCGTGTAAAGGGCAAAGCCACATGATGCTGATCTCCTCGGTGGCCGAAAAGAACAAGATGTTCTTGTGCGTGCAGGACCTGACGTGTCCGGGCGCTTCGCTGATCCAGTCAGCCAGCCTGGCCGCTCATGTGCCCGGCGTGGCGGCGATTGAAGCTAACGCAAGACAGTTCATGCCCGCGGCGAATGAGGCGTGGCTAGGCCGCTTCCCGGGCATCTTTAAAATTACCGACGGAACCATGGATACGAGCGAGCTCAATGGGAAGGGCCTTGGCGCGGTGGAAGCCTGAGCACGTTGCCGAGTAGTGGGTCAGTCTGCGCATCTGACACAACCCCGGTACTTCACATCTGCAAGGCGCAAGTGACCCAAGTCAGGCTGGCCGCGATACCTGAAATTGACCCCAGGCTAAAATGCAAAACCGTAAAACTTTACGATTTCTGTTTTCAAGCCATTGATTCTCAATGGGATATTTTCGGAAACCGTAAAATCTTACGGTTTCCGATTTTCCTTCGTCAGGAGATCGAGAGTAGGAAATCCCGGGGTTTCGATTCGGTCGCGCGCAGCCGCGAAGCAGGCAGATAAGCGTTCGCCGCGCGGCAGATTCCTTTCTTGTGGCGTGTCGCGGGGCGGACGATTTCGGAAACTGACCCGCCACCCGTTGCCGCTGGAGCAAGAGTATGAAGGTCGTATTTGGATTATTCCTGCTTGGTGCAGCCGCGTTTGCGGCGGACATCCGTTTGGGCATCATCGGAACGGATACTTCTCATGCCGTCGTCTTCACCGGCATGTTTAACGATCCGGCCGCGAAGGATCATGTCGCCGGCGCGCGAGTGGTGGCGGCCTTCAAGGGCGGCAGCCCCGATATCCCTTCGAGCTGGACGCGCGTGGACAAGTACGCCGAGGAGTTGCATGCCAAATGGAACGTCGAACTGGTCGCGGACATCCCCACGCTTTGTCAAAAGGTGGACGCGATCCTGCTCGAGAGTAACGACGGACGCATTCACCTCGCGCAGGCTCGGCAGGTAATCGCAGCTCACAAGCCTCTGTTCATCGACAAGCCGATGGCGTCGACTTTGGAGGATGCACGTGAGATCGCCCGGCTCGCCCGTGAGGCGGGCGTGCCGTTCTTCAGTTCTTCGAGCCTGCGCTTCGCCGGGATTGCCACCGCGATGAAATTTCCCGATGCGAAGGGCGCGATCGTCTGGGGCCCCGGCCCGCTCGAAGAGCACCACCAGTTGGATCTCTCCTGGTACGCCATTCACCCGATCGAGCTCTTGTTCGCCCTGATGGGCACCGAGTGCGAGGAGGTGACGCGTATAACCACCGCCAACTCCGATGACATCGTAGGCCGGTGGAAAGACGGGCGACTGGGCAGCGTGCGCACCTTGCGTCCATACGGTGACATGGGCGCGGTGGTATTCCGTCCCGAGACCGTTGTGCAAAGCGACCATTCCATGGAGGACGGGTACCGGCCGCTGCTCGTCGAACTCGTGAAGTTCTTCGAGACGGGAAAGCCGCCGGTGACACCCGAAGAGACGCTCGAGATTATGTCATTCATGGATGCCGCTCAACGCAGCAAAGCCGCCGGCGGCCAGCCGATGCGCCTGCGCTGATCGCTCAGTGCCCGAGCGTCTTCGCGAGGTAGTCCACAATCGCCTTGACCTCAGCGTCCGACGCTTGCGCTCCCCGCGCGACCATGCTCCGCGCCGCCAGATTCCATGCGTGTTCATTCATGCGCTGGCTCGTCGCCACTTCAGATCACTTTAGCCGGCTTACGTTTTCCCGGAGACCGGTTTGTTGGGGACCGCGCATGGATTCGTGTGGCTCGGCGCGCCTGCTTCGTCACGGCTGAATCGAAATCAACTCCGCATGCCCCTCGCCGCTCTTCACTCGTGCAATGGCGTACACGGCGCCGTCCTTGCCCACTGCAATGCTGTTGACGTAGGTCGGCCGGTCGCCGTTCTCATAGAAGATTGGTCCGTGATCGGTGTAGCGGCCGCCGTCGGTATCGTACGTCACCAGGTGCAGATTTTCCGTGCCCTTGGCCTCGCCTTTCGCGGTCGAATCTTTGCCGGTCACCCTCTTCCCATCGACATACACCGGGCCTCCGGTGAGATAGTACAGCGTATGCCCGTCCGGGCCGAGATCGAAGCCCAGATAGCCGTAGCTGAACTGGTCGTACATGCCGCTGCGCCGCGACGGCTCCGACGTGATCCGGTCGAGCACCTCCACGACGGGCACCGCCGGATCGAAGCGGAACAGGTAGCCGCTGTTGCCATGCACTCCATAGAATGCACGGCGCGCCGCTGCCCATGTGACTCGCCGCCAGTTGTACGCCATGTGACCGCTTTGGGTGAAATCGTAGAGTCCGAAATAATCCTTCTTCAGGTTTTCGCCCTTGAAGACATCCACCGCGTCGCGCACAGGGTCATAACGGAAGATCGTGCCTTCGCCGCGCGTGAACCAGGCCGTTCCGTCATCCGGCTGCACGCCAATGGAGCGGCACACCGTACGGTAACTTGCGCCCTTCCCGTTCTCGCCCTTCTCAAAGAACGGACCGAAGTTCTTGAACTCTCGCTTCGCCACGTCAAAGCGGAAGAAATTGCCCGTCGGCCAGGTCAGAACGAAAATGCGCCCGCGCTTTATGTCCATGCTCATGGTGATGATGCCCTCGCCGCCGGGCACCACCCCCAGGTCTTCGAACTTGCCCGACCGCATGTCGAGTGAAAGGATATGTCCACCTGGATAGGGCTTGTATCCGGGCGGAGGCACTCCCATCTTTTCCATGCCGTCGATGATGCTGTAGTAGCCGACGTGTGTGGCAAAGTACAGCTTTCCATTCGCCTCCACAAACGACACGTGGCTCTTGCCCTGCACGATCGTCTTCTTGCCCTTTTCCCCGCACGCTTCGGTCAGATCGCCCAGGTGCTTCGTTTGTGAACTCGCGGGATCGAACGAGTACACTTGCGCCCCGGTCTCATATGAATCCGACGACAGAACGTAGTAGATTTTTCCATCGCTCCCCGTCGTTATCGCGTTGTACGTGTCGTGCGCCAGCGCGAACCCCGAAGGATGAACTCTCGCCGTGAGCTTGGATGGTTGCGATGATTCAGCTTGCGTCGATGCCGTTGGTTGCTTGCGTTCGCATCCGCAGAGCATGAGGATCAGAGCTGGAACAAACAGGTACTTCGGTGTATGAGTCATGGTGCCTTACGCCGCGCCAGAGCGACGCCTTGTGTCGTCACAAAATACTTCGCTTTCAAAAAGGAGCTTTCCCATTGCGGGACTGACGCGGGATCCTTCACGTAGTCCAGAAACTGCCTGGTCAGCAACGCGAAATGCGCCTCGTGCCCGATTCGCAATGCCGCAGGGATCACAATCCGGAACCCTCGCGCCGTCTCCTCCGCGCTCAGGCCGGGCCAGCGCTGCGAGTTCGCCGTAAGCGTCTTATGCACGGCCGCACGCGCGTCAGCCTTGGAGACGCCATCCGCCGGGATCACCCACACCTCGTTGTCCCGCACTTCGATGCGCGACTTCGTACCGCGGTAGAGAGCGACCTCGGTATCGCCTTTGCCCGGCGCCGCCTCGAAGCCCCACTTCACGTCCAGCTTCACGTGTACGCCGCGCAGCGTGTAGAGGACGCTATTGTTGCAGAAATAGTGCAGCCCGTCGGCCTGCACTGCGCTGCTCAGATACGCCGGGAACTCCCGCTCGCCCGTCACCCGCTGGAACTCCGGGAGGCTCACCACCATCGGCCAGCGCGTGCCATCCAGAACGCGGATGTCGCGTCCCGGGTCGAGCATTTGTTCCGGCGTCAGCGTCCATTGCACGAGGTCCACAAGATGCGTCCCAGCATCCGTCAGCCCTTCGCCCTGCTCGCGAATATCGAAGAACCACGGCGGCCTGAGGTTCGGCGCGCCGGCCACCAGTTTCAGCAGGTGATGAACGCTCTCCAGATAGATGCCCGGCTCCTCGGGCGATCCTTTCACCGGTTCGCCGAACACGCCGGGGTCGTTCACCAGAGCCTTCTGCAGCAGGCAGGTAATCTCGTAACGCTGGGTCATTCCGTCGTAGAAAATGACGTGCTTCGATTGCGCCGCTTCGAGCAGCGCTGCCACCTTCGGCAGGTCTTCCGGCTCGATCACCCATGGCTTGTCCGCGAGGACATGCATACCGGCCATCGCCAGCGCCTGCATTCTCTCGATCTTGCCTTTGTTCCTCCCCGACAGCACTGCAACTTGCCCGGGCCGGTCCGCCAGCAATCGTTCAAACCAGTCCGGCCCTGCATACACATTCAGTTTCCAGTGGGTCGGATTCTCCGCCCGGTTATTGAATCGCGCCACCCTGTTCAGGTGCGCGGTGAGATCCGGCCCCAGCGGCGCATACACGTACACTTCGTCCGCCAGATCCGCGGACGCTTCCTTCTGAATCAACGCCGCGTGGAAGTGGCCCGGGTCGATCGTCACCAGCCGGTATTGTGCCATCAGCAAGACAGGCATCACGCCAACCGCCAGCACTCGGAGACGCATGTTCACGCCTTCGCGATCTCGGCGGCGTTGCTTTGGATTCGCTTGATCGCCTCAGCGATCTGATCCATCGAAGCGTGATCGGTCAGCAGCATGTTCTGAAAGAACCACACCGCCTCCTCGCACAACAGGTCGTTTTCCGGGCACTCGTTCTTCTTCTCCCAAAGCGCGATTTGCTCCGGCTTGCAAAACCGCTGATAGCCCCGTGAATGCATCGCGTTCAGCAGAAACGGCTCTTTGTTCAAGCGCGGCGCATAGCCGCTCCACGCCAGGATTCCCTCCGCATCGAGCGCCTTCAGGAACTTCGAGCGCGGCAGTCCAGCAAACTTGTCCGGCTGGTACCGAAGCATATACAAGTGCCACGAACTCGCCGTGCATCCCGGGTAGAGCTTCGCCGGCACGATCCCCGGGATCTCGCTGAGCAGCGATGTCAGGTAGGCCGCGTTGTCCCGCCGCACTTTCGACTGCGCCTCCAACCGGGTCATTTGCGCGGTCAGCAATGCGCCCTGAAACTCCGTCATCCGCAAGTTGAACCCGCGCGAGGAGTAGGCGAAATTGTATCCCGACGCCTGCCGCCCCCGGCTGTTGTTGTGGAACGCGTAACACTTCTCGATCAGGTCCGGGTCGTTTGAAATAATCGCCCCGCCCTCGCCCGAATTCAGGTTCTTGCTGGCCTGAAAACTGAAGCAACCCGTCACTCCATACGTGCCTACCTTGCGGCCGCGCCACTCGCTCAAGTGCGCCTGGCAGGCGTCTTCCACCACCGGAATGCCCCTCTTTCGCGCGATTGCGAGGATCGCATCCAGATCCGCCGGCGCTCCGCCCATGTGGACCGGCACGATGGCCGCCGTCCGTTCCGTGATCGCCGCGTCGATCTTTCTCGCGTCGATTTGAAACGTCTCCCGGTCGGAGTCCACAAATACCGGAATCGCGTTCAGCGCCAGCACCGCATTGACCGTCGCCACGAAGGTGTAGGGCGGCACGATCACTTCATCTCCCGCGCCGATCCCGAGCGCCGACATCGAGATCAGCAGCGCGCTGGTTCCGTTCGCCGTCGCCAGGCACGCCTTCGCGCCCGTCAGCCTGGCATACGCTTCTTCCCAACCCGCCACGACCTTCCCACTGCTGCGATTCCAGATCTTGCTTCGCAGCACCTTGGTCAGCGCTTCTTCCTCTTCCTTGCCAAACACCGGCCATTCCGGCCACTCAGTGGTGCGGATCTTTGACCCGCCCAGGATGGCGGGTTTCGAAGCCGCGCCAAAGCCGCGCGCCGCGGCAGCCGCCGCCATCACGCCGGTTGCGATCGCACTACGACGGGTAAGAGTGTTCATATCTGTTCCTCTGCCACGCATTCAGATCGTACCTTCTCGACGCGCTCGTCCGCACCGCCGAATGCGGCCCTCTATTCGGCGGCCAGGCTGCGATCCCGCTTGGAGAGCGCACTTCTCTCCCAGATATCCCCGAACAGGACATCGTCGGTCAGACGCACGAGCTTTGGGGAGAAGCCGCCAATGGCCTTCTCGGCCCCGGTCGGATGTGCTTGCTTTTCCATGTCTTATTTCCTCGTCGATCTATTCAGACTTGAGAGAGGCCATATCGATGGAGAAGCGGTACTTCACGTCTGACTTGAGCAGTCTCTCGTAGGCCTCGTTGACCTTCTGGATCGGGATGACTTCAACATCCGCGGTGATGTTGTGCGCGCCGCAGAAGTCGAGCATCTCTTGAGTCTCGGGAATGCCGCCGATGGCCGAACCGGAGAAGCTACGACGCCCCATGATCAGACCGAATGCCGAGACGCCCAGGGGCTTGGCGGGAGCGCCGACAAGGGTGATGTTGCCGTCAAGGCCGAGCAGGTTGATATAGGCGTTGATGTCGTGCTCGGCGGAGACGGCGTCCAGGATGAAATCGAAGCTGCCGGCGTGTTTCCGCATCTCGTCGGCATTGCGGGAAATGACGACTTCGTCGGCACCGAGGCGGAGCGCGTCTTCCTTCTTGTTCGGAGTCGTCGTGAAGACAACTACATGGGCTCCGAAGGCGTGTGCAAACTTCACGCCCATGTGGCCCAGTCCGCCGAGACCGACCACGCCAACCTTCTTACCTTTAGTGACGCCCCAGTGGCGCATAGGCGAGTAGGTTGTGATTCCGGCGCAGAGCAGTGGTGCGGCTCCGGCGAGACTCAGGTTGGAGGGGACGCGCAGCGCGAAGCGTTCGTCGACGACGATGCTGTCGGAATAGCCACCGTAGGTCACACCTCCGAGATGCTTGTCCGGAGAGTTAAAGGTCAGTATCTGGTTCGGGCAATAGTTCTCAAGGCCCGCCTTGCAGTGGGGGCAGGCGCCATCGGAATCGACCAGACAGCCGACGGCCGCCAGATCGCCGGACTTGTACTTTGTGACCGCGGAGCCGACCTTGGTGACACGCCCGACGATCTCGTGGCCAGGAACGCACGGGTACACCGTGGGCATGACGCTGTGCCAGTCGTCGCGAACTGTGTGGAGATCGGAGTGACAGACGCCGCAGAAAAGGATCTCGATCTGGACGTCGTGATCGGTTGGCTCGCGACGCGCGATCGTCGTGTGGGCGAGCGGCGAGGCCGCACTGGCGGCGGAGTAAGCTTTCGTGTTGTACATGATAATGATGCCTCTATCGAGTCTTTTCAGCCCTTGTATTGTTCTTCGCTGACCTGTTCCATCCACTCGGCGCTCTTGCCGTCAAGCACCTCCACAATGGAGATATGGGTCATGGCCGTGGTCGGCGCGCCGCCATGCCAGTGCTTCTCGCCCGGCGCGAACCAGATCACATCACCCGGGCGGACTTCCTCGACCGGCCCGTCCCAGCGCTGCACCCGGCCGCAACCGGCGGTCACGATCAGGGTCTGGCCGAGCGGATGTGTATGCCACGCTGTCCGGGCACCAGGCTCGAAGGTGACGCTGGCGCCTAAAACGCGCGCCGGAGCGGGCGGGTTGAACAACGGGTCGACACGCACCGTGCCGGTGAAATACTCTGCCGGTCCTTTGCCCGAAGGCTGTGAACCGCTTCTTTTGATGTCCATTTCTTGAACCCCTTTCGCGTGGTCGCTCAGCGGCCAGTCATTTGCTCCAGCTTTTCAGGATACCGAGCCCCTTGCACAGTGATCTTGGACGCGGCGTCATTGATGCCGCGCAGATCATCGGGCGTGAGTTCGACTGAAACGGCCCCGATGTTCTCGTCCAGGCGATGCAGCTTCGTGGTGCCTGGGATCGGTACGATCCACGGCTTCTGGGCCAGCAGCCAGGCGAGTGCGATCTGAGCGGGCGTCGCCTTCTTCCGTTCCCCGACGCTGGCAAGCAAATCAACCAGCGCCTGATTCGCCTTGAGAGCCTCCGGCGTAAAACGCGGCAGCGTGCTGCGGAAGTCAGAGCTGCCGAGCTTAGTGTTCTCGTCCATCTTTCCCGTGAGGAAGCCCTTTCCCAGGGGGCTGTACGGGACAAGGCCGATTCCGAGTTCCTCAAGGGTCGGGATCACTTCCTTCTCCGGAGTCCTCGTCCACAGCGAGTATTCGCTCTGTAGAGCAGTGACCGGCTGGACTGCGTGTGCGCGGCGGATCGTTTGCACTCCCGCTTCGGAGAGACCGAAGTGTTTGACCTTGCCCGCCTGGATCAGGTCCTTCACCGCTCCCGCTACGTCTTCGATCGGCACGTTCGGGTCGACACGGTGCTGATAGAAGAGGTCGATCCGATCGGTGCGGAGGCGCTGGAGCGAGGCGTCTGCGACCTGCTTGATGCGCTCCGGCCGGCTATTCAGACCGGACGCGCCGGGCTTGTCGCCGGCATGAGTCTGGAAACCGAACTTGGTGGCGATCACGACTTGATCACGCAGCGGAGCGAGGGCTTCGCCGACGAGTTCCTCGTTGATGAACGGTCCGTAGACCTCGGCCGTATCGAAGAAGGTGATGCCGCGCTCCACGGCTGCCCGGAGAAGAGAGGTCATCTCCTGCTTGTCTTTGGGCGGACCGTAGGAAAAGCTCATTCCCATGCAACCGAGCCCGAGAGCCGAGACTTCCAGGCCGCTGTTTCCAAGTTTGCGCTTCTGCATTGTTTCTCCTTCGGAACCATTTCTCTCATCTCCAGGTTAGGGCCGAGGTCCCTGGAAGCGGTATCCTGATCCTTCAGAGTTCTTGCCTATTTCTCTTGTACTGTTGATTCACGCACAGCGTCAACGGTTATCCTGGAGTAGAGGAGAGCGAAACCGTTGACCGTGAAAAACCGAAGTGGGGGGGCCTCTCTACCACCAGATCAGGCGCGCGATTTGCGGGCGGAGCTGGCTCGCAAGATTGCCTTGTTCATGGGCTCCGCAGAGAAACGGGTAACGGACATTCCCGGCCTGACGCTCGTACGGCGGACCGCCCGGACCGCTCCGTGCTCAATGACTTACGAGTCGAGCGTGACCGTGATCGCTCAAGGGCGAAAGCGCGTAGATCTCGGCCAAACTCCTTTTATCTACGATGCGTCGCGATTCCTACTGACGTCGGTCGACTTGCCGGTCATCAGCCGGGTGATCGAGGCAAGTGAAGAGGCGCCCTGCCTCGCGTTGTCGCTCAAACTCGAAATGCCCGTGGTCCGGGAGCTTCTCAGCCGGGACGAGATTCAGGTGGCCGAGGCGCCGTCCGACAGCCCTGCCATGGCGACCGGTGAGATCACGGTGGAGCTGCTCAGCGCATGCTGTCGGCTCGTTGACCTGCTGGACACACCGCAG
>Ga0302140_10006690_pt1 | contig 14453 bp, 9 predicted proteins | sample I_Bog_E1_1_FD_202095 | JGI IMG/M metagenome (GOLD analysis project Ga0302140, IMG submission 202095) | Peat permafrost microbial communities from Stordalen Mire near Abisko, Sweden - I_Bog_E1_1 | ecosystem: Environmental > Terrestrial > Soil > Wetlands > Peat | place: Sweden: Abisko, Stordalen...
GCTCCAGGATCCGGTGTTCCGCAGGCGGCTCGCCGAGGCGGTTATCGACCCTGCGAAGAATCCTAAGGAGGCTGGTGCTAAGTGGATCGATGAGAATATCTGGCATGGGCGCGCGCACCCGTGGGAGAAGATGCCGTGGCTGATGAGGCAGTGGAAGCGGATTTCGGGCGGGAAGCCGTTTTGTCTCAAGGGGATTCAGAGCGTGGCGGATGCAAGGGACTTGGGTGTCGATGGGATCGTGGTGTCTAACCATGCTGGGCGTCAAGTGGACGGTGCGGTGGCGAGCTTGGATGCTCTGGAGGAAATCGTGGATGCGGTGGGAGAAAAGACTTATGTGAGTATGCTTCTAGCCTGCGCCGAAGATCTTGCAGAACTAATGTTAAGCTCAGATTATGTATGATACTGGCATCCGTGGTGCTTCAGATGTGTTCAAGGCGCTTGCAATTGGAGCCAAGTTTGTCTTCATTGGAAGGCTCTGGGTGTGGGCGCTTTCAATTGCCGGTGAACACGGTGTGAGGCACGTTATGAAAGGATTGTTAGCGGAGTTCGACATTCTGCTGAATGTTGCCGGATTCAGAAACGTCGGTGAGATTGATCGGGACTCGATTCGGTCGCTTCCCAACTCTTTGAATCTGATAGCTGAGCATTCTCGAATCTGAATTTCTAGCTATGCACCATAGAAAGCGCTAGGTTCACTAGGGACAACATAGGAGGGAACGGGAGAAGTCTGGGGCGATTCCAAAATGTACAGCTCTCGTCAAGCTCCCATGTATGGGCGTGCTTTCTATCTTGTTCAAACTAGAAGCTTCCCAAAGCACAGTCTGCCATTAGATTTCTCTTCCTCACTTAAGGATCCTCAAAGAAAGCACAAGGTAGAAAATCCGCTATACTACAAAGAGTTAGAGTCTTATTATATCATAATTCATACCCTCTCTAGCACTAGGTATCTCAACGACATATAAGAAGTTCCCACCAAATCTTTCCCTTGTAATGCCGTTTCTCATATATAATGATATACGATTATGTCCTTAAATTCGCTCAAAATGCCAATCCTATGCCGACCGCTAATTGCTAGGGAACCAAGAATCCTTTCCATCTGCATCTACTCTGCCCTTCTATTCTACGTAAAGTTCCAAACCCTGGTCTTTCGACGCGCACGGGCTAGATCTAAATGTATTCTACGTTATTTTCATTCACTGATTATAGATAGGTTTCTCCATCGCTGAGATACAGCTCATCTAGGGGATGCCTCTACACGATTTCCCACAATTCCCCCGTAGATCATTCTCTTGCCTGGATATAGCTTATCTGGGCTTTGCGCATCCAAGGTATGCCACAACTCTGGCATCAGGACGCTCACCGAAATCTTAAAGTTTCCTGGATATTCAGGATTTAGGCCCTCGCCTTCTCCACCCTCTCCAGCCTCACTCCCCTCTTTATTTTCCATCTCATCAACTTCATTATCACCCTCCTCACCCTCTTCCTCGTCGCTATTACCATCATCGTCATCATAATTGACATCAATCCCCCAAACCCAAGCCTTCTCTTCACCATCCAACAAACTATACACACATTCCCTGTCAACCATCAAACACAAATCTAGATCCACTCCAAGCGGAATATGTTCTTCCGCCTCCTCCACCAACTCCCTCATACACTCCCTGCACTCCCTAACCCCTTTCCCATCCATACTCACCTCATCAACTAACCACCACAGCAATTTTCCCGTAATTCCCTCTTTAAGGTCCCCCTTCGCACCCATATCCCTCAACCGTACCTGCATCCCCTGCTCCCACTTCCACCAATACTCATCCCACCTCTCCTTCTCCTGATCTTTATATCCCCACGTCTTAAAGACCACGAATCCCCACGCCTCAGCATCTAGTCTCTTCATCTGCTTCGCCACATCGAATAACCCTCCTTGCGTGACAGGATCAAAATCCTTAATCCCCATTTCCTCCGCGAACGCCCTGTCGGCTTCTTCGCTAGTAGTCAGCCCTGCTGCAGAGCGCGACGCGTTCACGGAGCCGGTGTATGCGGAAATTTGGGCGCGGAGACGCGCATTCATTAGTTCAGCGTCTGCGGCACGCCAGGCTTGGATGAGCTGTTGGTCAGAGGCGGGTAGAGAAACGTAGTCTTCGTCGACTTCGTTGGTGGAGTAGATGCGGTCGCTATCCCATCCGGCTGGGAGGGGTGGAAGAGGCATTTTGGTCTTGGGTTATAATTGTTGTGCGTGTGAAGGTGGTGGAAATAGAGGCAAGTGAGAGCATTGATTGTGTGAGTGAGATTCAGGAGGGAAGTTGAGGTGGGGCAGTGGGGTTCTGCGTCAACAAGGGGTATTCGCCGCACCACACGAGGTTGGAATCCTATCATATCATAATTCACACCTCTCCTTACTACCAGGTATCTTAAAAGTATACAAGAAATTCCCACCAAATCCTTCCCAATGCAATGCCGTTCCTAATCCGTAATGACACAATATCAAGTCCTTAGCCCGCTCAAAAATGCCAGTCCAATGCCGACCACCAACACCAATAAATGCTCTGTATCTTCCGTCCATATATACCCATTAAATCCCCCTATCTAACCCTTTATCATCATTACATACCTCTCATTCTTCATTCCAAAAATTGGGCAAGAGACGCTCTCAGGCTCACTGCATAACACTCTGTCTCCACCTCTCAACCATATCGATCTGTCCTTGACTAAGTGGCTGCATCCCCATACCCATGCCCATACCCATAGGCATCCCATTCATCGCCATGCCCGGCATATACCCAATCTGCATCCCCGGATACGCGACCGCATAGGGATTCGCGAACATCTGACCTCCCCACATGGCGGGATTGCCCATTCCGAGACTAGGCTGCGGAAACATGGGCTGGGTTCCATACGCACTGAACGCTGCTTGTTGCTGAGGTGATGGAAGGATACTACCTTGCCCATCGAAATTCCGGAGCGCACTGCTTGACTTGCGGCGTCCATTGATTAGTCCAGGGCCGGAGGTGGTGAAATCAAGCATCGTGCTACTCCGCTGTGCACTCGCTTTCTCGTGGAGACCGAGCAACCCAACGACCGGTTTTTCATATGATAGGTTGCGGCTTGCTCCTGCAGCGGGATGCGCTTGTAATATGTCCGCCATGCTGCGTCTCTTGGTGATCTCGGGTCTCTGGGCATTGTCGCCAGCTGCGCCGGTGCCAACCTCCTTCTCACGTGCTGCTTTCTCGGCTTGTAGGCGTTTACGGCGTTGGCCGAGAGTTTCTTCCTCCTCTGGTGTGGGAGACGTGGACGCCTCTTTCTCCTTGCCCTTTGCATCTTTGACATCAAGAAGGTCACCGCCGAATTGGGACATCAATTCCAAAGTGAAATCTCCAGAAACGGGTCGGGCTGATGGCAGTCCGTTGTCGACTGCTGCTGGCTCCTCTGGTTGAGGCTCAGCAAGTGTCCCCGCTTCTTCCTGATTGGGCTGGGGAGGAGGAATGTGCATCAGGGTTGAGGCTCGTGGCATTGGTGGCCGGCCTTGGAGCCGGTCTCGTCGGCGACTGAGAGGTTCGTTATCTTCCATTTCGCGGCGTTCCATGAGCCCCATAGGTCGAGTGGGATCGCGGGCATCCTTTTTGGCATAGAGCACAGCTAGTGGGATGTCTTCATCCTCTTCGATTGCTTCTTCTGCGGGAGTGACTTCCTCCCAAGCAAGATTGACACGCTTCTGTTTCCGAGACTTCTGTTCAACTTGCGCAACGGCATCCATTTCCAGCAAAGTCGAGTGCATGCCATTGGGAAATGCTGTAAGTAAAGGACGGGTTCGTAGCTTTTGCTGTTGCTTGCGTAGTTGAAGCTCGGCGAGAAGTGTATTTGGAGCCCCTTGGAATACTTCCTCATCCCCTTCGCCTTGACCAAGTTCTTCATCTTGCTCGCCTTCCTCGTTATCTGACTGCCCCCGTGGGCTTGTGCCTTGATCATCCTCCTCGCCATCCTCGATCGGTGGCCTGACCTTGCTTTCCACAACTTCCGACACCGTAGACTGTCGTTTATCCTCGTCCTTATTCAGCAGATTAGTGCTGCTTCCCCGTCGTCCACGAAGGAATAAACTGAAAGTGCTTGTGCGTTTCTTTGATGGCTCAGCTAACGTTGTGCTAGTCCGACTATGTTTCATAGGTTCTCGTCCATACACTTCGGCACCAACACGCCCTGCAAAGGCGTGGTCTGTAAAGGCTGTTACAGGTGCATGGGCTGATGCATCAAGAATACTGTCCAAGGTCGCTACAGCAGATTGCTCCTTCAATTCGATTGTCTGGTTGGATGCTGGCAGTTCGAAGAAGGTACTTGCTCTCAATTGTGCCGGCATATGTGAAAGATCTTGCGTCAGCCTTCTTCCTCCCATGCTTGCTCTTTGGTGTTGTGGGATGTATTCCTGCTGTAACAATGCATTATCGTCTCCTGCCTCGGCCGCATCCTGGTCTTCTAACACGTCCGGAAGCCAGATCGCAGATTGTCGAGCAGCCGGCGGGATACTGCTGAGAACTTGTGATCTTCTCTTGTTCTTTGCCGTCGGAGACGGATTCTTCGACAATTTTTGTGGCAGATTGAGCATCATCGGTACTGGTGCTGGATAGTACAACATCTCCTGCCCAGTACTCGGGTCTGCATATGATTTCGGTCTCTCCGTCGATAGTCCATTGCCAGAAGACACCCTACGTTGTGTGTCATTCGAATTGTTCGACTGGTTTCCGGAAACTGTCCTCTGCTGAATAGGCGCCGAGTGTATGCCATCAAAGTCTTCAAATATCCTTTCCTGCTCATATGTATGGACCGAAGCAGATCTCGTAAGCAGATCCTGCTCTTCGTTGGGCATCGCAAAACTGTCCCCCAAGTCGGGGCTCTCGAGAAGGTCGAGCGTTGGTTTCGGCATTGCTGATGATACTTCGTCCTTCGCGGCAATTGGATCCGAATCAGGGAATGCTGGAGAAGTAGGTGACAACGAAGCGTCTATGTTTACGAACGAGTCGAGAGGTCTGCCTTCGAGCTCGGGCTCCGGACGAGACCCGTATCTTTTCGACAAGGAGTGACCGCGGCCGCTGCCTGCCGTAAAAGAGCCCCCTGGCGACATTATGTACCCTGTAGGAGAGAATCCGCCAGATCGGGCTGCTGAGTTGACTTCGACAATCGACGAAGCGTTGGAAACCTGCCTTGACACTGGTAGTATGCTCTGGGAAGATAGCAGTGAGGACCTGCGACTGTCAGAGCGCTTCTGTTGATCGTGCAATTCCTTTATTGCATCATCGATCGACGAGGTCATGCTCAATCGTTCTGCCGTCTTCTCGAGATGCTCAATGTTGCTCATGTAAGCCCCTTGAAGAGTCTGCAGATCTGGCGTCGGGTGCCGTAGCGCTATACTTCGTCCCGAAGCCGTTCTCAGGACTGGGTTCGACGCAATTGACAGTGATGAGAATGTTGACTCGGCTGTGGCTGAATATGCTGGGCTGCAGGGTCTGCGAGGCCGTGGCCGAGCAATCTTGAGCCCTACTGGAAAGGTTTCACTCGTTGGTGAAGTGTGTTTTCGCTCCGTTGACGAGGCTACTGGAATAATGTCCCCTTCCTCGAAATCGTCCGCTTCTACCATAGAATATTTCGGCGGTGCAGCATTCCTATTCTTGATTCTGTTGCTAGGTCCTCCAAGGTTCCTCCTGTACCTCGTATAGGATCGATGGGGCGGAGGAGGTGGCGGAATTGGCGACGCAGACTCGGCCGATCGTGCATCGACATCGCTGTCGCGTGCGTCGTGATCCTGCTGGTCGAGAGCATCGTATGCGCCCATCTTGGGCAATGGCAATGCCAGGTCTAGTGAAGACCAGGCGCGAATCGTACCATCATCACCATCAGCGGGGTTTGTACGATGTTTCGCGAGGGATTTGTTGTTGCTGATGTTGGGGGCAGCAACCTTAAATTGTTCCTGTTTCCACGCACCCTGTCAGACGCAGACGAGGCTTGCACTCTGTTTGGTTGCTGGCTGCACTCACAGGACCAGATCCAGGGATAAATGGACGCAGGGCAAACGGCCAATCTCTGGTATCTTTGTCTAACGGCCCGCTTCATCTCAGATCGGTTCCAAGGTACCAATCAACGGGTGAGCTGCATGGCCTCGATGGCTTCAAATCTTGCTGGCGATGCAACCGACCCTCAGCTGTTCCCTATATAGATCACGCCTATCTCTGGCTTGACCTAAATGGGCTGAGGGCTTGAGTGTGTAGGTGGGATATCGGAAAATTCAGATATCTTTGCACCCTACAGCAACATCAGGCCCTGATAAGAGCCCGCAGCACTCAACGTTTATTTTGCAGCGTAGAGCGCTGCTTCTCGTGTGCAAACATCATCAGCCCTATAGCATTGATCTGTGCACTACGCTCCTTCTTTAAACACGCCTAAGCTCTCCCATTCTCTTGAAAAGGCTGAAACGCAAACAAACTTCTCACCATTGTTTCTCTGATCAAACTCAGCCATTGATGTAACGACGGCACAATATCTTTGAGGCTTGGCAGAAGCAAATGAAGCCGGGTCCACGAGAAGCAATTCCGGATAAGAACGAAACTTGGTTCAACAAGCCTCAGCCTCACGGGAATCCTCATATACTGTAATCATTTTCGGCTCGGGGTCCTGCAAGCCGAGCAATCATTGGTTGTACAATGTACTCCCCATGTTAGATCATCCGAAGTGCCATGCGCAAGCCATGTTCCGCAAGTACAGGTTGTGTTCGATTCGATAGACTTGTCATTTGTACGACGATACTTCGGATGGCCTTTGACCGGTATGAACGAAAACCGCATGCAGACTGAATCCTCCCGCCGTGCCACTGGAAACATGACAGCCCACGAGCCATTGGATGAAATGAGACGAGTGATGTACAGCAGAAGAGGAATTGCAACGTTACCTCTTCACGATAGTCAGCTGTTCTGTCTAAAGTTCTTCCCTTTACTTCTGGCTGAGAATATAAACAACGTGTGCCTCGCACCACAGGTTTTCATATCGCAGAACATTGGTTGTCTGGATGGAACCTCAACCAGGAGAACATACCTATCTAGAAGGTGAGCACGTGCCTGTCAAGAAACCGTGTTGCACGTGATCGACTTGAGGTCAGTACCTAGCCACCTTTACCCACTGTAACTTCCTCTTCAGGAAGCAACAAGTAGGCGAATCAAGTGACAGCCGACTGTTCCTATCTCTTCGTTATTTTTGCGTTCTTGTGGCAAAGGATTCTCCTCTCAGGTCAATCATCTTCCTGTATTTTCCCGAAAAGGAAGCTCTAGCCTTGGCTTGGGTCTCCGAGACTGCCGAGACGTACCGACGTCCAGTCTGCATCCTAGCGGCGATCAATTTTCCGCCACCTCCGTCAAGGGAAATGTTCTCGAAGAACGAGTCTCAGCTTCTCCCGCTTTCCTACCCTGCATTTCAGAGTAGCTGCTGGGTGAGAATCGTTCTCGAGGTCGGGAAGATCTGAAACTTGCCCTTTGAGCGACATCGCCTCCTTCGCCGAAGCTCTCTGCGGCCGAGGCATCAAGGTCAACGGCTCATTGGGTTTAAGCCACTACGGGCATCCCGCCCGACGCTGTAAGTTGATTATTATCAATAATAATGCCGCCTGAGGACCGGCGAGCACCGAGATCCACTCCTCTGATGAGGGAGATGGCGCTGTTCCTCTTTCAAATGAATTTCCACCTCTCGGATGTCGGGACAAGCTTTGGAAGGGCGCTGACAGGGGCGAGAAGGCTGCAGTTTTTGCGGGGGAGAAGCCACCGGTGGAGAGCGAAAGTCACTCGCGTCATCGTTAGGACCGTCCGGCTTGCCCCCTTCAAGCAGGAGCGGAGATGAAGACCATTTGCTGCTTGGAATTTATCGTGCTCGTCGGCCAATATTCACGCGAGTCTTCCAATCCCCAAAAGGTTTGGGGCCAAGTGGCAAACGTCCAGGTGTCGGGACTAGACACACCAAGGGGAGTACACTGGATCGGCCTCATTTGCTCGGCGTGGGCGATCCAATCATGAGCGGGATCGCCAACTTCACCTCGTCCAAGTTGCAGGGAGCTCTTGATTTGAGTTCTGGAGGTGTGTCATAGCTCCTGCCCACCACCACGAGTGGCTTTTCAGATATCCTCCTCTGGTTCCATATAATCTCCCAGCAGTTCCCTCCTGTCGGAATTCTGGCATCGATATTGTGCTGAGGCCTTTCGCTTTCTCACTACAACTGCCGGCAGTAGCTTGAACTCAAAGCTCAAGATGAAGTAAGCACTACTTGGTATTCTCCTGTCATACCTCTAACCTTGCCTCCAGCAACGCAGGATTGGCGCTCGAAGGGAACGATCCCCGCGATCCTTCTCATGCTGTCATTGGCGACAATGAACCCGTTGAAACGCAGCTGCTCCACAACACCCACGATCCGAGCGTAACATTTGAGGAATACATCTACTATGCCACAATCACGCGTGCCGAAGAAAAGATTGCAAATGAGAGACATGTCGCTGCTGTTGGACCGAAGAGCTTCAAGAGCGTGATCAAGAACAGATTCTCCAAGGGGCACGTGGAAACTGCGGCACCAGACTCCCCAACCACCGATAATAACTCGAACGGGGAGAAGACTGAGTATGATGAGAAGAGAGTCATTCCTGCCCGTCGCAACCTCGGGGGAGTCACGGATTCAGAATGGAAGAATGCCTCGCGAGCGATCCGGACAGCCGGGTGGAGCAGTGTGTTCTACCTGATCACCACTGATATCTTGGGTCCCTTCTCTGTCCCGTAAGACCCCCAAATTCGCTGCCTGTTGATTTCTCTAATAAGTTACAGGTGGGCATTTGCTCAGATGGGTTATGGACCAGGTGTTGCCTTGTACACTGTTTTCGGCGGATTTGCTATGTAGTATGTGCGCTCCCTCCTGTTTTGCAGGCATACTCTAATTTTCGCTAGTTCCGGGTTTCAGCTCTGGAAAGTTTTCATGGCAATGGATTCCGACAGGTATCCCATGAGGAGCTACGCAGACTGCTTTTTCCGAGTCTACGGTAGATGGGCCCGACACGGTGTGAATATTCTTCAGGCCATCCAGCTACTGTTCACGGTCTCTATCCTCATTCTATCTAACGGTCAATCCATCTCTCAAGTCTCAAAAGCGAGCATCTGTTTCATCGTTTGCCTTGTCATCTTCATGGCTGCTGGAATGGTCGTTGGTCAGATCAGAACACTTCAAAGATTCGGCTGGCTAGCAAATTTCGCTGTGTGGATCAATTTGCTCATTCTCTTCATTGCGTAAGCTGCTCCGATCTATTTCCGATTATTTAGCTGACAGATGATTAGTATGGGTGTTGCAGCAAACTCACCACCCAATTATGCGACTGCTGAGGCATCTTTCGGTTCGAATTTCGGGCCAGGGCCCGTCCACACCTACGCCGGCACGCCCCCAGCTGGAGCGGCATCCGGCGGCTCCGGATTCGTCGGTTCCTTGAACGGTCTCAATCAAGCCGTTTACAGCTACGGAGGTGCTATGCTCTTCATCTCCTTCTTAGCGGAGATGCGGCATCCATGGGATTTCTGGAAAGGAATTCTCTGTGCCGACATTTTCATTTACGTCGTGTACCTCTTCTTTGGCATTTTCGTGTACTCCTACCAAGGCCAATACGCCTTCAATCCCGTGATGCAAGGCCTCTCCCCCTATAATTGGCAGACGGCAACAAACATCATGAACCTCGTCACTGGGCTCATCGCTGCCTGTCTATATGGCAACATCGGCATCAAAGTCGCCTACGTCGAAGTCTTCCAAGAACTGCTGCATGCACCACCCCTCACCAGCAAAGCCGGAAAGCTCCTCTGGGTTGCTCTCGTGCCCGCCTACTGGGCTCTTGCATGGGTAGTCTGCGCCGCTATCCCGCAATTCTCCTACATCTCAGGTCTCGTGGGCGCGGTCTGCATCCTGCAGTTCACGTACACCTTCCCCGCGATCCTCGCCTTCGGCTTCCAGATCCAGAAAGACGCCATGGTGCCTGAAGAGTCCTTCGATCCTGCGACGAGGACCTATAACCGCATTGATACTGGACTCAAGAGATGGGTGAGAGGCTTCAAGGTTAAGTGGCATTTGAATACGTTCAAGTTCATCTATTTCTTGGGCGCTCTGTGTACGGCTGCGCTGGGGATTTACTCGAGTTGTTTGGGATTGATTAGTGCGTTTAATGGGGCGAGTGTGGCGACGAGCTTTGGGTGTGCTACTCCTGTTTAGAAGTGTAGTAGAGAAGGCTGGTGTTAGACAGATAGATACATTGGTATCTGTCGTGGAGATAAAAGGAGGCATAGCGGGATTGGCAAAGTTGGGTGGATCTCGGGGAAATTAAGGCCTATGAGCTTGTGAAGCTTTAGATGATAGATACCAGAAAGTTTAAAGTCAAACGTCGAGATGAGCATCAAAACTCTGGCCGTTTCCTGAACTCTCAATCAGACTCGAATAAAATAACGGCAGGTGAAGATAGGGGCTCGCTTAAACCCAACTAAGCACTAAGAGGGGCAATACTCCTTTCCACTCCATCTTCCCTTTTATATATAACCTGAATATTACTTACATGGCTCCAAGGCACACAAAAAAAAATTGGACTTATATTGCTACATAGAGTACGATAAAATATCGATCGCGAGCATCATTTTGTTTTCGGGGAAGAAAACTTGAGAACACATTAGAGTGCTGCGGGAGTCTCAGCCGAATCTTTACATCCCTTTCTTCTAATGCAGTTAGTCACCATAGCCACTCTATTCAGGCGCTACTCGCCCTCGCCTCACTCTCTGCTCGCTAGCTGTCTGAGTAAAGGATCGTCGTGAGAACGAAAGCGACGGCGGCGTACTTCGGCAACCGTAGAATACGCTCATTGGGTAGGTAAGTTTCTCAGGAGTACGGTGGGCATCTAGAACCGAGCATGCATGGACGAACTTCAGGCAGCTAAAGTAGGTCAACTCTTCCTTGATCCATCACTTTACCACCTTCAGAGCGTATTTGGATTGTACTATTCGCTCCGATTTCTATTTATCGATTTATCACGCCGTGAATCCTTTTGGTTCTTTTATTTGCCGCTTATTAGTATACAAACCACTGAGGCTGAACAAAGCAGACACGCAGCGTGGGAGAAAGACCTCTTGACCTACATTATGCACGACTGCCTTTACTGCAGCAAGATCTCTGCGGCTTTACTTCGGCAGCCGCGTGAGCTTAAGCTCTATGGAGACCTTGAAGAAGGTGGTTTAGGCTCCTGGGAAGAATATACTCAACAGACATCATGCCCCGAATGCAAGTTTATCGTTCGATGCCTGGAGGGTTCGAGAATAGCCGTACGTCAGTTTGCTCCAGACTGCCGACTTCGTATCTGTCTGAGCGCTTTCGGGTACTGGATAACAAATGTCTGTTGCCTCTGACGATGCAAAGGATTCTACATCCAAGTGGTAACTGATTCTGTACAGGCTTGCCTTCACATCCATGGATATCTTGAAATTTTGCCTCAAAAACTGAATTTGGATCCAGTAAATGAATATTTTGTCCCTGTGGATCACTTAGCCATCAGTGTCACGCGAATGCATTCCTGGGCAGAATACTGTGATTCGAATCACCGGGGTCACTGCCACAGTCTTGCACCTTCAGATCTGGTGGGGGTTGCGTCAAACCTTATATTTATCGATGTGGAATTATCTTGCTTAGTTCATGCGAGCGGATCTGCTCAATATTTGGCACTGAGCTATGTTTGGGGACAGATATCTCCAACTCTGGAGCTAAAGGTGGAGACAGCCAACAAACTCTTCCAAGTCGGAAGTTTGACTCTTCCCGAGTTTCTAGAGCTCTTGCCAAATACGATAAGGGATGCAATGTTGGTGACTAAAAGTCTTGGTGTTCGTTATCTCTGGGTGGATCGACTCTGCATTGTACGATACCGCAGACCATATGAACGTCCCAATGTGCTAAACGTTAACACCAGGTCCAAGATGATTACGAAAATAAGATGGAGCAGCTGGGTAATATGGCATCCATTTATGCCAATGCATACTTCACTATCGTTGCACTGGATGGGAACGATGCAAATTATGGACTTAAGGGCTTGACAAATACGGCGGGACTCCCGCGATATGAACAAATGGTGGTAGAGTTCCCAGGTCCGATCAAAGTATTGGTAGGGCGCAAAAAAGAGGATTATAAAAAGCCTTGGCATACCAGAGGATGGACATTTCAAGAGCGCGTTATTTCCCCGAGGTGCTTGCTGTTCCAAGACGGAAGCGTGTTCTGGAGCTGCAGGCGCTCAAAATGGCTGGAAGAACTTGCTGCCGAACCAGAAGGTGTTCCCAAAGACAGATGCTCCCAAACTGCAAACTCTACTAGGAGTGATTACGAGTTGAAGAACGACCCTTGGCCTAACGTTCCACAATATTGGCAACTTGTCGAAACTTACACTCAACGACATCTCACGTTCGAAACCGATGCTTTACCAGCTTTTAGTGCCATTATTGATGATCAGAGTCGCACCTTTCCTGGCGGCTTTCTCTGGGGCATGCCTGTTTTCTATTTCGACTTGAGCTTGCTTTGGCAAAGTAGTGGACCATTGGAACGTCGGCCTAGTTTTCCAAGCTGGTCATGGCTGGGGTGGAAGGGACAAATAGATCAGCGTCATATTCAGTACTACTATGACCCCAAATGTGACACTCACAATACCAGTTGGAGTTGTGAATTGCAGCCAACAAATACCTGGTACATCCTCAACTCTCAAGGAGAGCCGATACAAATTGAGAATTCGTGGTATTTGTACTATGCGTTCCGAAACGATTCATCACTACCTCTACCACCGGGATGGTCTGTTGTTGAAACTGATTCAGAGTCAGATGGAAGTAGAAGCGTCAGTGGCAATTGCTCGGGCGACAACAATGGCGAGGGGGATGAGAACGGGAAGGTTGAAGAGAGAGAGGATTATGACCCGCTGGAGGAGGACGAGCCTGGCCCTAAGAAACGTTTCTACCATAAGGATCTCAGCGATACTGCTTTTCGATATCCTATACCCATCTCACAGATTCCTCCTAAACCAACCTCGGAAACCTGGTCACCATTTCTCTCATTCTCCACAGAAAGGAATCTTTTTTTGCTTGGCGACAGCTTCAACCCCATCCCTGGATTCTACAAACCTCACCGCTTGTTTATGAACTTGCATGATCTCGACGGCAACTGGGTAGGCGTTGTTGAGTCCAACGTTGCCGACGACACTTATGCTTCGACCATGAAGGGGCAAGAGTGCGAAACGATAGCAATGTCTACTGGAGTTGAACAGCGACAAAAGGCACCCAACTCCAACCATTTTCCAGAGATGAACGTTTGCGATGCAATCAAATTTCTGCAGACTTATGAGTACTACAATGTACTCTGGATCGAGAGGGAAAATGGTATAGCGTACAGAATCGCTGTAGGACGAGTCTGGAAAGAGGCTTGGGATAGAAAAGGGGCGGATACGGTGGATGTAACCCTGGGTTGATAAAGCCACTTTGTGGTTTCTAGCATCATACTTACCTTGTACTTCCGTAATGAAATGTGCTTCTACGGCCGGCTCAAGAGGCAAATATTTCATGGATTTCGAGCAAGAGAGGTGGCATTCCTACAAGGAGTTTTACAGATACTGCTTTGTTTATAATTTTTCCCCTTCCCTCACTACATGAAGATACCGGACTGTTACAGGAGAGGATCTCCTTGGTGGCCACCGTTGGTGGAGATCAAGATCAGAGCAGAAAGATGATCTATTCTCCTACGCCCCATGGCTTTAAAGTACTACTCCTCGTTGCTTGGCAACGGCAACGGGGGCTAGCCCCAACACTCACGTGCCAAACCGACTTTAATAGCTCGTAGCATGAAAAGAATACAATGCTCGCAATCGTCTCGTATTTGTAACAATGTAGACAAAGTCCTCCGTAAGGTGGGGATTTCAAACTTTATGAGAAACTCGTGACTTTTGCTGTCAAATGCCTTGTTGTTGCCAGATTACGTACTTTGAGGTTTGAGCTAAGTTACTTTATATGCTTTACAATATAGATAATGGGTGGTTGGAGAAACTGCTAGCAATATTTGACCTTGGAATCAACAAATCGAAGGCCTGAATGTGGCTAGTACAGCATGATTTCAGCACTAAACCGTGAGTTGACTTGAAGCTTTTGCAGTTTGTCTCTCTGTAATCTCAAGGTCTCACACGGTGAGCTTATATACGTCTGTAGTGACAGGCTAAACGGATATGGTTGATAATAATGCAGCCCTTTTGAGATTCAGAACAGTATGGCTACTGAGCTGGGAAGTCGCTATCTCGGTATCTCTTCGACGAGCGTGGGGTATTTAAAACAGTCTCCGAGACGGTCTACAGCTTTCCATAGCAGAAAAACAATGTGCGCCTCGGAACTAAGACGGGTGTGATGAAATGA
>Ga0302140_10006692_pt1 | contig 14449 bp, 10 predicted proteins | sample I_Bog_E1_1_FD_202095 | JGI IMG/M metagenome (GOLD analysis project Ga0302140, IMG submission 202095) | Peat permafrost microbial communities from Stordalen Mire near Abisko, Sweden - I_Bog_E1_1 | ecosystem: Environmental > Terrestrial > Soil > Wetlands > Peat | place: Sweden: Abisko, Stordalen...
CTGGCGAGCCGCATCGTCGTCCACCGGCCAAAGGGTCATGATCACGCTGCGCGCTCCGGCTACGCGGAAGGCGCGCTGAAGGCCGAGCACGCCCTCGCCGTCGCGAAGTTCGCCGTTGCCCGTGTTGCATGCCGAAAGCACCGCCCAATCCACGCCGCTCAGGTCGAGCGATGCGATTTGCTGCGCGGTCAGAATCGACTGCGACGCTCCGTGGATGCCGCCTGCGAATACCAAACCCGAGTGCAGCAGAGGATTGCCGCTGCCGCAGCTCTTATCCAGCAGGAACGCGTGCGTTGCCACATGCAGAACCCGGCTGTGTCCTGAGGCTTCCAGGAATTTTGCCAGCGTGGCCTCGTCCCCGGTCAGCAATTGGGAGGACTCCGTCGAGTTCCATTGCCGCCACGTTGACCCTATGTCGGAGACTTCTACCGCTGTGCCCGGCAATGGCTGAAACTGGATCTTGCTGAACTCCTCGCAGCTCGGTTCCCCGCCGCGCAGAGGCGATCGCGGCAGCTTGTTTTCAGCCAGCTCAAACGTCGGGCTGCCGATCGCCAGCAGTCCCTCCTTCTTCTGCCCTTGAACCGCCGGCACCAGGTCGCGTTCACTGGTGAGCATGTGGATCACCGGCCCATGCTCCACCAGATAACCGGCGCCATCGGGCAGACTGGCAAATGGAATCAACTTCAGATTGCCATCGGCCACCACCAGCGCGAGCTTCGAGTCGCCGATCTCCTTCTTCAGGGGATCCCAGATTCGCTGGCGGACCGCAAGCGCAGCTTCGCGATAACTGCGCTCATTGCGGGTGGATCCCAGCCCACCGCTGCGTGCTTCCGCGTCGGCTGCGGCGCGCGCCTTCAGAATCAGGGCATCCAGCGATGCGGCATCGCCCAGGTCGAACACGCCGATACGATCGGAGCCGGAGCGCAGCACAAACGCCATATAGGATTGCGTTGAGATGCGTGCCGGGTCCACCTTCCCCACGACACCGCGCCGGTAGGTTACATACGAGATCAAAGCGGCATGGGCAGGAAGGTTGTTGCGCAAGTCTTCCAGGCGCACCGCCTGCACGCGCTCATCGTTGCGAATGTCCGCGCTGCGTTCCGCCAGGTCGCGCTCGATCTTCTCCATGCGGCCGGTCGCTTCGGCAACCGCGGCACTCGGATGCTGTTTGCTTGGCACTTGTTCCTGAGCCAGCAGATCGGCCCGCGCCTTATCCATCTCGGCAAGCAGGTGCGCTATCTCCGGGTCGTTTTTCGCGTTCAGATTCTTTTGCCGGCGCGCCATCTCGTCGGCCACCAGGGCGCGCGAGCGCACCACTTCCTGATAGATGACGGCTGGCGGAATATCGGGATGATGTTCTAGAACCGAGAGTGCAACATCCAGACCCTTGGCTCGTTTGTCGTTGTAGGCCAGCGCCTGACGTTCCGGAAGGCTGCGCGCTTGCAATACAAAGCGCTCGCGGCCCGCCTGGGCAGATTTGAGACCCTCTTCGATCGCCCGCTGCAACTCTCCCCCCGATGCCAGCGAGCGCGCGAAGGAAACATGGTAGCCAATTCGTTCGTCGACGGTGAGGCGCGGGCTATCGTCGGTGTCCTCGAATATCTTCCAGGCCGATGAAAACTCCCCTGTGCGGCTGTAGACTCCGGCCATTTGAACCAGGATCGCTTCGTGGAGCGGACTGTCGGGTCCATAGATTTGGTTCACGAGTTCTGAAGCGCGGTTGAAATGGGACTTGGCCTTCTCGAACTTCTGAGAGGCGACGCAGTACGAGCCAGCATTGATTTCGAGAATTGGCACCCGCTCGTCGTTGGGGTAATTGCGCTCCGCAATCGCAAGCGACTCCTCAAGCAGCGAGTCGGCGTCGGCCCGATAGCCTTGTGCCTCCTTCACGTTGGCGCTGGCCAGATTGCCTTGCGCCTCCCGCACGTCGGCAAGGCTCGACAGACTTGTGATCAGCCCCCATTTATCGTCCGATTCAAGCTTCCGCGCCACAGCCAGCGCCGCTTCGTCGGCGTGGGCTGCGCAGGCCAGATCGCCCAGGGTTACACAGGCGTAAGCCAGGATGCGGGCTACAGAAATGAACTCTTCGGTCTGGGGAAACTCCTGCTCCGCTATCTCGAACCCACGCCTCGCAGTATTGAGGGCATCAATGGGCCTGCTGAGCACTACCTCCACAAAAGCGATATTGCCCAGGGCCGTGGCGTAGAGCTTGCTGCGAGCGCCGGCAGCGGCTTCCGCCACCGCCAACTCGCGCTTTGCCAGCTCCAGGGACTCTTCGGGATTTGTCCGCTCGCCAATCTCGATGCCTACTAGTTTGTCCAGCGCATTGGCCACTTCCTCAGTGTTCCCCGGATGCGCGGCCTCTGCCGCGCGCAACTCCTCGCGCGCCCCGGCAACCGGGTCGATTGCGGTCTTAGCCTCTTCCGGCGCAGACGCGGCCGGCTTGGCGGAAGGGGACGGCTGCTGGGCCACGCCGTGAGCACACAGCGAACCCAGAAGGCAAAGGAATACCAGGTAAACTGCCGATCGTTTCACTGCTTCAGCTCCAAAGAAAAACTCCGCGGGCAAATGCCGCTGCTTAGCCATCGCATTCCGTTTAGATAATCAGCCGTGTCGCTCCCGGCCGCCTGAGTCACTGCACCTTATTCAACTCCAGGCGCGCCTGCTGCTCGAAGTCTCCATGCAGCGAGATGGTGCGTGCCAGGTAATGCCGCGCCGCGGTTGAGTCCTGGCGGGCCAGCGCAACCTGCGCCAGATAGTAGAGGGCTGCTTCCTGCTGCGGCGAGTCGCCGGCCGCGTCCACCTTGCGCAGGGTTGCCTGCGCCGCTGCCAGTTCCCCGCCGTGCATCTGGCAAACTCCGGTGTAGAACTGTGAGGCAAGCGCCTCTTCATCTTGCGCTGGAACCTGGGAGAGCGCTTTCTCCGCTCCTTGGCAGTCATGGGCCGAGTAGGCCTTCATTCCGTTCTCGAAATGGAGATTCTCGCTCTGACCGCGCAGGCTGGGCGCATGAAAAACGGGCAAAGTCAGGTCGGCAAGCTGCGAAAGCGCGTTGGAGGCGGAAGAAGGCGAAAACGGCTGCGTGGAAGAGGGCGGCTGCGGAGAGACTGGGCCGGACTTGGGACTGACTGCCACGGCAGGCTGCGCCGGCTTCGGCTGGAACGTCCGGTAGCTCAGGATTCCAATCACCAGCATGGCCGCAATGGCCATCAGCGCTCCGCCACGGACCGGCCACGGAATAGGCGCCTTGGCAATCTTCACCGGATGACGGACAAGCCCGGCCGTCAGGGCTTCCATCGCCTCCACCTGGGCCAGGCACTCCGAACAGTCGAAGAAATGTTCTTCAAACTCGCGAGCTTCACGCTCCGGCAAGTTCCCCTGGATATAACGCTCAAGGCATCGATCGGCAAGTGTTCCATTACAGTGGGTCATGTTACTCTTCCTACAACATTGTGGTCGGCGGGCTCCGTTTGTGACAGCCGGCGCACGAAGTCGGTGACGCGGCGTGTGGCGCGCAGTTTCCGCTGCCTCACAACGTCGGGGTTCATGCGCAGGCGATCGGCAATAACGCCTGGCTTAAGTCCATCTATAAGTGTCAGTTGCAAAATCTCCCGATCTACTTTGTCCAGCGAGGAAATGGCGTTCATCGCCAGCGTCTCACGCTCCTGTTCCTCGACGCGCTCCGACCCGGAGCTGAGATCCGGCAGATCGTCGGGAAGCTCAAGAGTCTCCGTCCGCTTGTTCGATCTGTAATAGTTGTTGAGCTGGTTGCGGGCGACGCCAATCACAAACGCAGACAGTTTTGACGCTTCGCGGAGCTGACCGCGGCGAAGAGCGCAAATTGCCTCAAACAACACATCCTGCTGCAAATCGGCTGTCAGGTCGGGGTTGCGGGTCCGCGCCAGCAGCATGGCCTTGACCGGCTTCTGGTAACGCAAAACGAAGTCCCGCTCGGCGTCCCGGTCGCCCTGGGCAATGGCTGCGACCAGACGCTCAGCTTCCTGTGCTGCTTTTTGGGCCACAAGCCCCGGTCCGTCGCTTTGCTCGCCGATCATGGGCTCTCCCGGTTAGACCCCGGTAACTAGCGCCATTTTCTCATAAGCACAATCGGAGCGTAGGCTTTGTTTTGGTTACCACAGTAAGGGGTTGACCTCCCCGGAATCTCGGCGCTCGCCAGGCGCGGATTCTTGAGCTGCGGAGAATTCGCCCGCACTCATCCCAGAAGCCGCGGCGGAACACCGAGGCGCGGCGCCGTTATTTCCAGGAAGATGATTGGAAGCTTACCCGTTGGCAGTCGCGTATCTTCGCCAGAGCTTTCCAATGGCTCGGCCAACCATCCAGAGAAAAATCGCCGCCGCACACAGGAGGCCGAGGAGCTGCCACCCCAACTGGTCCAAACATTGGCGGACGATTCGTAACATGTCGAATTCGGTCCACTCCTCGCGGATCCTTCCATCCACGATGCGCCACACCGTGATGCCGCGCAGTTCCAGCTTCACCCCGGTCGGGGGCAAAGGGCTTGCCGCTGCGGTGTTGGTTCCACGCAGCGTCCACGCCACAGTCACCAGATCGCCCTCGGCCACCATCAGAACCACCGTCATTTTCAGGTCGGGAAGAGCCTGTTTCTCCCAATGAACCGCAGCCTGGTCCTCTTGCAAACTGTGGTCTTTGCGCAACCCATGATTCACGAAATCCGGAGCGTAGATCTCATCTGCAACCTGGAACTTCCCCTGATTGAAAATCTCTTCAAAGACCCGCCCGGCAACTGCCTTGTTGATCTCCTGCTGTGTGACCGCGGCGGGAACCTGGTTCGGACGCGCAGGGGCGCTCGCCGCGAATAACGGCGCGCAGGCCAGAGTCACGAAAATCAATGCCCTCTTCAGCGGCTTTCTCCCAGACGGAATCCTCGACGGAAACGGACCCCAGGCCGCGAACCGCTATTATGCTGCCACTCTAGAACGCCGCCACCGTCTGTCTCAGGCTATACGAACTGAGCGTCTTGATGTAGTTGCCGCGATCGAAAGGCGAAGTGTCCGGCACGGAGCGCCGGCTGAGGCAGCCGCGCGTCTCCCACAGTGAGTTGAACTCGCGCTTCTGCAGCCAGTAGCGCAAGTCTGCCAGCACCCTGCCAATATGCTCGATGCCGTGAATATGAAGCGCCGAAGCCATCATGGTGACGCTGGCCCCGGCCATCACGCTCTTCATCACATCCTCTGCCGAGTGAACCCCGCCGGTAATCGCCAGGTCGATGTTCATATGCCCGAAGAGAATTGCAGCCCAATGCAGCCGGGGCAGCAACTCCGAAGGCGTTGAGAAGTGCAGCGTCGGCCGCACTTCCAGCGTCTCGATGTCGAAGTCCGGCTGATAAAACCGGTTGAACAGAACCACTGCGCTGGCGCCCACGTCCTCAAGCCGCGCCACCAGGTGCGGCACGCTGGTGAAAGACTGCGACAGCTTTACCGCCACCGGGATTTTGACGGCTCCCACAACCGCGGCCACCAGGTCCAGCAGTTGCAGCTCCAGCTCGATCGACGTCTGCGCCCGGCTGGTGGCCAAAGCATAGGTGTTCAATTCGATCGCGGAAGCACCGGCCTGCTCCATATCCCTGGCATACCGGATCCACCCACCGGTGGTTGCCCCGTTCAGGCTGGCCAGGATGGGAATCTCAACTGCCTCGCGGGCGCGCCGCAGGTGCTCAAGGTAGACATCCTGCGTCATGCGGTAATCGTCCAGATCGGGCAGATAGGCAAGCGATTCGGCGAATGACTCCGTGCCCCGCGTGAGGTCTTCGTCCAGCGTCTTCGATTCAAGGTCCAACTGCTCCTCGAACAGCGACGTCAGCACCACCGCCGCGGCGCCGGAATCCTCCATGCGGCGAATATTGTCGATCGACTCCGAAAGCGGAGTGGACGACACCACGATGGGACCTTTCAGCTTAAGTCCCATATACTTCGTTGAAAAATCGATCATTTCGTGCCCCCGTCAACTGCGGCTGCCAAGTTCTCTTCCTTCTTTTCTTCCGGCGCAATATGCGGCGTTTCTGACCGCCCGGCCATGGCCGCCCGCGCCGAGTAGACGCGCCATTGCCGCTCCACATCGTCCTGTGCCTCGGTCAGCAGTGTTGCGGCCAGCTCCGGATTGCTGCGCGCCAGCATGGTGTATCGCGCTTCGCGATACGAGTATTCCTTCAACCGGATCGACGGCGCCTTCGAGTCGAGCTGGAATGGATTCTTGCCTTCCTCGCGCAGCGCCGGGTTGTAGCGCATCAATGGCCAGTAACCCGATTGCACCGCAAGTTTCTGCTGCTCCAGCCCATGCACCAGGTCGTAGCCGTGCGCAATGCAACTGGAGTAGGCGATGATGATCGACGGCCCATCGTGCGCTTCCGCCTCCTGGAACGCCTTCACCACATGCGTGTCGTTGCCGCCCAGCGCAACCTGGGCCACATATACCGAGCCGTAGCTCACGGCTTCCATGGCCAGGTCCTTCCGGCTGTTACTCTTGCCGCTTGCCGCAAACTTGGCCACCGCGCCCCTCGGCGTGGCCTTCGACATCTGGCCGCCGGTATTCGAGTAGACCTCGGTATCCAGCACCAGCACATTCACGTTCTTGCCGGAGCCAAGCACATGATCCAACCCGCCAAAGCCAATGTCGAATGCCCATCCGTCGCCGCCCAGTATCCACACGCTCTTGCGCACCAGCGCATCGGCAATGGCCAGCAGGTTCTTCGCGTCGGAAGTCTCGTTGCCTGCGAGGTTGCTGCGCAGCCGGAGTACCCGCTCCCGCTGCAGGTTGATCTCCGCTTCGGTCTTCTGCGAAGCATGAAGAATCTCCGCAACCAGCTCAACGCCAATCTCCGCAGCCAGGCGTGTTACCAGCGTTTCAGCAAATATCTTCTGCTGATCCAGCGCGGTTCTCATGCCAAACCCGAACTCCGCGTTGTCTTCGAAAAGCGAGTTTGCCCATGTCGGTCCGCGGCCCTGCGCGTTGCTGGTGTAAGGCGTGGTGGGCAGGTTGCCGCCATAAATCGACGAGCACCCGGTGGCGTTGGCGATATACAGCCGGTCGCCGAACAACTGGGTCAGCAGCTTGATGTAAGCCGTTTCCCCGCAGCCCGCACATGCGCCTGAAAATTCAAACAGCGGCTGCAGCAGTTGAATATCCTTCACCTGCGTGTGCGACAGCTTGTCGCGATTCACTTCCGGCAAGCTCTGGAAGAACTCCCAGTTGTCGCGCTCGGCCTCGCGCAGCGGCGCCTGAGGCGCCATGTTGATGGCCTTGTGGCTGGCATCGCTCTTGCTCTTCACCGGGCATATTTCCACGCAAACCGCGCAGCCGGTGCAATCCTCGGGAGCCACCTGCAGCGTATAGTGGTCCTGCTCCATCGCTTTCCACTTCGGCTTGGCCCACTGGAACGTCGCGGGCGCCTTGTCAGCAAGCTCCGGCGAGTAAACCTTGGCGCGAATCACCGCGTGCGGGCAAACCATCACGCATTTGCCGCACTGGATGCACAGGTCTTTATCCCACACCGGAATAAACTGTGCGATGTTCCGCTTCTCCCACTGCGCCGTGCCTGTGGGGAAGGCCCCACCGGCCGGAATCGCGCTGACCGGAAGCAGGTCGCCATGACCTGCCGCAATCTGACCCAGCACGCCGCGCACAAACTCCGGCGCACGGCCGTCGATCGAAGGAATCAAGTCAAACTCAGATGAAACCTGCGCTGGAAGCTCAACCTTTTCCAGATGCGCCAGCGCGTGATCCACGGCGGCGAAGTTCTTCGCCACCACTGCTTCGCCGCGTTTGCCGTAGGTTTTCTGAATCGCTTTCTTGATTTGCGCAATCGCTTCCTCGCGCGGCAGAACGCCGCTGATGGCGAAGAAGCAAGCCTGCATGATGGTGTTGATGCGCGTGCCCATCCCCGCCTCGCGCGCCACCTTGTTGCCGTCGATCACATAAAACTCAATCTTCTTCTGGAGTAACTCCTGCTGCGTTGTCTTGGGCAGGTGGTCCCACACTTCCGCCGCCGAGTAAGGCGAGTTAAGCAGGAAAACCGCGCCCGGCATGGCCGCTTCCACCACGTTCATCTTTTCCAGGAAGCTGAAGTTGTGGCAGGCCACAAAGCTCGCGCGCGTAATTAAATAACTCGAACGAATCGGATTCGGCCCGAACCGCAGGTGTGAAGTCGTCATCGATCCCGACTTCTTCGAGTCATACACAAAGTATCCCTGCGCGTAGTTGGGCGTCTCGCTGCCGATGATCTTGATCGAGTTCTTGTTGGCGCCAACGGTGCCATCGGAACCAAGGCCGTAGAACAGCGCCCTCACCGTCTTCGGATCCTCGGTTGAAAATGCCGGATCGTAACTCAGGCTGGTGAAGGAAACATCGTCCTCGATTCCAATGGTGAAGTGATTCTTCGGCGCGGCCTTCAAAAGCTCGTCGTAAATTCCCTTCACCATGGCCGGTGTAAATTCCTTCGAAGAAAGCCCATACCGCCCGCCAATTACCGTCGGCCTGGCGGCGAACGGAAGCGTTGCCGAGTTCTCCGCCAGCACGGTAACAATGTCCTGATACAGCGGCTCGCCCATCGCACCCGGCTCTTTGCAACGATCCAGAACCGCAATCGACTTCACCGTCGCCGGCAGTGCCGCCAGAAATGCGCTCGCGTCGAACGGCCGGTACAAACGAACCTTCAGCAGTCCCAGCTTTTCGCCCTGCTTATTGAGCAGATCGACAGCCTCTTCGGCAGCTTCCGCGCCGGAACCCATAATCACCATCACGCGCTCGGCATCGGGCGCGCCGTAATAATCGAACAGATGATAGGCGCGGCCGGTCTGTGCGGCAAAGCGATCCATTACGTTCTGCACAATGCCCGGAACCGCGGCGTGGAACGGATTGCACGCCTCGCGAGCCTGGAAGAACACATCGGGATTCTGCGCCGTGCCGCGAATGATCGGCCTGTCCGGGCTCAGCGCCCGCTGCCGGTACTCGATAATGTACTTGTCGTCCGCCAGCGCGCGAATCGTCTCGTCGCTGATGGGAAGAATCTTGCCCACCTCATGCGAAGTCCTGAAGCCGTCAAAGAAATGGATGAAAGGAATGCGCGATTCAAGCGTGGCAATCTGCGCCACCAGCGCCATATCGGCAACTTCCTGCACCGAATTCGAGCACAGCATGGCCCAGCCCGTCGCGCGGCAGGCCATCACGTCGGAGTGGTCGCCAAAAATCGAAAGCGCGTGCGTGGCCAGCGTGCGGGCCGTCACGTGCATGGTGGCCGGGGTCAACTCACCGGCAATCTTGAACATGTTGGGAATCATCAGCAGCAGGCCCTGCGACGCCGTGAACGTGGTCCCGAACGCGCCCGCCTGCAATGCGCCGTGCAATGCCCCGGCCGCGCCGCCTTCGCTCTGCAGTTCTTCCACAATGGGCAGTGCGCCCCAGATATTCTTCTTGCCCTCCGAGCGCCACTGATCCGCCCACTCGGCCATTGGCGACGAGGGGGTAATAGGGTAAATCGCAACCACTTCGGAGAGACGATAGGCCACCGAGGCAGCCGCCTCGTTCCCATCCAGAATTACCATTTTGCTGCCTGCTGCCTGTTCACTCATTCGCTTTGCCTCGCACGGCGGCCAGGGAAATAAAACCGCTAGGTCGAGTCTCATCTCCGTGGGTATGAGCCGCTGTGATGCGAGACACAGGGTGGCCTATAATCCCACATTGTGGACCAATCTTCTTGGGAGGCACAGGCCGCGATTTCTCCGTCTACGGGACAACCGTCCTTGCCACGCACGAGGTTTTCCCGTACCCTGAGCGTTATGGAAGTACTTTTCACACCCGAACTCGAAGCGAGACTTGCTCGATCCGCCGCTCAGCAGGGCCGCAACCCCGATGAGTTGGTGCAGCAAGTCGTGGCGCGGTATTTCGACGAGGAAAACCGGTTCACCGATGCGGTGAAGCGTGGCGAGACTGCGCTAATGAACGGCGAGTACCTCACCCACGAGCAAGTCGGTCAGCGCCTTGAGCGCTTCTTGCAGCCCTGATGCAAGTTCGCTGGTCCATTCCCGCCGCCGAGGATTTAGAGAACATCTGTGAATGGATTGAGCGGGACAATCCCGAAGCGGCTCGCCGCGTTGCCCGAACTATCTATGACGAGTGCGCCCGCCTGAAGGATTTTCCCAATCTTGGAAGAGCCAGCCGCCGCATGGCCGGACGGCGTGAACTAACCTTCGCGCCATTGCCTTACATCGTTGTGTATCAGGTCAAGCCGGACGCGGTCGAGATTTCGCGCATTTTCCACGGTGCGCAAGACTGGCCCTGAGGCGGAGATTCTGGCGTCGCAACCGTCAATAGGGTGCTGGCGTGAAACCCACCCTTCGCCCCAAAAAAGCGAAGGATGGGGCACCCGGCCACCTCGAATTCCCCGAGTGCAGGCTCAATGCCGGGATTCACTTTTCCCCTCCACGGTGTCTAACCAAATAGAGGTCCCACCATGAAACAGAACCTCCCCCACGTTCTCGCGCTCATTCTGTCTCTTGCCTGCGCCCAGCCTGCCAGCGCCGCCACGGCCACCATTGGCCAACCCGCGCCCGCCCTCACCTTTACCAACCTGCTCCAGGCCCCGGTGGGCGCAAAAACCGACTGGTCGTCCCTGCGCGGCAAAGTGGTGGTCCTTGAGTTCTGGGCCACCTGGTGCGGCGGTTGCATCGAGGAAATCCCTCACCTCAACTCCCTTATCGAATCTCTCGCCGCAAACAAAATCCAGTTCATCGCCGTGGACGACGAAGATCCCGCTATCGTACAGAAGTTCCTCCGCAAGACCCCCATCAACGGCTGGCTGGGCTTCGACACCAGCGCCAAAATCATCGGCGCCTACGACGCCAAGATCCGCCCGCGCACCGTGGTCATCGATACCAAAGGGCGCGTCGCTGCCATTCTCGACCCCCACCAGCTCACCAGTGACCAACTGGTTGCACTCGCAAGCGGCAAGCCGGTAGTTTTTCCTAAGGATCAAACGATCGACATTCGCGAGCAGGCGTTCAAGCAGGCAAAAGCAGCCGAAGCAGCCTCCGCCGGCGCCTCAGGCCCCAAGCCCATCTTCGACATCTCTATCCGCCCTGGCGATCCCGGTGCTCGCATGGCAATCGCCCACCGTCCCGGCAAGGACGACAATTCCGATTCATATGACTTTTTGAACGCCCCCCTGCCAGTGCTTTTTCAGCTTGCCGCCGGCATCCAGGCCAGCCGCCTCGTGGTTCATGGGGGAGCGGACGCCAAGTACTCGCTGCATGTAAGCACGCCGGGCGATCTCAAGCAGCTTTCTCCTGCCCTCGAACTGGCCATCCTAACCGCCACCGGCACCAGGCTTACCCATGTATCCGCGGAAGAGGACGCGTGGGTATTGCAGGCAACGCCTAAGGCCGCCAGTCTTCTTTCCCCAGCACCCTCCGACGAGCAAAGCATGTGCTTTTACAATCCGCAGGCAGGCAAACTGGTCATGATGCAGGCAACCATCGATAGCCTCGCGCAGCAATTGGAAATAACCCTGGGCAAACCCGTGGTCAACGAATCTGGCCTGCAAGGCGCCTACGACGCCAACTTCGGCTTTCCCAAAGGCGACGTCGAAGCCGCCAGGACGGCGCTTGAAGCCAGTCTCGGCCTCACACTGGTAAAGGCCAGGCGCACCATTGAACGCACCTCAATCGACCCCCTTCCGGCCGCGCCAAAACCTGCAGCCCAGGCCGCACCCTCTGGGAAGCCCGCCGCCGCGCCCAGCCAAATTGTGCAGTCCATCGCGGTTCCCAGGCAGTAGCAATGGGCGCCGATCACCGCTCGCGCCCCATCCGGCTTCCAAAACCCAAACCCAATCTATAAGATGAAGAGACTGCACAACCTTGAGGCCCCTGAATGCCGTCTCGCTACTTCTCGCTCATCGCGCTTCTTTGCCTCATCCCGGCGCTCCATGCCCAAAACCGCTCCGAGGCTCCAGCGACCTTTCAGGTCTACGGCGGCTATAGCTACCTCTCCAACTCGCTCAACGGCGTACCCGGCTCTCACCACCCGCTGAACGGATTCGATGCTTCCATAGCATTCAACTCCTGGCACCGCTTCCGCTTCAAAATCGACACCTCCGGATACTTCGGCTCCAACCTGGGATCGCCGCAAAGTCCTTACTTCCTCCTCGGCGGCGCGCAATACACCGTGCATATCCGCAAGGAAGCGCTTTTCTTCGATGGATTGGGTGGGACCGGAGGCGCCGGCAAAACCTGGCCGGCAAACGGCGCAATCGGCCAGACCGCCTCGTTTGCGGGCCTCGCTGGCGGCGGCCTGGATACCCCCATCACGCGCCGCATCGCCTTCCGCGTCAGCGCAGGCTATCAATACTCCCTTTTCACACTCACACGCCCGCTGTATCTGACTCCCTATAGCATCCCGGGCCTGCCCACCAATTTCGGCCGCATCTCCACCGGCTTGGTCTGGCAATTCTAACCGGTCTCTGAATGAGCCGGTGCGCAATTCACCCCAGCCCATTCCGCATCAGGGTTGACTCGCGATGTGCCCCCCTCCGATTTGCCTAGGGGAGTTTGGAATCAAGCGTCTATACTACGTCAAATCGCGTCAGCGGGACCTTTGCCGGCGCGGGCTGAAGGAAGCGATCTCCTTTGCGCAAGGGCCGCCTATCGGTTACACAAAGCGTAAGCAGGAGCGCAACAAGCGTAGCATTTGAGCAGGCGCCTTTGGGGGAACCATGAAGGACGGGCCAAACCAGGAATCCACGGCCGGGAAAACGCAGCCCACCACGGCGCGGCGAAAGATCTTTTCGCTCATCCTGGCCACCCTGGCGGGCCTTCTGGTCGGATTGCTTGCCTCCGCCACTGCGCATTTGCTCGCATCGGGCCCGCATTCTGAGGCATTCCTCAACTTCGCATGCGGCGCTGCCGGCGTCGCGGCCGCTGCCCTCGCGCTCCGCCTGATCATACGCATCCCTCCTGAGCCCGCCGGACCCCCTGGAGGCGAAGCACTGAAGGAACTGCTCGACTCAGCCGGGCCCATGGTCATGTCCGCCGGCCTCGACGGCCGTTTCACCTACCTCAATCCCGCTGCTGAACGCCTGCTCGGCTACCATGCCGCCGAACTCACCAGCATGTCCAGCGCGGGCGAAATCCTGGCGCCGGGCGAGGGGCAGCGCCTGCTTCAGGAGATGATCAGGCTGGGCGGAGAACCAAAATCGTCCGAGCCGTCGGTCAGCGGCCAGTTAGCCGAATATATCGAATTAATTCGCGCCATCCCCCCCAGCCAGGTTCCCAGTTTTCAAACCCAGTTGCGCCACAAGAACGGAACGCTGTTCCCGGTCACGCTCCACATCTCTGCTCTTCGCGACGGCACCGGCGCGCTCTCAGGAATGGTGGCCGTGGCCCTTGACCAAAGCCCGGCAGTCAACCAGGAGCAGGCCCTGCGCGAGTCCCAGGAGCGATATCGCGACCTTTTCGAGAGTTCCAGCGAGATGATTGCCACGCTCAGCCCTTCGGGGCAGTTTCTCTATGCCAATCCCGCCTGGAAACGCTGCTTCGGCAAGGACAATGCCGCCCTGCTTGAACTCGATACATTTGAGGACCTCTTCACGGTCTCTTCCCGTACTGAAGTCGCTGCGCTGTTCCGCCGCGCGCTCGACGGCGAGATCATTGACCGCGCGCCCTTGCGCCACCATACTCCCGAGGGCCGCGTGCTCGAGCTGGAACTGAGTCTCAGCCAACGGCAAAAGTCCGGCAATCCGCTCGCTCTGCGCTGCCTGCTGCGCGATATTACTCAGCAAAAGCAACGGGAACACCGCCTCGCGCTACAACTGGTTGTCAGCCAGATCGTGGGCGAAAATACCTCCAACCAGGTCGCCGACATGCGCATCCTTGAGGCCCTCTGCATCTCCCAGGGATGGGATCTGGCCCTCAAATGGGATGTCAACGCCGAAGAGAACCGCCTCGAGTTCTGCACCGCCTGGGGCGCTCCGGGCAGGACCGCCGAGGCCTTCATTCAAGAGAGCATGGGACAAACGATTGCCCGCGGTGAAGATCTGCCAGGCCGCGTCTGGGCCGATGGAAGGCCCATCTGGATCGCTGAGCTAGCCTCCGCGCCCACTGCGCCCCGCGTCTTGTCCGCGCTCAGTCAGGAAATGGTCTCCGGCTGGGCTGTCCCCGTACGCGTGGGCAGCAAGGTTCTGGCCGTGCTCGAATTCTATTGTCACGTCTCGCTGCGCGAAGACCGCGAGGCCATCGCGGCCGTCGAAACCGTTGCCGCATCCCTGGGCCAAATGCTGGCGCGCTCCCACGAACGCGGCCGAGCCGAAGAACTCACGCGGCAGCAGGAGATCCTCCTCGACTCGGTCGCCGACGGCATCTGCGGCGTTGACCGCCGCGGCCTGGTCAGCTTTGCCAACCCCGCCGCAGCTCGTTTTCTCGGCGC
>Ga0302140_10006693_pt1 | contig 14448 bp, 9 predicted proteins | sample I_Bog_E1_1_FD_202095 | JGI IMG/M metagenome (GOLD analysis project Ga0302140, IMG submission 202095) | Peat permafrost microbial communities from Stordalen Mire near Abisko, Sweden - I_Bog_E1_1 | ecosystem: Environmental > Terrestrial > Soil > Wetlands > Peat | place: Sweden: Abisko, Stordalen...
GGAAGAAATTAAAAAGCTTGCTGTAGATGGAGCCAAGCTTTTGAAAAAAATAGCAGAAGAAGAAAACGGTAATTATTCATTTCAATATAGCCCAGAAAGTTTTCCAGGAACAGAAGTAGATTATGCACTAGAAGTGTGTAATGCAGTTTTAGACGTTTGGAAACCAACAAAAGAAAAGAAGGCAATTATTAATATTCCTACTACGGTTGAAAATGCAATGCCACACGTATTTGCGTGTCAAGTTGAATATATTCATAAAAATTTAAAATATAGGGAAGCTGTAACGTTATGTTTGCATCCACATAATGATAGAGGGTCTGGGGTAAGTGATGCAGAATTTGGCATACTTGCAGGAGCTGATAGAGTAGAAGGAACTCTATTTGGAAATGGGGAGAGAACTGGTAATTTAGATATAATTACAGTTGCTATGAATCTTTATTCTCATGGAGTAGATCCTAAATTAAACTTTAGAAATATGCCTGAAATATGCAAAACTTATGAAAAGTTGACTAGAATGCAAGTAAGTATGCGCCAGCCTTATGCTGGTGAATTGGTGTTCACTGCTTTTTCAGGTTCACATCAAGATGCTATTTCAAAGGGAATGAAATGGCGTAAAAATAAAGAATGTAAGCATTGGGATGTTCCATATTTACCTATTGATCCAATGGATGTTGGACGTCAATATGACTCTGATGTTATCCGTATTAACAGTCAGTCAGGAAAGGGTGGCGTAGCTTATATATTGCAAAAGAATTTTGGAATTTCACTTCCAAAGCAGATGCAAGAAGCTTTTGGATATACAGTTAAGGATGTATCAGATAAAGCTCATAAAGAATTAACACCGGAAGGTATTTATAAGATTTTTGAAGAGAAATATATTCGTAACTCTCATGTGTTTCAAGTTCCAGAATGTCATTTTAGACAAGGCACTGAAATGACAGCGGATACTACAATCTGCCACGGTGGGAAAACAGAGTGTGTAACAGCACAAGGAAATGGAAGATTAGATGCGGTTAGTAATGCAATAAAACACTATTTTCAAATTTATTATGAATTAGATGTATATGAAGAACATTCATTATCTAGAGGTTCTTCTTCAAAAGCAGTTACTTATGTGGGAATAAAATATCATGATAAGATTTATTGGGGAGTTGGAATAGAAAATGATATTATTAATTCTTCTATTGCAGCATTAGCAGTAGCAGTCAATCAATTAGAAGAAATTAAGAATATGAAGAGATCCGATGAAAGAATGACAGAAGTACTAAGCTATATTCAATCTAATTATAAGAAAGTTACATTAGAAAAACTTTCAGAAACATTTTATTTGTCTAAGCCTTACTTGTCAAAATATATTAAGGAAAGCACAAATACTACATTCGGAGATATAGTAAAGCAAATTAGAATGGATAAGGCAAAGAGTTTATTAAAAGGAAGTGGGATGACAGTAGAGAATATTGCAGAGCAGGTAGGATATCAAAATGTAGAACACTTTTTGAGACTATTTAAAAAGGCATATGGAATGACGCCAGTAGAATTTAGAAATAATATACCTAATCAAAATGGCTAATACACTTACCTTGGTAATATATAATTATATTGGGATAAATTATTAATATTAAGGATAAAAAAATTATAGCAAGAATAAGCATAAGCACTTTGGGGCAATCAGTAAATATATAAAAGTAAAAAATAGGGCAATAAAAAAATAATAGATTTTATGAAGAGCTGCTAAAAATAGCAGCTTTTTTATTGTATAGAAAATTATATAAAGCCAAAGAAGATAGATGAATTTACTGGTTATCGTTATTATTATGTTAGGCAATTATCTATTGCTAATAGGATTCAAGCACTAAAAAATATAGGTTTTAGCCTAGGAACAATTAAGAATATTCTTAGAGAATAGGATAATGATGAAAGTTTAAAAAAATATTTAAAACTTCATTATTTACAAATGCAAGATAAACATAGGCAGGCAACTTAAAATTAATGATTATGAAAGTCTTTATATAAATGATGAGAAAATGTGATTTATAATGAATTAAAGCAAGGTGTTAATACCATTTACGTTGGTTTGTTCATCATCATCAATAGGAATGACAATACATTTTTTTCCGTCAATAATTTTTGATTTTATTTGAGCTACTTTTTCAGGTTTTACTTGAAGTACAACATCATAGTCCTGAGAACTAGGGACCTCGGATTCTATTTTAGAGTTAGAATTTGCTTTTAAAGCTAAGTTAGAATCTGTACCTAAGTTAGATTCTGTTTCTAGAATGATATTATTCTGAGATTCTAAATCTGATTCTGGCTCTGAGTCTAACGTAATGTCCTGTTTCGTTTTTTCCAGCTTCTGTTCTAGTATTTGTACTTTTTGCTCAAGTTCCTTTTCTTTTTTTCTTTTAGCATTGGCTGCAAGTGTTTTTGTATCAATTAAATTTTCTACTACAGGAGGGGTGTCACCAAATTCTTCTGCATAGGATTTTTCTATTTTTGCACTAATTTCTTCTGGAATTCCAGCTTCAACTAGAATGTCTTGAATCGTATCATTGGTTAAGATAATAGGTTCTCTATTCTTACCATTTACAACATCCTTTTCATCTACCATGTTATTGAGATTTTCCTGTATTTCCATGAAGACGTGATCCGCTTTTTCCTCATCATTGCTAATGGCCTTACGAATAATAGTATGGAATGCTTCTTTCTGCTCAGTAGCAGTCTGCTTTGAATCACAGCCTAGTCCTGCTTCCATAAATTCTGGATGCGGATCTTTTGGATTTTTTGTATAGTACATAATAGAATGAATATCAGTACTACGGTCTGTAAAAGCTGGGAATACAAATCCTAGATCTGGAGTGCCAACTGCCCAGTCTCTAATACGTGCTCCAATTCTATTCTCATCTTCTAGGTATCCAAGACCTGGCTTGGAAAGTGATACTGGACATATTGCACATAATAGGTATTCATATACTTCTTCAGATTCATCTAATTTTGCATTATCCGTAGTTTTTGTAATAACATCGTAAGCATCGTGAAAAATAAGTATTAGAAAATTTCCTGTATAGTCATAACTATCTATAATTAATTTATAGAAGCTATCAAGAAGCGCATCATCTTTTAACCTGCTTTCTTTTAGTCCCATTAGAGACTGTTGTCTACCGCCTATATTTTCTTCGTCAGGAGGAAAATTAAGTTCCAAAAGATTATTTCCAATTGTCCCTGATAATGTTTTTTTAGCAATCTCTAAATATTTGAAGAATTCTTCCTCTTTTAGATTTAAAAATGTTTCTTTAATGTTTAATACAATATTTTTTTTGGAATCTACGTAGCAACCACACATTCTGGTAAATGTACATTCGTCCTTTTTTAAACGTCTTTTTAATTCCAATACATATTTTTTTTTCATATATCGCCCTCTCATTTCATGAGTTTTTATTAGTACATAGTTAAGAATATGCTACCTAAATATAGTATAGTGTTCAATGAATAGCTCTGCAAGTGGCTAAATGAAAAATAATAATTTGCTAATTACGATTTAAGGCACATGAAAGAAAATAACAAGTCCAAAATGCCATGGATATTTTTCATCAGGCAAGGAAGTAGATTGTACTCATAGTGGGCATATTAGGGCAATCTGCTGACGCAGGATGATGGAAAATAGGCTGGCAGATGGACCTGTTATTTTTTTGAATGTGCCTAACTGCAGATGATGCACAAAGAATTATTAGCGGATTAGATCCACAATAAGTTATAAAGTTTAGATGGAGATTTTATGTATTTGAGAATATGTTTAAAAAATTTTTACCGGCAGATGAAAGATAACCTGCTTTAGACCATATTATAGCTATTTGAGTTGATAATTCTTCATTATCAATTTCTTTAAAAATTATATCTGAAGAACCTATTAATTTTATTGCAGATTTTGGAACTATAGCGATTCCAAGTCCAGAGTTTGCCCAAAGTAAGGTAGTTCTTGCATCATCATTTTTACAAAATACATTTGGCTGAAAATTAGAATCTTGGCATACTTTAAATATGAGCCTTTCAAATCTTCTATAAAATATTAATGGCTTGTTATCTAATTCTGTAATGTCAATAACTTTACTATCAGTCCAATTTAAATCTTTTATCATTGCTGCAACCATAGGTTCTTTTGGCAATAAAATTGAGTTTATTCCAGAATTGTTGAATGGAGTTCTAACAATGGCAATTTCAATTATACCCTTAGTTAGTGATTCTAATAGTTCATACGTGTTTCCTTCATAAATTTCAAAATTTATAAATGGGTATTTGTCGTGAAATATACTTAGTCTGCTATCTAAAAGTGATGCTCCAGATGAAGATACAGTACCTATGGATAAAGTTCCATGGGTTCCTTGGTTAAAATCTTTTAATTCATCCACAGTAGATTTTGTTAGAGATAATATTTGTTTAGCACGTTTATAAAGTATAAGTCCTGCATCGGTTAGTTTAATGTTACGGCTTCCTCTTTCAACAAGTTTTACACCTAGCTCATCCTCTAAGTTTTTAAGTTGATAACTTAGAGGAGGTTGAGAAAGATGAAGTCTTTTGGCAGCACTTGTTATTTGGCCTTCTTCTGCAATTACATAGAAATATTTTAATTGTTTAATATCCATTTTATTCACCTTCTCATATATAAAAATTGTATGACACTCATATATATTATGTATTTTTTATATATATTTATTTTTGTTATAATGATAAAGGAAATTTGAAAAATAATCAATAATACATTGGGAGACAGGGGGAAAAACTTTGAATAATTTATTAAAATTCATAAAGCCTTATAAAAGGCAGGTTATATTAGGCCCTATATTTAAATTGCTGGAGGCGGTTTTTGAAATATCAATACCTACAATAATGGTGCTTATAACAGATAAAGGTATAGGAACAAAGGATATTAACTACATAATTAAAATAGGATTTATAATGCTTTTAATGGCAGTTTTAGGAGTATTATCATCTTTTACCTGTCAATATTTTGCTTCCATTGCTTCACAAGGATTTGGAACAGCACTTAGAAATGAGTTGTTTAAAAAGATAGGAACTTTTTCATATAATGAGATTGATGATTTTGGAACAACATCTCTTATTAATCGTGTATCAAATGATGTAAATCAACTTCAACTTGGTCTTGCAATGCTTATCAGACTTGCTATAAGAGTTCCATTTCTTACTATTGGCGGAATTATAATGGCAATGTTACTAGATATTAAATTATCTTTAATAATGTATTTATCAATTCCATTTTTTGTTTTTGCAATATATCTTATTATGAGTAAATCTCTTCCTCTTTATAAAGTGGTTCAGAAAAAACTTGATAAATTAGCACTTATATTAAGAGAAAATCTATCTGGAGTACGAGTTATAAGAGCATTTTCAAGAGCAGAAAGTGAAAAAGTAAGATTTAAAGAATCAAATGAAGATCTTGCAGGGACTGCAATTAAGGTAGGAAAAATATCAGCACTTATGAATCCAGTTACAAGCATAATAATGAATTTTGCACTTATGGCAGTAATCTGGTTTGGAGGAATAAGAGTAAATATAGGCGCAATGACAACAGGAAAGGTTATAGCTTATATAAACTATATAAGTATGGTGTTATCAGCACTTATAGTACTTGCTTCTCTTATAGTTACATTTACTAAAGCAGCGGCTAGTTCAGCACGTGTAAATGAAGTATTTAATACAGAGCCAAGTATTAAGTATAGTGGAAGCGGTAGATTCGGTAAAAATTATGATGAAGATACTCCTATACTTAAATTTGATAAGGTATCTTTTTCTTATAAGGATTCTAAAGAGGATGCTATAAGCGATATATCTTTTGAAATAAAAAGAGGACAAATGGTTGGAATAATAGGTGGTACAGGAGCAGGGAAAACTACCTTAGTCAATTTAATACCGAGATTATATGATACCAGTAAAGGTGACATATCAATAAATGGAATTAATGTTAGAGATTATTATAAAAAAGAACTTGATGATAACATGGGCTCAGTTCCTCAAAAGGCTGTTTTATTTTCTGGTACTGTATCAGAAAATATAAGATGGGGAGCCCCAAATGCTACTATGAACGAAGTTAAGAAGGCAGCTGAAATTGGAATGGCAGCAGAGTTCATAGAAAAAATGCCCCAAAAGTATGATACATATATTTCTCAAGGTGGAGTTAATTTTTCTGGAGGTCAAAAGCAAAGACTTACTATAGCAAGGGCTTTAGCAAAAAAACCAGAAATATTAATTATGGATGATAGCTTAAGTGCTCTTGATTATGCTACAGATGCAGCACTTAGACAGGCGCTTAAAGAAAATTCTAAAGGTATGACTGTAATTATGGTTACTCAAAGAATAAGTACCATAAAAAATGCCGATTTAATAATTGTATTAGATGATGGTAAACTTGCAGGAGTTGGAACACATGAAGAATTACTTAAAGAGTCAAGTGTTTATAAAGAAATATGTAGTTCTCAAATTACAAAGGAGGCTATGTAAATGAAAAAAAGTACATTTTCTAGATTAATAAGTTATGTTTCAAAATATAAAGGTTATATGTTTGCGTCTCTGATATTTGCACTTATAAGTAATGTCCTTATTGCATTTATGCCATTAATAGTTGGAAAGTCTATTGATAAAATAATTGCTAAGGGTGAAGTTGATTTTGATGGTTTAATCAAGACAGTTATATTACTTGGAGCAATTTATGCAATAAGTGCATTATTTACATGGCTCTTTACTATAGTTGCCAACATTGTGGCTTATAACACCGTAAAGGATCTTAGAAATGAAGCATTAGATAAGATAAGTAATCTGCCTTTAAAATATTTTGATAGAAATCCTCATGGAGATATTATAAGCAGACTTACAAATGATATGGATAACATTTCAGATGGACTATTTCAAGGTATAACACAATTTTATCCAGGTATTATAACTATAGTAAGTTCACTTATTTTAATGGTAAGTTTAAGTTTTAAATTAACTGTTATAATAGTGTTAATGACACCACTATGTTTTCTTATTGCTTCTTTTATTACAAAAAGATCTAATAAAATGTTTAAAGAACAACAAAAAACTCTAGGAGAATTAAACGGATATATAGAAGAAATCATAGGAAGTCAAAAGGTAGTAAGACTTTTTGGATACGAAAATAGAGCACAAGAAAGTTTTTCGGAAATTAATAGAAGACTTTATAAGTGTGGACAACTTGCTCAGTTTTATTCATCACTTACAAATCCAGCTACAAGATTTGTAAATAATATTACATATATTTTAGTTGGTTTGGTTGGAGGAATCCTTTCAGTTTTAAGTGGATTAAGTGTTGGTGTAATTTCAAGTTTCTTAACCTATTCAACTCAATTTTCACAACCTATAAACAATATAACAAGTGTGGCTACTCAGCTTCAAGCTGCACTTGCATCTTGTGAAAGAATATTTTCTATTTTAGATGGAGAGCCAGAAAAAGCAGATTCTAAAGATGCCGAAAATATAAAAAAATGTGAGGGAAATGTTAAGTTTGAAAATGTGTTTTTTGCTTATGATAAGAAAGTACCACTTATAGAAAATTTTAGCGTTGATATAGAAAAAGGAAGTACTATAGCTATTGTAGGACCAACAGGTGCTGGGAAAACTACTATGGTAAACTTGCTTATGAGATTCTATGATTTGGATAAAGGTAAGATTACTATAGATGGTAAAGAAATAAATAATCTTACTAGAGAGAGTCTTAGAAGTCAATTTGGTATGGTACTTCAAGATACATGGCTTTTTGAAGGAACTATAAAGGAAAATATAGCTTATGGTAAACCAAATGCCACTTTAGAAGAAATTCAGAATGCAGCTAAAGCAGCTTATATTCATAGCTTTATAAAGAGACTTCCTGATGGTTATGATACTATGATAACTGAATCTGGGGGGAATCTTTCAGAAGGTCAGAAACAGCTTTTAACTATAGCCAGAGTAATGCTTATAGATCCGCCAATGCTTATATTAGATGAAGCAACAAGTAATGTAGATACAAGAACAGAACTAAAAATACAAAATGCTTTTCTTTCAATGATGAAGGGACGTACAAGTTTTGTTATAGCCCATAGACTTTCAACAATACGTGATGCAGATATAATACTTGTTATGAAGAATGGTGAAATTGTTGAAAGGGGAAATCATGACCAACTTGTAAATAAAGGTGGAATTTACACAGAACTTTATAATAGTCAGTTTAAATATCAATTGTAAAAATATAAAACACCTTTTTTCAATAAATTAGTAAATGCATAAGAGGTAGAAAAATGAAACGCAATTATAGGAACAATAGAGATGGAATGAAAAATATTAAGAGAGCGAGAATTATTATATTATTTATTGCAGTTGCATTATTTGCAATTGTAGGAGGCGTAGTAATTGTCCAAAAGTTTTCAAAAAGCAATCAAGCAGTACAAGCTGCTGATAATAATCCGGTGCAAAGTCAAGATGAGGATTCTTCACAAAACAGCAATGACAATGAAGAAAATGATAACTCAGTAAATAAAGAAAGTAATAGCAATGTAGAAAATGTTGTATATTTGGAAAAGTATCTACAACAGCAAATTAAAGGTCAAAAGCCTAATGGAGCTGATGGAAAAAAAGTTGTCTATTTAACTTTTGATGATGGTCCATCAGAAACAGTAACACCACAAATATTGGATATTCTTAAGTCTGAAAATGTACATGCAACTTTCTTTCTTATAGGAAGATATGTTGATAAAAATGATGCAAGTAAGGATTTAGTAAGGAGAGAAATAGCAGAAGGTAATGCAATAGGCATTCATTCTTATTCACATGATTATAATTATTTATATCCTAATGGAAAAATAAACTTAACAAATTGTATGTCTGATTTTGAGAAAACAGATCAAGCTTTAAAAAATGTTTTAGGACAAGACTTTTCAACACGAGCTATTAGGTTCCCTGGAGGGTTAGTTACATGGGGGAAAAAAGATCCTCAAGGAGCAGATGCTATTGTTAAAGCAATACATGAAAAAGACTGGCATCAAATTGATTGGAATACATTATCAGGAGATGCAGAAGGTGGACATAAAGATGCAGCACAGTTGACACAGGAAGCTATACAAACTATAGGTAAAAGAGAAAAGGTAGTAATGTTAATGCATGATACTTATGGAAAAGAAGAAACAGCAAAAGCTTTACCTGGAGTAATAGAATATTTAAAGCAGCAAGGTTATGAATTTAAAACTATAAAATAATTAAATATTAGACTATGTTATTTTCAATTATAATATTTGATTTGTATATTAATTAAGAAATTTTCCTATGAACTTGCATCCATAAGTTTAATTAATTGGTACATGCTCACAGAAGAGAACTAACTCGCTAAAAGAGAAGGGGTTAGCTCTATTAATAATGTAAATTTTAAATTTATAGTCTTATAATTTTTTAAATATATATGTTGTAATAAAGTTTCTACATCTTAACACATAGCCTGTTTATTGTTTTGGTAGGAACTTTATTTATATTTCAAGCATTTATTCAGTATTTTCACATAAAAAAGGACCCTATTTCTAGAGTTCTATATTTATTATTCACATATGGAAACTTTCGTTTTCATCACATTTAACAGATGCATCATAATTTAGATAATCATGCTTTATTGGTTTATTATTAATTTCACGTATAATTATGTTAATAAAAATCTCATCATTAGATTCCATGTAATTAAGCATGTCTTTTTCATTTTTTGTTAAAGTCTTTTTATCCTTTAATTTTTTATAAATGTTATATTCATCTTCTGTAAAACTATGATTACTTAATAAATTATACTTTATTATTTTTAATTTAAAATTTACCCATCCATTGAATTTTTTCAATGAACTTATTATTTCTTTAAAAGATTTTTCAGATATTATCCTAAATATTTTTGTCAAAGTTTCATCAATTATTTTCACTAGAGTAGGTGCAGCAAGCCCACCTATATAACTTATTGTACCAACAAATAGTAATTGCCAGTATTTTTGTATCCAATCCATCATGCTCTTACCCCCTTTATATATTAATTATACAAAAATTACTAAACTCCTTTAATTTATTCACAAACAGTTATAAATACTACATTATATAAGTATACGAAATATTTATGGAAATACCTCATATTTATTATATATATTCGCGTATTGCTCACATATGAATCACTATGAAGTCACATTATTATTTATGTAACTTTAAGAATTTAATAAGCTGAGGTTTTCTTATACTAGAAAGTCTCAGCTTTAATTATTTTATATAAATTTATGCTATAATAAACATAAAAAGCTGGTAAACCCTAGAAAGAGTGAAGCAAACAGTTGAAAAAGCTAAAGGTAACAGCAAAAAATATACTCAACTGTAAAGAGGAGCGAATAAGAGGAATAGTAAGAGGAGGTAATTGTTATGAAAATTCACGAAATTTTATTTGGTACAAGACCAAAATCTATTTCGAAAATAATAAAAGAGGGAAATTTAGATGAACTTAAAAGTTTCATAGAAAATGGCGGAAATGTTAATGCAAAATATAATGAGAGGGACTTGCTTCATTTTGCTATAGATAATTGTGAAAATGAAAACAATTATTTTAAGGTAATAGAACTTTTAATCAATAATGGTGCTGACATAAACAATAATCAAAGTTATTTTAATGAAATACCGTTACATAGAATATGCGCAAGAGTAAGACCTAAAATGGATGTTGTTACATTATTATTAGAGAGAGGATCTAAAGTAAATGCTGAAAATATATCAGGCAAAACTCCTGTTTTTTACTGTAACTTTAGTTATTCAGTAGAACTTTTGAATCTTCTTGTTAAATATGGTGCAGATATCAAACATACTGATAAGTATAACAATACTCTCTTACATGATGATTATTTAAATTGTGAAATTTATAATTTTGAAGAGTTTTTAAAAGTTATTATATCTCTTGGCCTCGATATAAATTCAAAGAATAATGTAGGTCATACACCATTGTATCTATGCAAAAATAAATATATTGAAAGTATATTAATAAAATATGGAGGAAAGATGAACCTTTAATTGTGCCACTAGATACTTATATTTAGATAAAATCAATTTATAAAAATGCAGATGAACTATGTAAAAATTAGTTTGATAAAATTGCTGAGTACAGACTACAATTTTTGGGTATTATGGACTAAAGGGAAATTTAAGAATGGAGATTGAAATACTAGAAAAGTTAATTCTGCAAAAGCAATTTATTCGTAGGAAAAGGTGACAGGATATTTTATTTAATAAAGAAGGTTAAATTAATAGAATAAAATGCTTTGAAGTTTTATATTTTATATTAGTAGAGCTAAGGAGTGAAAACATGAAAAGACCTAACTTTCTTATTATACTTGTAGATGAACAGAGGTATCCACCTATTTATGAAAATGAAGAAATTAGAACATGGAGAAAAACCCAATTAAGTTCACAGGATTTTTTAAGGCAACATGGATTAGAATTTTATAACCATTATGTAGGTAGCACAGCTTGTTCTCCAAGTAGAGGGACGTTATACACAGGACAATATCAATCACTTCACGGTGTGAGTCAGACACCAGGAACTGCTAAAAAGAATTTTGATCCGGATGTGTTTTGGTTAGACCCTAATACAGTTCCAACTATTGGGGATTACCTAAGGGTTAATAGTTATAACACTTACTGGAGAGGAAAGTGGCATGTATCCCAACCAGATATTCTTATTCCTAATACTCATGATTCGTTACTAAGCTATGACAAGTTAACGGGAGTTCCTGATATTAATAAGACAGACATGTATAAAAACTCTAATAAATTGCACCAATATGGTTTTGATGGCTGGATTGGACCAGAGCCATTTGGAATAAATCCACATAACACAGGTTCATCTTGTGCTGGTGATATGTATGGAAGAGATAGTGTATACGAAAAAGAGGTTTCTGACTTAATTAATGAACTTAATAATAAACATCAAAAACATCCTTGGGCTATTGTGGCTTCATTTGTTAATCCTCATGATATTGCTTTTTATGGAGAGGTATCTAGACTGCTTCCAGAATATGATTTTAAAATAAACCCATGTGTTCCGTATATTCCTCCAGCACCAACAGCCAACGAAGACCTAAATACTAAGCCAAGAGCACAAAAAAGCTATAAAGATGTATTTCAAAAATCTTTTCAACCAACTATAGATACTGAAGAATATAGAAAGTTATATTATTCCTTGGAATTACAAGTAGATAAAGAGATAGGCAAAGTTTTAGATGCATTAGTTAAATCTAAATTTTATGAAAATACTATAATTATTTTCACTTCAGACCATGGTGAATTACTTGGAGCACATGGTTTATTCCAAAAATGGTATAATGCTTACGAAGAAACAATACATGTTCCATTGATTATTCACAATCCACGATTATTTCCTAAAAGACGTTGTACAGAATTTTTAACCAGTCATATAGATATTTTACCTACAATATTAGGATTAGCCAATATTAATAAAGAAAAAACACTTAAGATATTAAAAAAAGATCATATTGAAGTACAGCCTTTAGTCGGTACGGATTTAACTCCTTTGCTTTTGGGAGGTTGTAAACAAATACAACAAGAACCACTTTATTTCATGACTGATGATAATGTAACAAAAGGATTGAATCAAATAACTTTATTAGGAAAATCTTACACGTCAGTAATATCACCTAATAATATTGAAACAGTAATAACATATTTAGATACAGGTAAAAACGGTACGAAGGAAAAATGGAAACTAATTAAATATTATGATAATGATCAGTTTTGGACATCACCAGGTGTATCAGATAAAAATTTAATAAAAACAGTTAATGAAGATTTTGGCTTAGTTAGTTATTTTTCAATAAAGACGGAACCTGACGAAGCAGAATATGAAATGTATAACGTCACAAGAGACCCTTTAGAAACATTTAATATATCAAATAATTCTCAACAAGATCCTAAATTAACAAAAATAAAAGAGGACTTAATAATATTATTGTATGAACAACGCAAAATGAAAAGACTGTATCCAGTAGTGAAATAAGCGTAAAATGTAGAATCTCTAATAGAAACAGTTCTATTAGGAAAAACTATATAAATTAATCTTCTTATTGAAATCTTCAACTTAAAGTGATAGCCAATTAAACGGTACCTCTAGTTAGTGACTTTAGCTTATGAATCTGATATGATACAGGAGAATAGGATTTTGCATCATCAGTGAAAAGTATCTTTGCTCTATATAAAACGTCATGCGTTATCTAACTAATTAACAAATAAGTATAAAGCTGTGGTTATATCCTTAATTGAAATAGTCTAACTATAGATGATAAAACTAATCCACAGCATCTTATGTTATTATAGTAAATTATTTTGATAGAAAGGAAAGTTATAATGAACTTACTATATGCTCATTATACAAGGTGATTATATGAACAAAGAAATAATAAGTGGACTTGTATATAATGCATCATTGCTATTATCAATAAGTCTTGTTTATATATTATTTTTTTTAAAATATGATAAAAATAGTATATGGAGAAAAGTTATTGCAGGTATTTTAGTTGGATTTATTGGTATTCTGTTAATGGAGAATAGAATTCAAATTGTTGAAGGAATTATTTTTGATACAAGATCAGTTCTTGTTAGTGTAACAGCAATGTTTTTTGGGTTTGTACCAGCATTTGTTGCATCCGTAATTATAATAATATGGAGAATCATTATGGGTGGGAATGGTGTTATAATGGGGAGTCTTGTTACATCATTAACTTTTGGAATAGGACTCATGTGGAATAAAATACGTTTAAAACAGATACTTGCCAAAAAAAATAATGTATTTATTGAATTTTATTTAGTTGGTTTTATTGCTCATGTGGCAATGTTGATGTGTATAGTAACATTACAACGGAACATGATTTTAATTGTGTTTAAAGAAACTGCTGGCCCAATCTTATTAATATATCCAATAGTATCCTTGATACTTTCTTTATTACTTTTAGATGCATATAGAAACAATCAAACAAGGTTGGAACTGAAAGAAAATGAGGCAAAATATAAGAAACTTTACTACGAATATCAGAATCAGCTGACATTACTTAAAACTCTTATAAATTCTGTTCCTGATTTGATTTTCTATAAAGATGTAAGCAGTGTATATGTAGGATGCAATAGTGCTTTTGAAAAATTTGCAGGAAAAAAAGAAAAAGATTTAATAGGTTTAACTGATTTGAACCTATTTGATAAAGGAATGGCAACACTTTTCAGAGATATGGATAAAGAGATGTTTATACAACCCAAAAACTGCGTAGTAAATTAGAAAATCTTATCCAAAGCTAGAGAAAATAACATTGTAGCGATTTTATTAAATTCACCAAAAAAGTGTATAAAAAAAGTGCCCTTTTATGTTATTATTAATCG
>Ga0302140_10006699_pt1 | contig 14443 bp, 16 predicted proteins | sample I_Bog_E1_1_FD_202095 | JGI IMG/M metagenome (GOLD analysis project Ga0302140, IMG submission 202095) | Peat permafrost microbial communities from Stordalen Mire near Abisko, Sweden - I_Bog_E1_1 | ecosystem: Environmental > Terrestrial > Soil > Wetlands > Peat | place: Sweden: Abisko, Stordalen...
ATAGCCAAATTCGTGTAGCCGCACTTGCCCTAACGGTTTGAACTGCTTCCGACTTACCCGCACCTGAACATGTGTGCGCCAGAATCCATGATACAACTCTTTTGTATTTGGTCCCTGTCGTGTTCTATCGGACTCCATGAACAGGCGCATGATATCGTTAACCGTAGCGGTGTCAAGGTGCGGGTTTATCTTCGCTGCGGGTGCGGGAAGCAACACGGGTGTCTTGCCCGACACGTCGAGGATTGCGTCTGGCCCCGCTTCCGCTACTTCCTTCCTTTTTGCCGCTATCAGGGCGTCTACAGCTTTGTCCAGGGCGTCCCGTGTTGGGGCCGTCGTCCACTTTGTCTTAAGCTGCTTATCCTGAACCATTACGTACCCGTGGCCCCGCCAAATCACCTTATCCACAAGAGGCCGTCCGTCGTCGTCCCGCTGAACCACGCCCTTCGTGTCCCTGACGTACAAGGTAAGTTTCTTGCGTGGCCCATCCCCCTTCTGCTGTCTTTTCCGCTTTGGCATAGCGGATTTATAGTAGCCTAAAAGGGAATACATAAGGGAATACAGGCGGTGCAGACGCTCAAATTAGGTTCGGGTCGGCCATTTCAAGTCGTTATTTCGAATCTAGCTGGGCCCACCAGACCGCGGCGACGGCTATTTGGTTTTGGCCAGCGCGTCCGCGATAATCCGGTCTAGGAATGCTGGGGTCTGCGGCTCAACACCATTCGTGGGGGCACCCCCATCTCCTGACCTAGGAGCACATTACCCTGACTCACGAGCACCCATTACCCTCACTCCACCCTTTGCTGATCGCATTGTAGGATGGTGCGATTTTCCAACTGTATCGGGCTCCAAAGGCGGCAATAGACTGGTGGCGCAGATCTGCATTGAGAAAGTCAAGCAGTTCGATTGTTTCCTCAATCGCAGCCAAACTACGATCACTTGTTATGGTTCGGCGTAAAGTTGATTTTCTTCGAGGGTGGGTGAGGGCACTTGTCGAAACGCAAGGCCAAAAGGCGAAGGTCTGGCGCTGCCGGTGACCGTCGAGAGCGTCCAAAGTCTCCGCTGCGCGCGGCCATTGCTGGGAATTCTGAAATGTCGGTTGCGGTCACGCTGGCCGCTTTCTGGATCGGTTTGTGAAGGTCATTACTTGCCCCGGGTAGCACGATTTGAGAGCAACCAAGATTTCACCGATGAGGGCGCGCGTGTTCGGCACGCCTTGCCCTTCGGGCTGGACCACATAAATGGCAATGTGCCGCTCGCTGATGTTGTGGTCTTTGGGGATGTCGTCGTCAAACGTGACCAGGACTTCAAAGCCAGCGGATTCCGCTTTGGCCAGCAACTCCACATTCAGGGTTCCGGCCCAACCGAGGGAGATGACATGGGCGCATCATGCCCTATGAAGTCATTGACCAACGGGACGGGGAAATTTTCGTCAAGAAGAACACGCATTATCCGACAAGCTGAAGGCCCGCGGCCTGTCGAAGGGCGCAGTTTTCCAACTCCAGAACGGCCTGGGCCTGGTCTTTCTTGATGCTTGGGTAGTTGATCAGAAACTCATCAACCCCCATGCCGTCTTTGAGGTTGTCGAGAAAAATGGTCAGGGGGACGCGTGTTCCTGCAAAGCACAGCTTCCCGTGCATTATTTGAGGATCGATGTTCAGAATGTTTTCTAAGCCTTTTGGAACAGTCATGTGCCTTGCCTCCATCTCCCATAGCATGACTTCCCACGTCAATTGTCACGCGGGAAGTCCTTGATAACGCCCTTGATCGCCAAAGTCAAGGGCTGGCCTCGATGCCATTCGTGGGGCAACCCGAGATGGCGAGCTAACTGCAGCCGTCGTCGAGCTCAGGTTCGAATCCTAGACGGCCAGCCACACCTTCTTAACCTGGGAACCTGAGGACTATAACCGCGGTCATCGCTAGTGAACTCCAGAGCGCAACAGGCGTCCGCACCGAGTGTGTCAGCCGTCAGATCCGTTTTTGCCCCACCGGCCATCGCGGCGGTTGCAACGCAGTTCAGCGCATTCAGTATCGGACATGCGGTAGCTCCGTCCCGTTCCACCAAAACCGTGGTCGATTGGACGGTGACAAAATGAAGGTGAAAACATGTTCGCGGCCATACTTGCCATCGCCCTTTCGACGCCGACGGTGACGCTCGCCATCCCTGCGGCGCGGGCGCCCGTCGTGCTGGAGGCGGTCGGAAGACAGCTCGGCATGCGCCTGAGCGCCGACCCGACGCTCGCTCGCGAGGTGTTCTGCCTGCGAGTAGTGAACGTGCCCGCCGCCGATCTGTTGGCTCACCTCGCGGAGGCGGCCGGCGGCGAATGGCGGCGATCGGGCGACGAGCATATTCTTGCCCCCGCTAAGTGGGCGGCCAAACACGATTTCGATCTAAGCCGCGCGAAGCACGCCAAAGCAATCGCCGCTATGATTACCCAGTGGAAGGACGACAAACCGCCGAAGCGGCTCAACGTCGACGAAGTGGCCAAGTTCGCCAAGCAGTTCCGAGAAGACATGGTGAAGGCGTCCACGCTCGACCAGCTTCCGGAGACCATGGCGACTCCGCCGTTCGACGACGACCCGAAGGACGTGCTCCTCCACGAACTGATCAAAGCGCTTCCGCTCGCCGCATACGTCGACTTACCGCCCGAGCAGCGGCTGGTCTTCTCCGACGCGCCGAACCAGATGCAGACGCCGTTTCCGTCGAGCACGGAGGGGCCGCTCAGCCGGTTCCGAGCCAACCAAAGCCTGATCGACCAATATGTGGCGCCTACGGTCGCAGACTTCGCCAAGAAATACGACATGCCGGGGGAAATGCTCTTGTCGTCCAAGCCCCTACCGGACGACTACAAAATCGACTTCGCAGTGCGGTCTAGCCCAGACCCCCCGGATTGCAAAATTGTCTATACCTTGTTGATCGTTGACACAGCGGGCCACGTTCTGAAGGAAGCGGATGAAAGTGCCGTCGCCGATGAGGGAGCGGATGCGTCCCTCCTCGGCACGCCGCCGGGGCAAAACTGGCCCCGAAAATCGTTCCTTCGCCCGAAGACGGGGAGTTTCTGAAGTTCGTGACGGGCAAAGTTCGAGGAAAACCCCGGACGACGACCGCCAGTCTGGCGCGCTTCCGGGAACGGCTCGACGATCCGGTGGCCCATGATCCACTCGAAGTGCTCGGACGACTGTTCGTGCGAGCGGCGGAGCAGCGAGACGCGGATCTGGTGGCCAACCTGGACGACAACGCGTTTCCCCTCGCGCCCCCGTCTATCGATCCGGCCGATATTGGACAAGCGTTCGGCGAGTGGGGCGAGGTTCGCGCCATGCCGGGATGGGTCGTGGTCTCGCCAAAGGATTTCGGCAACACGCGGCTCAATCGAATCGATCGGGCGGCTGCGAAGCGGCTGTTCGCGGACGTCGTCCAGACCGACGGGCTAAGCCTGGACGATGCCGCGGCCTACGCGCTGGATAGTACGTCGCCCTACATTCTATTTGAATGGGACCGGTTCTATGCGGATGCGCTGGAGTCGACGGACGGACGATGCGGGTACACGATCACGAGCGGTGCGAATTGCCCGGATGCGCTTCGACTCTACGCTTCGATCTCGCCCGATCTGCGCAACTTGATGCGGAAGGGAGAGGTCCGCGTCGGCGACCTGAGTCCAGCCACCCAGAACCGACTGACCGAGGACTTCTATGTCCATTCCTTCGACGATGAGTCGCACCAATCTTTCGAGCCGACCGATGTTTTTCCAGACAGGCTGCCGCCCAGCGGCCTGCTTCGGATTACCAACGAAACGAACGAGACCGCGATCGTTCCGGTGAGGCGGCAGGGCAATGAAGATGTCGCGGGGTGGCGGGCTGGATTCTCGGCGGACTGGCTCGGCCAAGCCCTTGCCGCGAATCCGCAGACCCTGGCTTCGTACAACCGCCTCCGACTTGGCCACGTCCACCGTTTCGAATTGACCGCGGAGTATGCGCCGGGGATCACGCAGGCGTGGACTCTCCGTGAGTCGGTCTACCTGCCAGGGTTCGTCGACGGGTACGACAACCTCCCAAGCGACTTTCGAGCAGCCACCGAGGCGATGCGGGCCAAACGCGCCGCCGAGATTGAGCAATCGGGCTTGGGGCCGGCGAAGCCTCCTCCTCCGTAGAGAGACGGCGAGAGCGGTTCGGTCCGGTGTAAGGAGATCTTACAAATCCAGGTTCCATTTTCGGGGAGGGATCGTATTTTGTCCGTAGGGAACGTGCGGCGGGTGTTCGCCGCTGCCACTGGTCTGCCCTTTCTTGAATGTGCGGGGCGGTTTCGCGCACAATGACACGGTGGAAGTCAAGATCGGGACGGAGTTCTAATCCAGTCCAACACGGGCAGCAATTTGGAGAACGTTCAAGTATAGGCACCAAGGGGATTTGCCGGTCGGTCGAGGTGGGCAGTGCGGTGACTAACTTTACGGGACATCGGCTCTCTGCAGCGTCACATCAACACCTGCTAATTTCTTACCTTCCAACCGTTCGATGCTCGTCTCTCTGCTTGCTAGTTCTCCTCCATTGATGTCCGTTTGTCCATATGCGACACCTTTGATTGGATCGAATCCGACAAAAACGTCTCCTCCACTGATGCCCACCAAGACTTCATCAATCGTCGGTGCAAGGGCGTTCTCCCCTAGAAAGGGCTTAGACAGCTTCAGGTGTTTCGAATTGTACGATCCGGGGCCCACGGCGACGACTTGATACCAGGTACCCAGCGGTGAATCCGTAACCTTCTTGCCAATACGGACACCAAAGCCATCAGACAAGAGATGATATTCCCGGCCACCCTTGGCAACGTAGCGTCCAACGTCTTGGTACGCCTCCGACACTGAAAAGAGTTCTCCAAAGCCGAACCACCCGCAAGCCGCGCCGACTGAGAGAAGGATCACGCTGACTAGGCTTCGCTTCAACAACCGAACTAACCCGAATAACATCATGCACCCGGAGCCGAGTAACACCAAGGGCAAAAGATATGACGCCAAATTGCTGACGTAAATAGCTCCAAAGTAGTCGCTGGATTGTTGCAGGCCCTTGCGGCTCTCTACGATCAAGCCTAGAACGGATAGCACTAGCAGTCCACAAGCTAGTACGTGCTTCCAGGTCTTCATTACACAAAGCCTAACATCGTCCGTCCATGGAAAGTGTCCAACCACTGTGAAGATCTTGGCGTAACTTTTCGCGACGAAGAGAGGGATGCTGAATATAGTGTCAGCCTGCTTTTGTTGAGAAGGGCCCAAACGGTCTTGCATCTCAGTGATCATACGGAAGAGTTTGAAAACTGTCCAGGACGGCCAGCCACGTATTAGAGGAGAACCAGGTGCCGGGGCTCCGCACCAAGTACGCCATTCAATGGGATCGCGCGATCCAGTGCGACGAGACGCCCGTTATGCTTGACGGCCAGCGCAAGTAAGTAAATGTCGGTGACCTGCTTAGGTCCATGGACTAAGTTGGGGTCGATCAGTGAGTTATCCAAAAGGCTGACATCGTGCAGCCAATTCGCGTCGTGCCGACATGAGTTCTTCCATTGCGGAAAGCACATTTCGTCGAGCATCTGCCTTTGTCTTGCCCTGCGAAAATGCGCCAGGGACCTCAGGTATTGTCGCAACCCAGAATCCGTCCTCGCCCTTCTCCATAATGATTGTCAGTTGTACGCTCACCATATACTTTATAGCTTGGTTGCCGAAATCCGATTGCCCTAGGCTCAATCGCGATGAGCGGGATGAGCGGGATGAATCAGCCCGTTTCGTAGAACTCAGACGAAGATGGCAGTTCTTAATACGTTCGGCCTGCGACGGATATGACCGAAAGGAGCAGACCGATGAGACCATGTACTTCGCTTCAGTTTGCGCTGGCCAAGGACTTCCCAGCGGAGTCGCTTCTTTCGATTCTCGCCGTTGCGGGGGCACATCCGGCATGATAACCGTTGTGGAACTATTAGGCGTCGATGGCAACAACGGTTCGAACTGTATCTCAGTTGGCCAGCCACGCTTTCTAGCTTGTCCTAGGTCAACCGCTGTAGGTCAGCCAACGAAAACTATTCCCTTCTAGTTCAATGTAGCTTGGTAGAATCTGCCGATAGGCAAATGGATTTCTATGTCGGGATCACGGATGAGAATTGGTTCCAGTTCTTAGCGTCTCACGATTTTGACGAGGTCAACTTCTGGCGTCCCCGGGACCAGTCGCGATTTCGAGCGATCCCCACCGGCGCTCCATTCCTATTCAAGCTAAAGAAACCGAAAGACGTCATTGTCGGAGTCGCATACTTCGCAGCGTTTCGCAAACTCCCGGTGCCGATGGCTTGGGACGCGTTTGGAATCGAGAACGGGGCGCCAAGTTACGAAGCATTCGTACGAAGTCTCGGCAGACTGTCCAAGGAAGCGCCTACCTCGGTCCTTGACCGCGAGATCGGCTGTATTATCCTTACTGAGCCCACTTTCTTCAATGAGCCGGATTGGATCGACACTCCAACAGACTGGCCGAGCAACATCATGCAGGGAATGGTCTATTCGACCTCAAACGTCTTTGGTGCGACACTTTGGGACGAGGTTCGAGCAAGGCTGCACAACGATGAACCTCAAGCCGTTATGGACTTGGCCGTTCGAGAATTACAATCTCCTTACGGACCAACTGATGGAGTCCCGATTCTAGCCAAGCGTCGGCTTGGACAGGGCCTTTTCCGGGTTATGACGCTCGAGAATTATGGTGGACGGTGCTGCGTTACCGGTGAATCGACAGCTCCGGTTATCGAAGCCGCTCACATACGTCCGATCTCTCTGGGTGGAGAACATCGTCTAGATAACGGACTTGCCTTGAGAGCCGACATGCACATCCTTTACGATCGAGGACTAATCTCGGTCGACCCTGACTACCGCATTCGGGTAAGCCCACGTATAAGGGACCTGTATCATAACGGTGTGGTCTACTACCGCCATGACTTGGAACAGCTGAGGTCGCTGCCAAACGATCCGGCGACCTGCCCCAACCGCGAGATGTTAGACTGGCACTTCCGGGAGGTGTTCGCTGCGTGAGCACGCTTCCCGAACCCGAATAGATAAAAATGGCATTCTACCTTTGACCCTGCCAAAGAAGCCTGTGGCGGAGGCTCTTCGGGCATTACCACCGGATCTCCGACCAATCGGGCTGGTGAAACCACCTTGACTTATGCGTGTACGACGTATAATCGGCCTACTGCTTACCTTCAAGGTTTGAAAAATGTCCAAGAAGGCTGTAACGTGTTTGTGTTCGACGCCTTTCGGGTGAATGTGATGACTCCAACGATCGACAAACTGAAGGCATCCAAACATCTGATTGACATTGCCGCCGAAAAGTTTGGTGTGACGGACTTTAGGATATTTGGCTCTGTTGCGAGGGGAACTTCCAAGGAAGGAAGTGATTTAGATGTCCTCGTCAAGATGAAGCCAGGCAGCACCTTACTTGACGTGATCGGCTTTGAACAGGTTCTAGAGGATGAGTTGGGCATCTCGGTCGATGTCGTCGAGGAAGGAGGCATACATCCACTGCTTGAGCGAGCAATTCTTGCCGAGGCACGGCACTTGTGAAAAGGGATAGGCTGTTTCTCACAGACATCGCCAAAGCATGCGACAAAGTCGCAACGTATATCGCGGAAGGTAAAGCAAGCTTTTTCGCAAGCGAGATGGCACAGGATGCCGTCATTCGAAACTTGGAGATCATCGGCGAAGCAAGCAAGAACCTCACGATCGAGACCAAGGCCAAGGCAAGCGAACAACCTTGGCGGCAAATCACCGGAATGCGCGATAAGCTGATTCACCAGTATTTCGGGGTCAATCTGGATCGCGTTTGGGAGACTGCCTCGGTAATCGTGCCGCCGTTCCGAATTGTAATCATCGCTCTGCTCAAAGATCTGACGGACGATGAAGAAGGCGCAAAGGTTTGAAAACTGTCCAAGACGGGCAGCTGCTCGTTGCGTCTTCTAAGATTTGGAAACGGTAGGCTTGCGTCCATGGGTCACGGACTGCCAAAAGATGAGCGGACCGGCTCGCAGAGCCCGAAGTCAACACTTTGGGTCGTGCGGTGCTTTAACCGATGAATCCATACACACATAGGTCATTGCCCGTCGTCGGTGTCAACGATCATTGGTTATTCAGGATCTCCATCGTGGTTTCACTCGATTCGACTTTTGTTAGGAATTTGTGTTCTAGGAGTTCAGGGGTTTGACGCAGCCGGACTCGCTGGACGATGCTGGTGCTTCAAGAGCGAAGCTGAAGGAAAACTTCGAAGTCATTTCAGAGTTTCTGGAGTCTCAGTCTCCATCTCCGCTCAAGAACCCTGGGTTTCAGCCTGATTCAGCCGATGCGGATGAGGGTGAAATTCTTGTCATCGAAAGGGTCTGGGAAACGAAGCCACTGAAGCTGATATGAGCAATACGTGGATCGATAGATTCCAATCGCGAAATAAAACGTTACGTTGAAATTTGCTTACTAGCGGGTATCTCAGATGCCACGAAATCAGCAAATGGCCTTATGTCGCCATTGACGGAGGCGGACTCAAGCGCAGCCATGTATGCCTTTCGTGTTGCCAGTCGAATCACGGTCCAAGCGTAGCCTCCACTGGCAAGCATTGCGTTCATCAAGAACCGTCCAAGACGGCCATTTCCGTCCCCGTAGGGGTGAACATACACGAAAATAAAATGACCCAGGACGGCTCTAACCGATGCTTCAGGCTCTTCGTCAATTAGGTTGAATAGCGTCGTCATTGCATTCATCAGCGCCTCCGCAGGAAGCGGAACGTGCATCGATCCCTTTATGAAGACCTGATGGTTGCGGTAGCCAGCGAGGTCAGATGGCTTGAGGATGCCTGCGGCGATTGATGGCGCGAAGAGCGCTTGGTACCATTCTCGATGAGCCCTTCTAACAATGCTGGCGCTTGTCCCTTGGATGAGACGACTAACGGACTTTTGAACCTCCTCAAAAGCCTCGAAATACCCTCTTGCTGCCAGAGCATCGCGGGATTCGCGATCCTTTTCATCACCGTCTGGGTTCCAGTTTTCGCTTCGAACACGTTCAATTAACTCAGGGGTAACCCTGTATCCCTCTATCGATAGGGAGTTGTACGCATCGTTAGCGTATAGATCTTGGATTTCTTGCAGGAACGCCTTTGGATTGGAAGGTAGCCCTGGTGCAGGCGGCAGAGCCAGCAATACATCTTCGCGCATCCTGGCCCACATCGAGCGGATTCGAACTTCATAGGGCGATGGGTTGCGACTGGAGGTAATTCGAGGGATGGGGCGCTCAAATGGATTTTTCTCTCGGACATCGTATTCAGCCCGACGCATCGTCGATACAATATCGTCCGCGATCTCGGCTTGATGGTTTGCCCGAAAGGCACCTGCCAGCCTCCCTGCGACCGTGCTTTTTCCCTGGTCAAGGAGAATCGCGAGGATGGGTGACGAATCTTGAACTGTCGCCAAAACAATGGATGCTTCTTCGGGCTGATTTCGGAAGAAGCCCTCCGATGCTCTCACTAGAGCCACTGGAAGTCGTAATACGTTAAGGTCTCGGATTCGATCCATTGCCTCTGGATATCCTGGTTCATCTCGATAAACCATCAACGACAACCCTCCAGGGAGCTTGAGTGTCATGGTACCGCTTGCCTTAGTTATGGCTATAAGCTGTTTTGGGATATTTGTTGCGCGGCTATGAAGGAAGAGTGATGCTTCGGTGGCCAGGCAGTAGTTGCCTTCAAATCTCGATTCCAGATACTGATGGATGAACTCCCAGTAGAATGCGAACCATGTGGTCTCACCTGTGCGAGTTGCGGGGTCCGCAATGTGATACCACCCATTGATTATTTCTCCCAGGAATCCTTGACGAATCAGCCGCTCGCGGTATGTTCGAGATATCGAGTCATGCCTGACGATTCCATTCTCCTCTGCCTGGCTCAGTTTTTCCAGTGCTTCTGCTAGTTTTTCGTTTGGATTTGCCATGTGCGTTTATCCGAGAGGAGAATGGAAGGAACCACTGCGAAGGAGTGATGCGCGGATTTTATAGTTTAGCGCCGTGCGATTATTATACTTTTCTGCTGTGCTAAAACCATAGTTTTTTGCTGTGCAATTATTATACTTTTATGCTGTGCGTATTCCATAGGTTTCCGCTGTGAGAGATTTATAGTTTTTTGCCGTGAATTCCAGCCAAGCCGCGACGCACTATTCGCTAGCGTCAAAAGATCGAATCTTCGATCAAAACACAAACCGCAAAATACGCTAGAACGAAGCCTCCAGTGTGTCCATAAAAGGACTCAAAACGGCGCAGTAAGATTTACTTCGACCTGATCATCACCCCGTTGCACACGCGACAACCGTCGATCTGTCGAAAGACAACGTACGCTTTGCGCCTGCCGCGTACATGGAGGGTGGCCTTGGCGAGTTGTATCAAGCCCTTGCCGCGTATACGCCTTGTGAGGGAATGGCGCTCGACAGGCTCGTCGCCGCCATCGCACGCGTCCAAGCTGAGCTTGTGCTCGTCCATCCGTTCCGCGAAGGAAACGGACGGCTCTCCCGTTGGGTGGCAGACCTGATGGCACTTCAAGCAGGCTACCCCCCGCTGGAGTGGGGTTTCGACTGGCATCCCGTCAAGCGTCGGGAGTTGTACTTCAGGGCCCTTCGGCGTGGCCTCGCCATGGACTTTAGCCCTTTGGAGGCGCTGGTGAGGAAGGCTCTTGAGACCTCCGTCCGTTTAGCGGAAGATCCGTACGCCGAACCGTGACACCCTCGCAGGCTGAACTGGAGATCACGCTCCGCGCTATAGCATCCTTACGCTGCGCTTTCGTACGGATATAGCCGTTCGCCTCGGTAAGCTTTGCCACATCTTATTCTACGCTCCCCGGATCGACACTCACTCTCAAATCGCACAGGAACTCCGAATCACGGGGAAAAGTTTGAAAACTGTCCTGGACGGCAAGCAAGTTTAATAGGAAACTTCGCTCGGTCAATGCCGTGTCGTCGGCGATGTTCTCTAAATATCCGAAGGTGTTGATATTGAGAAACACCGCCGGGTCAGTCGGTCGACGTTGCGCTATTGGCTGAAAGCGGAGCGGTTCGGGGCCGAAAGAGCGTCCCAATCTTCCACCGGGTCGTCGAACCGGCTATAAAGACCCTTTCTGGGTTGGCAGATATCCTCCTAGGCATAGAACAACCCCGGATCTGCCCGCTTGCGACGAATCATTGCGCTTCACCCGGAACCATCCATAGAAAGACGAAACACCGGATTCACAGAATGCGGCCAACCGCAGGGTTTTGCGATAGGCTCGCGAGACTCAAGACTTTCTTCGACGTTTGCAACGACAATCAAGACGCATCAATCAGCCCGGAACATGCACTTCCTGATCGTCCCAACACGTCTGCAAATAGTCGATCTGGGTTGAGTGACCTTCGAGATGGAGCGCGGGAAGGCCCATGAAGAAGGTGAACGGGGTCGGGCCTTGCGGCGCGTCGACCATCGATTCGATCTGTTCGGGCTTTACGGAGTCGAGCGCCGCGATCGAATCCGCGATGCCTTGCCGCAGCATGGCATTGGCCTGTTCCAGCGTCTCGATGCTCGCAATCCTGGCGTAGACCTGACCTCGAAAATCTTCGCGGGTCCAAGGGAAATTGCCCATGCGGATGATCTCTGCGAATTGGACGCTGTAGCCTGCACAATGTGCGGCGATCTGCAAAGCGCTTTTCGCGGTCGGAGTCGGACTCCAAGTCAGTTTGTCCGTCGGAACGAAGCTGACGGTGTTCAAAAAATAGTTCAACGCCCTCGTCGCGCGGGTTTTGTACATCTCAACTACGTCTGTCATTCGCTCAATCCTGGAGCCAGATTACCTCTGTGGCGTGCGTTTGCAGACGAGCCTGCTCAGGTCTCCGGAACCAATGGCAGAATTCGACGAGAAGTTGGACTTCCTGAATTTTCTCGACGGAGTTGAATTTGCGTCAGCCGCCCAGTCACAACTTCCAGGCGTCCATGCGGACTAACCGGTTAATTTCATTTCCCTTGGAAGATTATATTGCTACTAATTAAGCATCCGGACGCCCAAAGGACGCGGGCGACCTTGCCCAGCTAAGGACGGCACACCCTGAGATTGAAGTTTGAAAACTGTCCAAGAAGGCCATCATGCTCTCCTCCAGCTTCAAAATCCTAAGTTGTCCCGGCTAGGCCTTCTCAGGTCGGCCGATAGCCGGTTCGAAATTACGATGGACGTCGATGCCGAAACTTAGTCGAATTTGGGTATTGACTCTCCACTAGGTGGAGAGTTGGAAGATGGCATCGATGATTCGAATTGGAGACTTTGCGCGATTGGCGGGAACTTCGGTGGCAACGCTGCGGCTCTATGACGAGCAGGGTTTGCTCGCGCCGGCGTTCGTCGATCCCGAATCCGGCTACCGTCACTATCGGCCCGACCAACTTGCCGATTTCTGCTGCATCGGCATGCTTCAGGAACTCGGCTTCACCCTGCGTGAGATAAGGGGCGCCGGCGATCTGGAAATGCCGGGGCTGCTCGTCAAGAAGCTAAAGGCCTCGGAGCGACAGTTTCAGAAGGAGCGGCAGAAGGTCACGCAACTGGGTCTGCGGATTCGAATCATTCAAGGACTACTGACTTTGACCACATCAGATGTAATTATCCTGACGGTCCCCGAGACGACCGTCGCCGCCATCCACCTCGAAATTCCAACCAACGATCAGGTCGGGCCGACTCTCGGCGCCGCCTTTGGCCGACTCTACGAAACGCTACACCGCGAAGGCGTCCCACCGACCGGCCCCTGCCTCGCTGTTTGGTCCAGCACGCCTGACATGGTTACCGACGAGGTCGTCGACGCGGCTGTGCCCATTGCCGGCTCTCTAGTGGAGCAAGGCGATATAAAAAGGCAAACGCTGCCAAGCGTAAAGGTCGCCTCACTGACGCATACGGGACCCTTCAGCGAGTTCCAGGCCTGCCACATCGTCCTCAAAGAATGGCTCGCCCAACAACAGTGTCGGCTGAACGGCCCCTATCGCGAGATCTACCACACCCCGCCCGGAGACGAGGCGGTGACCGAGGTCCAATATCCCATCGAGCCCTTGGCAAAGATGCTAACGGTAAGTTCTGAGCTCTAAATCGTAGCCGCATTCTCAGGTTTTATATGCACCCTGGGCCACAAGTATTTGGTGTCAATCTCGATCGTGTTCGGGAAATTGCCTCTTATTTGTTCTAACTCGGGCTTGTCGTTCTGCATGGCGATCAGCCCGAGGAAGAATGTCCAAAGGTTTGAAAGGTGTCCAAGACGGGCACCCTACGCCGCCCACTGGCCCTTTAAAGTTAGAAACTCGTCTAGTACGGCCCACCAGACCGCGGCAACTACCACTTGGAATTGACCAGTGTGTCCGCGATATTCCCCAAGCAGACTTGCAGTCGCACTCAGACAGACCGCGGCAACTACCACTTGGAATTGACCAGTGTGTCCGCGATATTCCCCAAGCAGACTTGTAGTCGCCCTCAGACAGACCGCGGCAACTACCACTTGGAATTGACCAGTGTGTCCGCGATATTCCCCAAGCAGACTTGTAGTCGCACTCAGACAGACCGCGGCAACTACCACTTGGTATCGACCAGTGTGTCCGCGATATTCCCCAAGCAGACTTGAAGTCGCACTCAGACTGAATGCGGCAACTACACTTTTGGTATCGACCAGTGTGTCCTCGATATTCCCCAGGCAGACTTGTAGTCGCACTCAGACTGAATGTGGCAACTACACTTTTGGTATCGACCAGTGTGTCCTCGATATTCCCCAATCAGCTGTACAGGTAGGTGATATTGCTGTTTGGACCAGCTTCCAGGAGTTCGAGTTGGTCTTCGGTGGACCTGATCCGGGAGCGATCGGGGGCCCCAATGAACGGATCTCGATTTCGAATAACTCGGTCCCGAATTTTGGACAGGGGAATGAGATGGCGAGTCTATGTCCAGTACGGGTCTCGAAATCTTGGAGCGGATCGATCGCCAAGTCTGAGCATATGGTAATGGGTAAGGATATCGACACTCACTAAGTCCTCGCTGATCATGACAACATCCTCGGCTCCGGCGATCCAGTCCAAGAGGTTCTCGAACCATAGGTCCCTTCGAACTACAAATAAACCGTCAAGGGCGCCAAACTCCGCCTCAAAGATATAGAGCTGAGGAGTCGGTGAAAACCCGGCGCTGCCGAGTGATTCCTTTAAGGAAAACGGGGTATCCCCTTGGGTCAACAGCGAACCTGATTCGTCTTCTTTCTCACCTACAGGTTATCCTGGAGACAAGGCGCCGGGGGCGCGCATACGGAAGAACCCTCACCCTACCCTCCATTGGTGCAAACTTTGTGGGCTTTCGCTGAGAATGCTCCATAACGAGGCCTTTCAGGCCTACTGTGGAACAAGGTAGTCGACACGGAATC
>Ga0302140_10006701_pt1 | contig 14441 bp, 16 predicted proteins | sample I_Bog_E1_1_FD_202095 | JGI IMG/M metagenome (GOLD analysis project Ga0302140, IMG submission 202095) | Peat permafrost microbial communities from Stordalen Mire near Abisko, Sweden - I_Bog_E1_1 | ecosystem: Environmental > Terrestrial > Soil > Wetlands > Peat | place: Sweden: Abisko, Stordalen...
AAAAAATAAAATAAAAAAATTGGAATTTTCAAAATGTTTTTTTTATAGTTTTTCTTAATTTGGAATTTCATATAAAAAATTCCATTCCTGTATTTAAATTTGTTTTATTTTGCAAACAAATAATTTTTTTGATTTTTTTTTCAAATTATTAAAAAAAAAATCTTATTATTTTTTTTCAAAAAATTTTTTTTCTTTTAAGAAATTCATCATGTCTTCAAATGCCTCGAAGCTCTCTTTCAATTTCATCTTAAAAAAAGAATGCTCTATGTTATATTTTCTGACAATAACAGGTTTATCTCCCAATTGTTCCATCATTCGGGCATATTCCTCCCCTTCTGAAAAAAGATAATCCCTTTGAGATAAAATGAAATAGCTTTGAGGCAATCCCTTCAGATTTTTTTCCCTCATCACATTAAAATACGGATTCTCAAAATCCCTCTCATCCCTGGCATAAGAATACATATAATATTTCATGTTTCTGTCCCCTAAAATATACCAATCATTATATTTTTCTTTACTAGGGTAGGAATCCAGAGTCCCACAAGCCGGATACACCAAAAATTGATATTTTATCTTCTCCAGAATCGGTTTCTTTTGATCTCTTAATAAATACATCAAAGATGATACCAGATTGCCTCCAGCAGAATCTCCAAGTAAAGCAATTTTCTCCATATTTGTATATTTAAAGATGGTTTCATTTAGGATCACATCCAAACAATCATAAAGAAGCACAGGGAACTTGTTTTCTGGAGCCAATCTATATCTCACCTCAATAAATGCCAGTCCTTCTCTTGTAAATCGCTCATAGAATAGACTTTCTGGTGGCGCGAAAACCCATCCTCCACCATGAATATATACAATACTTGGCAATTTCCCTTGATTCTCCTCTGAGAGAAATGATCTATTTAGGTATATGTTCACAGGAATCATATGAGAGTCTCCTTCTCGATTTGAAGGTATTAATAATCTTTCTATGAGGATCTCTGGGGAATGTTGAACAGGAGATGAAAAGAAATCATTGAATTTTTGAACTGAGGAACGTGAGAAATTCGAGGATAGGTCAGCTCCGACATAAAGACCCATGAGTCGATAGCTGAGATGAAGCATTTTTATGGCGAAAGGTACCTCATAATTGTTAAGGATCGGATAAAGACAAATTCCTAGAAGGAGGATGAAAAAAGAAAAACAAATCTTTTTCATTATTGTAGGAAAAATTATATAAAAAATTATAATTTATGTGGAAATATAAAAAAATATATTGCGTTTTCAAACTTCGCATTATTCTTCAATGAGCGTAAAACGCTTTGAACTGATAATAATTTTATCAAAAATGTCCCTCTTATTTAATTTTTAATTCACTGAAGAAATGGCTTCGAAAATCAAAGAAACGGTTCCCTACCAAGACTTCTTCGTAAACTAACTCCTTTTCTTCTCTAATAACTTCTATTTTCTAGACAACTTCTCTCGATCCCTCTCTAATCCCAGAAAAAACCAATGTTCCCATAGTGAATACTAATAATAATACGATAAAAAGCCTATCTTTACCAACATCAATTGAATCTTCTAATGAAATCCTTTGTTTAACGAAAGACATGGCTTTGAATCTAACTATTGAAGAAAATTCATTAAGATCGAGATTTAAAGATGTGGAATTTAGACTTTCGCATGAAATCACACTAATCAACCAACTTTATTATAATATCGAATATTTATCAAGTTTTTTCACGAGGAATTCGCAAAATCTAGAAGAAGATAACAGGATCTGTGAGAATCTGATAGGTTATCTAGACCAGGAAATCAAGGAAATGAAGAAAATGGTGGAGATTAGTGAGAAAAAAATTGAGAAATTTGAGGAAAAACGTAAAAAATCAATGAAAAAAAGCTGATTTCCCCTTTTTAACACATAAATAAATGTTCTTATAAAGAAAAAACTCATACTTTCCTTAAAATATTTATTCTTCTAAGAGTAATTTTCTTTATAAATCGCAAAAACTTTCAAAATTCTTATAAAATTAATAAAAAACTAACCAAACCAAATAAAATTAAATACCCCAAAAACCCATTCAAAATTCATGGGAGGCAACGAATCCTCCATAAAATCAACAATCTCTTCCCAAAAGTCCCTCGATATCCGATATCATCGGAAATCCCGTAAAGAAACCATCAAAATTTCCTTAATTCAAGACCAAACAGCATATCCACCGGCCCCCAAGCCAGATGAAATCAAGCGTCAACTCCTCGAGATCCTAAAACATATCGAAATCGATTCCAAACAAAAAGACCAGGTTTTGAAGTTGAAGCCTTTATTACAATGGGAATTAATATGTAGACATAATAATTTCCTGAAAAACAATGAAGAAACCATTGATAAGGTATCTAAAAGCGATGCTCAATTGTTTGTGGAGAAGCTCAAGAATAACCCATCAGTGATCACCATTCAAAATCTGAGACGATGGCTTGTGAAGGCCTCATTAGCTGATTTACATTCATTTTTCCTGTTTGATGGTGTGAATATCCTATTACAAATGCTACAAGTAGCTGAATTATGCTCCAGAAATACCAAGAGTTATGCGAAAGCATTAGAAATTCTGAGAGTTATTCGATTGATTTGCAAGCAAAAGGAAGGGATTCAGGAGGTGTTGAAGGTGGCCAATTCTGTGACTTATATCCTATTTAATATACATCCCAATCATGTGGATTTGACATGTTTGATATTTGAAATTATAGGCGAATTATTATGGAATTCTAATGTCGCATTGGAATTGATGCTTTGTTCATTGACCAAACTTAAAGCGGAAAAAAACCATAATTTCAGATTTTATCCATTTCTGCATATTCTGAAACATTCCAATAATGTCATTCTTATTGAAAACACACTTATGTTCTTAAATACGTTGGTGGCTTCGAATGTGGATTCCAAATGGAAAGTCATTATAAAATCTGAGCTTTTGGCTTGTGGAATCAAAGAATGTCTTGAAAATATATACAACAAATTAGATAAAGATGATTATAAGCTCATAGATTCGACCTATGAAATAATCCAGGAATTGTTAATAAAGGATAAATTCAAAATTGAAGAAGCTTCTCCTGTGAAAAACGTGACACTTTCGGAATTCGTCGCACAGGAAAAAGACATGAACAATTATGAACAACAAATGGCACAAAGGAAACATAAGCAAAAATTCGATAAAGCCACTATAATTAAGTATAGAACTGACACTTTCGATGAGTCGAAACAGATAAAATCATTAGAAAATCAGATTAATGATCGAATAAGCGAGAAAAACAAAGAAGAAGACATCGATAAATCGATAAGTTCTCGAGATGTGAGCTATTATCTGGAAAGCTCGGATCAGACACAATTCGAAAAACATTTAGAAAACTTGAAGAACCAATCTGATGTTTTAGATAAATTATTGAAAAACGATATAATCTCAGAGGATGTTGAGAAAAAGGAGGATTTCTCTAATTTATCAGTTTTATTAGGGAAAGTCAAGGAAAATGCCTTGAAAAATGATTGTTATTCGAGTTTTTTGTCTATTTTCCAGAAGCTTGTTCTTATTCCTACAAATGATAGAGGAGTTGATATATGGGAGCATTTGGAGGAATTTGTTGATAGATTGACTGGCGGGAAAAAGGAAATAGTCCTAGATAATTCAAATATGAATAATTTGATGGTGGAGAAGGAAAGTATTGAGGGTTTAGAAGGAGATGTGAGGAATTTGAGGGAAACGATGGAAGTAAGAGATCATGAGATAAAGAACAGCGTAGAGGAAAGGAATAAGCTAATGGAAGAGAATGTGGGGATTATTGTTGAGTTAAAAAACCTGAATTCTGAAAAAACTAGATTATTGGAGAGTTTAGAGAAAATGAAAGAGGAAAGGAAGGCTTCGAATGCAGGGAAAGTTGATGAGAAAATTAAGGTTTTGTTAGGGGAAATCGAGGGGTTGAAGAAGGGGACGAATGATAATTTACAGGTTATAGAGGAGTTGAAGAAGAAGCTAGCGGAGAAAGAGAAAGAGATTGAAGGATTGATAGAAAGTTTGAAGAAAGCAGCAGAAAATACAAGTAATGAGGCTAATAATAAGAATGTCCCACCACCACCCATAGGCTTAGTTCCGAATATGAATAATAATATCAATATACCAGGACCTCCAATAGGTTTATTGCCGAATCTGAATAATAATAATATACCAGGACCTCCAATTGGTTTGTTGCCGAATATGAATAATAATAACAATAATAATATACCAGGACCTCCAATTGGGCTTTTGCCAGCCATGAATAATAATAATATACCAGGACCTCCAATTGGTCTATTAGGTGGACCTCCAATGCCTCCTATTGGTCTCTTAGGTGGACCTCCAATGCCTCCCAATTTATTAGGTGGACCTCCAATGCCTCCCAATTTATTAGGTGGACCTCCAATGCCTCCTATTGGTCTCTTAGGTGGACCACCAATGCCTCCCAATTTATTTGGTGGACCACCAATGCCTCCCAATTTATTAGGAGGTCCTCCGATGCCTCCAAATTTATTAGGTGGACCCCCAATGCCTCCAAATTTATTAGGCGGACCCCCAATGCCCCCAAATCTCTTTGGTGGACCTCCAATGCCTCCAAATCTATTAGGTGGTCCCCCAGGACCTCCAAATCTCTTAGGAGGTCCCCCACCTTTGAATTTATTAGGAGGACTAGCAAGGCCTCTAGGTTTGCCAGGACTCCCAGGATTACCAGGCCTCCTAAATCAACAAAATAAACCAAAACTGAAGGAAAAAATGAACCCAAAAGTCCCAATGAAAGGTCTAATGTGGACAATAATAAAGCCTGAACAAATCAAGGATACTGTTTGGGAGAAAATCGATGATTCCAAGGTGGAACTAGATAAAGATTCCTTAGAAAAATCCTTCTGTACCAAGAAACCCGCAGACCCTAAAGAAGGCGGGAAAATAGCAGAAAAGCCTAAAATTGAGAAAATCAGCATCATGGTCCCAGAACGCTCAAAAAATGTTGATCTAGTCCTTATGAAACTCAAATTAAGCTTTGTGATTTTAGCCCAATCGCTCTATACCTGTGATGAGGCGATATTATCAATCGGAACCCTTGAATCAATGAAAGGAGTGCTACCATCTGCAGCCGAAATCAAGGAAATCAAGTCTTTCGAAGGCGATATCGAGACTTTAGCGAATCCTGAGCGTTTTTTCCTTGAAATAGGAGAGGTTCCAGGTTATTCAGAAAGAGTAAATGCCTTGATTTTCGCTAAGAATTATAAGGATTATGTCGATGATCTGGAAAATAAAGCCTCTATTATATTGGCCTTTTGGCGGAAATGTCGTGAAGATGAGGTTTTATTAGAGATTCTTCAATATTTATTAGCCTTTGGCAATTATCTAAATGGGACTTCTAATAGAGGGGGTGCTTATGCCTATAAATTAGACGCTTTGGAAAAGGCTGTGGATCATAAGGCGACTGATAACCCAAAAAAGAACCTTTTGATGATGATTATAGAGACTATTGAGAATAAGAAAGCCAAGGATTTAATTGATGTGACTATGGATTTGAGCGATATTGACACTGCCTGTAAAGTCCCTTTAATGCAATTAACTCAGGATTTAGGCGATATTAAAAAAGGCGCGAAAAGCGTCGATTTCGCATTAAAAAAACAAAGCGATAAACCAATTGATAAGATAAAAGAGAAATTCGAGGCTTTTTATGTGATTATTATCAAGATTATCGAGGAATTAGAGAAAAAAATAAAGGACTGTGAGATGGAATATGAGAAATCTGCTAAATTCTTCTGTGAAAACCCGAAAGATCCTAGCGAAAAACTAGCTGAAAGGTTCCTGAAGCTTTGGACAGCTTGTAAAGGCAGTAAAAAGGAATTAGAAAGGCTGAAATTACAGGCAAAGAAAGAAAACGAGAAAAAACTTAAGGAAATTGAGAAAAAAACAGTGAAAATCATCGCCGAAACAAAAAGTGTCAATATAAAGGCAATTCCAGGTATTTTATTGTCGAAATTTATCTCATATTAGAAAGGAATGAGCCCTGGATTCGGGGGATTAGCGAATAAAGGCAATACTGAGGATATTATGAAGGAATTAAAGGAAAGAAGAGAACAGAAAATCATGGGGAAACCTGAAGAAAAGGTCTTTATTGCTAATGATCAAGAGGAACATGAAGACCATGATAAAATCAAGAAATTCGGCAATATTCTGATACAAGGAGCTTTGAAGAAACGTAAGGATTTTCGCTGATTTTCTCATAAAAATTGCCATTTTATTAGAAACCACGAAGAAAATCGCTTGAACAGGAAAAATTAGACTTTAAATTTTAAAATATTAAAAAGGCCTATTTTCGCGATTTTTATAAATATTTCGAAAATCACTTAAAATAAAGTATTTAAAAAATGGGAGAAAATTATATATCTCGTTCAGGAAACAATGCCCAACCTTTCAATATCAACGTTGAGCCTCCTGAAATCAAGAATCCTCAGTATTTCCTTCTATATAAATAATATCAATAATTACCTCAATCAAGATTAGTAAAAATTTATGGCGATCTCCAGAAAAAGTCGATTTTAGTGGGCTTTTGGTTGAATTTCTGTGTGATCACTATAATAATTTACCTATTGACTTTAGCTAGTAATTTGTCTTTATATTTCTATCGAAAATTCAGTCTTTTTCTTTATTTTCGATTTTATATAGTCCCATCAGCAGCTTTTTCACAAACTTCAACAATATATGGATGTCCTACAACCGTATATCAATATTATCCAGAAATTTGTTCTCAGGAAACCTCGATTTCGCAAGTAAATTTCGATCTTTTAAATAAATTGAGGTTTTCTAAATGAAGGATGAAAGCTATTGGATTGGGGTTATTAAGGATATCAGTCCTTTGAATCAAATGTTATTGTTAGAAGTCACCTTTAACAAAAACAATAGCCTTCTCTTCAATAAGCGTTATTTATTATTATAAACGATTTCTTGGCTTATTATTTGAAAAAGAACTTAGTGTGAAAGTCAATGTTTCAATTGGAATGTTAATATCCCAGGATAATAATGATAATTATATGCCGGTTTCTAATAATTCGAATTCGCTTCAAATAGATTGTCTAGATGTATTAATTATCATGAGATAACCCTTATATATAAATTTAATAGACCACAACCACTGATTGTTCTTTGAAATATCTCGCTTATATGTCTGAACTTGATGCAACTAATTACTTCTTCGTAGTGGATTTCTCTAATAATAACCCCTCTATTTACACATGGGCTGCCGATTACCAAATGACGGTTTTTTTTTATATTAATTTCTAATATAAATTCTTATTTTGCTTAATAAGTTCGTGACTATTAACCCTCAATACAGTCAATTCCTATTAGCGCTTCGTTATGCCTTCGTCGCTATATCGTTTCTTGCTAATTTCCTCTATATTCGCAGAATCTATATGATCCCGCATACCGATCTCGTTATTGAACAGAAATTGATCTTTGTCATGGGACTATTACTCATATTATTCAATGACCCCTTCGCTGGACTCACCGTCCTATATCCAAATATCGCTAGTGGCTTTTTCAGCGTGTTTTTCACTATCAATTTCTGTGTGATTCTCTTATTGTTCTGGATCGTTATGTTTCAAGTACTTTTCTATCGAGAATTTCTCTATAATATAACATAATTTCTCTATAATATAATATAATTTCAATTTCTCTATAATATAATATAATATAATATAATATAATATAATTTCTCTATAATATAATTTCTCTATAATATAATATAAAATAATTTCTCTATAATATAATATAATATAATATAATATAATATAATATAATATAATTTCTCTATAATATAATATAATTTCTTATAAAAGAGAATTTGGCAAGATAATGATAAGAAAGAAACCCAGAGTTTCAATATATGGAAGTTAATCTTTATCGGAATAATCTGGATTTTCCTCTTTATCCCATATATTCTCCTCACCGTAATGAAGGTGAGTAATCCAATGGTAGGTTTTGGTGATGGCATATATGACGCTTATGATGTGTTTAAATATGTGGGCTTGGTTATAATAGGTTGTTATTTAGGGATTCTCTTGAATTATTATATCCGAATATGCAGAGTCTATGATAGCAGACTTTGGAGACATAAGACCTTATTCATGTTTTCTAATTATTTCATTTTCGCTATGTTTATATGTAAAATATTTTTTCTATAATTAATTGATATTATTATTCTTTAGTCATTTTCATGGGAGGATTTAATATGCAGAGCAAAAATGATATCCTTTTTAACCTTTTTTTATTATTTTCTGCGATTAAATAATTTTTTTTTTCTCGATATATATTTTCCTTAACTTTTCTTACGACAGGGCATTTTCTTGGAAATCTCGATTTTGAATCTTTATATATATTTCCTGCAATTCCTTTATTCACCAACATCAGAAGGAATTAAAGGTTTTTTTTCTTTATTTAGAAATTTATCGAAGAAAAAAACTAATATTTTTATATTTTTATTAATAAAGAATCGTTCCAATTCGTTTCTCAGGAAAAAGCTTTAAAATATAACGCTTTTGATCTTTTAGATGATGATAAAGAGGAGGATTTGAATATAAATTTCGAGCATAATCAACAAGGAGAAGGTCTTAATGAAATCGAGATCCATGAGGAAAAAAACCCCAATAATAATCACAATAATAGGGAAAATAATAGGAAAAATAATGGAAATTCTCCTTTGAAAGTAATAGATTTCCAAGAGGAATCATTAGAAAAGATCGAGGATTTGAATATTTCGAAAGAACCGAAGAACTCGAAATCGGACGTTTTCATTTAAAATTCAGAAAAAGATAAAATGTCATATAAAACCTGGAATATTTGAAATCGTCTAAATTCCTTAATCAAAATAAAATAAAATCAAGAAAAACATACAATAAATCTTACGAACAAACCATGTTTCTTTCTATCATCATGGAAGCATCCACCGATTACTCAGAGGCCGATGGTGGCGCCTTTTTTGGTTATATCGGAGTGGCCTGTGCCTTGGTATTCGCGAGTAATTTCCTTTCCTTAAAAGCCTCAAGACTTTGATCTTTCTTTATTTCTTTATTTTTTAAATAGATCTAGGAGCTTCGTATGGAACTGCGAAATCCGGTGTGGGCATCAGTAGCATGGGAGTCTTGAAGCCAGAACTCATCATGAAGTCTATCATTCCAGTGGTTATGGCTGGTATATTGGGGATTTACGGTATGATCGTGGCTGTGATCATGGCTCAGAAAAGTAATAACTTCTCTAATATTTTTAAAGGCTTTTTTCGTTTAAAACAGTCAAGCGAGATAGTTATAACTATTTCCAAGGATATGCCCATTTATCTTCAGGCTTATGTTGCGGAATGAGTTCTTTGGTAAATCTTTATTATTTATTGAATTTCAAGGCTTTTTGAATGTTTTATGTTAATTTTTCTCTTTTCTAAAGGCCGCTGGATTGGCTATTGGAATAGTAGGAGATGCTGGAGTCAGAGCCAATGCCCAACAAAGCCAGATCTTCGTGGGAATGATTTTGATCTTGATTTTCGCTGAGGCCTTGGGATTATATGGCCTGATCGTGGCTTTGATCTTGTCGCAATCATAAACAACTTAATTAAGGGAATTAAAAGCGAATAAATGCGAAAAAAACAATGAAAAATGAGGAAAATTTGAAAAAAAACTGGGATTTTTTATTTTTTATTTTTTATGGCTTTTTTATTTTTTATGGCTTTTTTTTTAATTTTTAAGTTTTTTTTCAAAAAAGCTCGGATTTTAACGATTTTTTCTTTAATTTTGAACTTTCTTATTCAAATAAATTTCTAAATCAATATGGACTCCAATAGTCCTGAAAGGACTAGATTTTGTTATAAAAAGCTTTTCCAAAGAAATCATAAGCCTCCTAATAAAAGACCCATTCAAGAAACCCCGGTTTCCATTCTCTCCAAAAAGCCTTAATTTCTTAATCTTTTTCTTTCTAAAAAAGCTATCAAAAATATTAGAAAAACAACCAAAAGTCCTAAATAACAAGACTTTGAATTGTTCCCAGAAGACAATTTCTTTAATAGATCCTTTGCCTTATGTTTTCACGAATATCGAAGCTTTGATCCTTTCAAGAAACCAATTGACTTCATTAGAAGGCTTAGCTCAATTCCAAAAGCTTAAAATCCTCGATATTTCCTATAATCAGCTTAAAGATCTGAATGAATTCCTCTATTTAAGGGATTTGAAGTCCTTAGAAGTCTTGATTTGTGAGGGAAATCCTATAAATATCAATAAAAACGCGATTTTTGAAGAGACTATTATAGCTATTATAGCTAATTTAAGACTTCTCAATAATAGGGTCTTTAACTTTTATATTTATTTTAATGAAATTATATGAAAATAGACTATAAATTATGAGGAAAAACAACAATGTCGCAAGAAGCTCAATTCTCAAACTTTTCTCTTAGAGAAACTATTAGAAAATTATTGCGAATTGTTGAGATTACAATCGATTTTGAATCGACTTCGAATTCATGAAGGCTTGAAAAGCCTCGATGGTTGTTTTGATAAGAATTTACAAAGGAATTTCAATTTCACGATTTTGAAGAAATATTCTCCTTTTTCTGAGACTTTAGATTGGGAAATCATTGAAAATATGAAGAAGGATTTAATATCGGATATTGACACTTTGAAGTCGGAAATCGAGAAAAAGTCCTTATTTTCTAATAAAAAAGTAAAGAAAAAGTCTTGATTTTTGTAAAAAAAGCGATCAAGAAGCTGAAACTGAAGAAATATATGAGATTTTAATGGAGAAACAATCAGGGAAAATAGGCGAATTAAAGGATCTTATAGAAGAGAAGATCGAGGCTTTAAAACAAGAAAGTCTTCGAAATAACATGAATAAGACCAATGAAGAAATCAAAATCGCGAATTTCCTCAATAAATCCTCGAATTCATTGATAAAAGCGAAAAGTCCTGAGAAAAACCTCGGTTTTTCTAAAGAAATACATAAGAAAGAATTGGAAAAAAAGAAGGAAAAGCAGGAAATCGACGCTATTTCTGCGAAAAAGCCTTTATTGGAGAAATCGCAGATTCTCAATAAAACCACGAATTTTATTAATAAATCGCAAATCCTCAATAATAGCAATAATAAAGTCAATAATAACAGCTTAATGGGTAATTTCCTCTATTAATTTCGTATTTTTTCTTATAAAAACTCATAGTTTCTCCAATAAAACGCCATATTTCAGAGAAAGATAAGCTTTTGATTGATATGACTAATGAATTAAAGTCGAAAATCGATGAAATTGCTAATCTTTCTGAAATAAACAACAAAATCACAGGGAAATTAAAGGAATTTCAAGAGCAAAACGAGGCAAATGTCAGGCTTTTTCAAGAGGAATCATTGAATCAGGCGATAAAAGCCAGACAATTGCAAGAAAATAATAGGATTTTAAGCGAAGAAATGGCCAAAAACACTGAGAAAATCAATGAATTATTGCTAAAAAACCATTCCTTGAATAAAAATATCAAGGAAAATGAAGATCAAACGATAAAAGTAAAGACTTTTATTAGAAAAACGGGCTTTTAAGTAAAAAAAGGTGGATTTTATGAGGAAAATCATTGAGAGTTCTAAGGAAAAAGAAGAGAAACTCGAGTCTTTTTTCCTCAGAAAACAAGCCAACAGATTGAAAATCAGCTTTTTTGAATGGAAACGGGTCTTTTTGAGAGGAAACGTCTCTATTTTCTAATAAAATTCTCTATTTTCTAATAAAATTCTCTATATTTCATTTTTAATAAATAGTCTTTGAACCCGCAAATATCGCAATTGATAAGAACAAAAGCCCATAAAATGAAAGAGTTCTTTTTCAATCAATTGCAAAAGTTCTTCTTTATTCAGAAGATAATTAAAGCGAAATCCGATGAAAAATCCTTTAATTTGATTCAAAAAGCCTTTATTTCATGGAAAAAGAGCTTAAATCTCATAAAAGCTAATAGAAAAAACCATGAAAAGCATGAAAGGCGATTATTAGTGATTTCAATGGTTTATTGGAAGCAATATATGCAATTACAGCGGAAATATCGAAATTATCAGAAAAAAGCTCTAATCTTTAAAGGAAAATTAGTGAAATCACGGTTTTTGAGACTTTGGGTTAAGAATTATCAGGTTTTTAATTATCCAGTTAATGAAATGAAGGAATTCATGCGAAAAGCCGAGATTTTCTATAGAAAATCACGAAAAAACCTGGTTTTCAAGCTTCTTTCTAATTATTGTAGAAAGATCGCCTTGCCTATGAAGAAAAATAAAGCCAAATCTCATGTTTTCCATATGAAATCATTGAGAAATTCGGCCTTTTCTCATTGGAAATCGTTGCTTTTATTGCGAAAAAGCCAGGAAAAGTCGATATTGGCCTATAGGAAAATAAAGACTCGGAGTTCTCTCAGTAAAATCCTCAATGATTGGCGATTATTTGCTCGATTTTCTCATATAAAAGCTCTGAAAATCAAGAAATTGACTATATGGTTCACAATATCGAGGTTTTATAAGACCTGGAAAAAGGCTTTTTCGGCTATAAAAAGACATAAGGAAATAGAAGTCATGATAATAAGGACTTTTAAGAGGAAATCGATATTGAAAGCCTTTAAAGTCCTGAAAAAGAACAAATATTCAAAGAAAAGATTAAGGAAAACTAATGAGTTTTTCAAGAGAAAAAGAGAAGATTCTTATAGAAAAAGGGTTTTTCAGGCTATTCGGGTGATTTTAAAGATGAAAAGAGTGAAATTCCTAAAGGTTATTATAAGAAAATTTCTATTAAAATCTTTAAAATGAGTCATATAAAATAGCTTGAAAAAGCCAGGAAATTAAGAACAAGGCGTTTTTTCGCGATATTCGCGACTTTTTGCTTTATGAGAAAAGTCCAAAGAAATCGCATGAAATTGTCTTTAAAATTCATGGAGAAAACCAATAGGAAATATATGGAAATAGGCTTTTCCTTTATGAGAAATCAATGGATCCTTAAGCGGAAATATCGAAAAGTTAATAAATTACTCTATATTTTCTAGAAATTATAATAATTTATTAGATTTCTCGAGTTCTTATAGAGAATAAAGAGAAAAGACTATTGTTTAGAGGCTTTGGAAAAATAAAGGACAATTTTCTCAATGGAGTAAAAGAGAAATTCAATGTGATTTTCGCGAAAAACCTTGAATTTTCTAAGGAAATTCAAGCCAAAAGCCTTAATTTCGATGAAGCTTTATTAGAAAATCAACGATTATCAGAAGAAATCAAGAAAAACCAGAGAAAAATCAACGAATTTCAAGACTTTAACACAGAAAACAACAAAACCATAGTAAAAAGCTTTTTTCTCTTAATATTTATATTAAATTATAGAATGTCTTGAAAAATACTATCGAAAAGACTTTAGCCCAAAATAAGGATCTTCTCTATGAAAACCAATTGAAAACTAGGGAAAACTATGAAATTCTGAGAAGAAATGAGGAAATAAGCGAAAAGCTTGATTTCCTTAATAAATCAATAGAAAAACGAGTAGTTGATTCGAAAATGGAAGAAGGCCAAATCTCGCTTATTATCGAGAATTTAAAGGAGGAAAACCTGGGTTTTTTTCTAATAAAATTCATTGATAAAATCTTTTAATAGCGAAGGAAATCGTGATAAATGCTCAAAAAAGTGAATTTCAAGAGAAAAACGAGGAAAATAGAAGGAAAATCGCTGGTTTAGAAGCCAAAATCGAGGTTTTAATGGAAAAATTGAGAATTTCAGAGTCAAAATCATTGGAAATCGAGGATTTACAGGCGGAAAACTCGAAATTATTGGAAAATAATAGGATTTTCTCTAAAAAACTAGAGGAAATGAAGAATTTAGAGTATAAATTAAAGGTTTTAAGTCAAGAAGATCAAGAGAATTTCGAGGAAATACGGAAGCGAATATCGAAAAAGGATCCTTTGCTTGAAAATCGTGCAAAAAACGTGAATGTCCTGGAATCTTTAAATCGAGAAATTGAGGATTTGAAGGTGAATAGGAATAATTTGAAGGAAAACATCGAAATGCGATTAAAAATGTTGAGTCAAAATATAGACTCTGATTTTTCAAGGACTAATAATAGTTTTAATTAATTTATTAATATTTTCTACAGAAAAATAATGAAATTGCAGGTTTTTGTAGTTATTTTTTTAATAGAAAAAAATCAAAAAACCAAAATAAATTTCAATTTACAGGAAAAAAATTAAACTGAAATAAAAATTAAAAAAATTATGCAGAAAATAAAGAAAAAAAAATTAATTAAAAACAAATTTTTGTTTTAAAATATTTTTTTTTTTTAAAAAAAATAAAATTTAATAAATTTCTTTACCTTTTTTTTCATGGAAAAATTTTAAAAATTTGGCTGAAACATAAAACGTATTTTTTATTATTATTTGT
>Ga0302140_10006702_pt1 | contig 14441 bp, 14 predicted proteins | sample I_Bog_E1_1_FD_202095 | JGI IMG/M metagenome (GOLD analysis project Ga0302140, IMG submission 202095) | Peat permafrost microbial communities from Stordalen Mire near Abisko, Sweden - I_Bog_E1_1 | ecosystem: Environmental > Terrestrial > Soil > Wetlands > Peat | place: Sweden: Abisko, Stordalen...
AATGACTAAGGTAGGGTGAGGACGACGTGCCCAATCTTCCGTCCATCTCAGACCGTTTCGTGGGCGGTGCTGATATCCACGAGCGGAAACCGATGCGCAATTGCAAAAGTGGCGTTGCCGGTCGCCGCCCATTGAGCGATGTCATCAATGGCCGCTCGCTTAGCATCGTTGCTCATCGAGTAGACCAGAACGTTTCGGATATTGATGTTTCGAGTCGCGAGCGCGTAGAACGGGTACGCTGGCGTCGGAGCGCCCATTGAAGCATACGATGCGATCGTTCCACCGTCACCAATAAGCGCGGTGCTCGTTGAGAGGTTGACTCCAAAGTCGACGTCGATAATGAGATCTACGCCGCGTTCGTCCCGCAACGATACCGTCGATCACGAATTGTTTTCCATGCGCCAAGGTGACGGGATTGCTTGTCACTGCGAATAACGTATATCCCCGAATCGGCAGTTTTTTTTTCAAGCGGACCATGAGCGGGTAAGGTGTCGGTTCAGCGGGCAGCGCCTCATAGAGAAACAGGTGCCACTATCGGACACGGCGGCGGCTAATGCCTTGACCCCAGGGCTGCCGACAGGGTCGAACGCTATGCGTGCGTCTTTGTCATGGGTCATGCGCATTACCTCCGCCGTCACGTCCTGTTCTTTCGTCGCGACCACATACGCCGCGCCAGCCTTCATCAGGGCGTCACGCTTCGCGCTCGTCCGAGTTATCGCAATCGGAATCGCGCCTAGACTGTTGGCGATCTGAATAGCGGCGAGTCCGATGCTGCTAGATGCTGCGGTGATGATAATGCCAAGAAAAGATTGCACTAACCTTATTTTTAATTTTTTATTAAACCTATAGGCACAACTTCCCGCATAAAAAATGAATGCCGGATGTTACCGTTGTTGGTTAAAGGTCAATATTTGATAATAATTTTCATAAAATGCCGTATCGGTTTTTAGAATAAATTGGCGGCATAGTGTCATTTTTAACTAAAAAAATGGCAAACATTCACACTCCACACGGTTATCGATCACATTATGAATATTTTTACTCGTGCTGATTTTTTTCAGTTCGATTATGCATGAAATATCGTTGGAATATATGAACATTAATAAGTAAACTACTTTATAACATTTAGGCTCAATGAGAATTAAAACTTTTCATAAATGAAAATGTGATTCCTATTTTTGAGCTTCTGCTATTTTTTAAATAAGGTATGCTACCTCCAGCATGGATTTTTTATAATCATGGTAACATAGTAAGTCGCTATATTTACTATGAGAGGTAATTAATTAAAAACGGTCAAATTTTATCCATTGTTCGCAAGGGAAAGAGTCTCAATCGGTGAGAAGTATTGAATCCAACGGGGTTCTTGCAATGATTCGTCATGCCAATTAATCGGTCAGATTGAAATTTTACAGCAAATCAATTTTCCGAACCATCCGTTATCAAAGTGTACATCGGCGCCGATTCCGATCTCTTACATACAAATATTTTTTTTCATATCAACTAAATTTTTATCCTGCGTGCCAGGATTGAGATCGCCATAACTTTTTTTAAACAAAAATTTTGCCAAGCAACAGCTTAGATCGCTTAAAAGGGATGGGGTTTTCTTTACTATTTAGCCCATCGATTTAAGAGTAAAGCTAGAGGCATAATTATATGATAAACGATACGAAATTGAGCTCGATTTCTGGATGGGCAACGTTTTCCTCACGTCTGCAACAGGAAATCGCTGAACAAGCGCGGATTCGTCATGAAAAGGCGGGAAGTATTGTGTTTCATCAGGGGATGGCGGCTGAAGTTGTCGCCTGGACGATGAAAGGGCTATTGTTCACGCAAACGCAGCATGTAAACGGTGACCAAACATTATTGAGCCATATTCCGCCGGGGAGATTAGTTTTATTTAATCACGTATGGCAGCAGCGACCCGTTGGCCGCGATTATTATGCGGTAACGGATGTTGAGTTACTGATATTTCCCCGTGGTTATGCTGCAAAATTATTGGCACAGCACGAAGAGTTCAAAATGTTTGTTATTGATGCGTTGACTGAGCGGTTGAATGATCTGGATCGGGTACTCTATACCCACAAAGTCGCCTCTCGCGAACAAAGTATCGCCTGCTTCCTGGTCGATTGCAGCATCATCGAGAAAGACGGTTTCTATCTTCCGTTCACGATGCAATTTATGGCGGACTGTCTGCGGCTGTCACGGCCATTTATCTCTAATGCTCTGAAAATTCTTAAAAATAACTCTCTTATCGATCTCCGCTACGGTAAGGTTTTCATTCTGGATATTGATCGTCTACGCAAAATAGCTTATTCGCGTGAAGTCTTCAAATTGTGAGTTACCGCAAGCGGCGAATGGTAATTTTTGCCATTTTATCGGGTAAAAAACAATTAGGATAGCTTCATTATTTAAGGTAGCGGGAGGTGGTCATGTACAGTGAAACTTATCCACTCACGGAGGTTGCATCTATACCTATACCCTCGGCGGAATATTCTCTATCTGATCCCTATATGATGACCAGAATGCTGTTTTTCTGGCATCTGGGTATGACCGGTTCGATTTCTTCCGCGTCGGAAAAAATGGGGGTTTCTATTTCCTCTGGGTCACGTTGGCTTGCTGATTTAGAAAAAGAGATAGGTTGCCAACTCTATCGTAGGAATAACAAGACCCAGCGTCTCACTGAGGCTGGGGCCTATCTCTACGACAAGTTTTGTCTCATTCATCAAGAAGTCTGTCAACTCAAGCGTGCACTCAGTGATTTTTCCACCGTGGAGCAAGGAACCATTCGCGTTTGTTGTACCCCCGTGTATGCGGAAAAATTCCTGATACCCATCGTTGCCCGCTATTTATCAATGTATAAACGAGTAAATTTTTCTATTGATGTTTCTGCGTTCGGTATCCGGTCATGGAAAGAGTACGATATTATTATTGGTGCGATTAATTCATTGAATAGTTATCGCGATGATCAGTTGCCGTTGGTCTGCCGTAACCTGATGTGTGAACCCTTTGTTACTGTCGCGTCCGCCAGGTATTTGGAGCTGAATGGCCAACCAAAACATCCTTCGGAGCTATCACAATATCATTGCCTCTACGCCAGTTCTTTAACCGGAGGTAATGAATGGGTTTATACCCTTAAAGATGAAAAACACTTCTTCAAGGTATCAAAATCACTGGAGATTTGTGACAGTGCCTTGTTACGAAAAGCAGTGATAACGGGTGCGGGAATTGCTTATTTACCCCGTTATGTCGTGCAGCAAGATATAGATGATGGGCATCTGGTCACGCTATTTACGCAATGGAAAACATCTGACTGGTTACTTAACCTCTATTATCCGTCCCAACGATATATGACTAGTTGCTTGACATCATTTAAAGAATTCTTACTGGAGCAACATGCGTATGCGTGTGAGCTCGGGCAGTAAATTTTTTGTTGTACACGTTTATGTGAACAATATCACGTTAAGGCATAATAGGATAATTCATACGAATGAGTGGGTTGTTCTCTTTGCATAAATGGGAAATAGGTTCTTAGAATGGTTATTCTAAATCCTCATTATGAATGGTAGGTTATATAGGCTTTGATAACTTACATAAAATTATTAATAAGATTAAAAGTATCATAAAAAAGTGGCGCCAGTCCCGCTAGCGGATGCCTTGGCTAAATATTATAAGCGTTATTTGTAGTGTTTTTTTCTCAATCCGAGTGATTATTAACGTAAGTAAAAGATATTTTAGTATTTTATTCAAAAGCGTTGAAAAATTTTTTACCTATTCTATTTATTTAATAAGGTGGCTATTATGCAACAACAAGAGATAACGAATGGCCTGCCTTACTCCAATACACGATGTAATTTTGGCAGTTGGGGTTGGAGTATTGTGGGATTCAGTTTTTTGATGTATTACAATTTCGCAGCCTGGACGGCAGATGGTTTAAATATTATCGTTCAGAGCTTTGTCGATATGCATGGCTGGAGTTACGCAACATTATTAGCGTTTTCCACGCCGGCAGGCTGGGTTGGCGTCTTTGGCGCACTATTAATCGCCGAGGTGATTAATCGTAAAGGCGCGAAACTGGTTGCGGTGGTGTGCATCATTTTGCTGGGGCTCACCGTGATGTGGTTCGGCCATGCGCGTTCTTATACCGAATACGCGATAGGCCTGGTGTTGATGAATCTGTTGGCGACGGGATGTTGTTTTAATGTTCCCGGGACATTGCTCAATACCTGGTTTCCACGCAAAAAAGGGCTGGCCTTGGGGTGGGCAACCATGGGGATGTCGCTGTGTACCGCGACGCTGGTGCCTATGTTTTATTTCCTGTTTAACCGAGTCGGCATTCCCAATGGTTATGCCGTGGTCGGCGGCGTGTTGGTTGCACTCGGTATTATTACTATTTTTTGGATACGCAATACACCGGAAGAACTGGGTCTCTATCCCGACAATCTACCGGTTTCGCAGCAGCAATTGGATGCCAATCTGGCCGTATTAAACAATTACCAGAGTCCGTTTACGTATAAAGTCTTATTCAAAGATCGGGATATGTGGCTTATCGCCATCGGTTTTGGCTTGCTGTGGTTGGTGGATATCGGCGTGGTGAGTCAATTGGTGCCTCGGCTAATATCCATTGGTTATGACAAAGGGACAGCCGTATTGATGTTTACCACCGCGGCACTGTTTTGTGCTGTCTTCAGCTACGTCTGGGGTTGGATTGATGTCAAAATCGGCACCCGGAAGGCCAGTGTGATTTATGCCGCGTTTTTTGTCATTACGCACGCGTGTTTATTAGTTCGCGGTAATGACTATTTCACCTATTTTACATTGTTGCTGGTGGGCGCCAGTATTGCCGGTATCAAGGAACTGTGTACATCCATGGTGGGTACTGTCTATGGCCGCTATGATTTTGCCGCGGTTAATCGGCTGATATCGACTATCGCGTGTTTATTCCGCGTCTGCTGTTTCATTGTGGTTGCGATTAGCCTGAAATATACCGGCCAATATGACGCTGCCTATAAGTTTTTTATCGTGCTAGATGTTGTGGCCGGTGTTCTTATCTATTTTATTACGGATACATGCAAGGGAAAAGCAGAAGTGATTGTACCTGCTTATCGATCTGACTATCGATCAAATAATGTCCCTATTTGATGATAAAAATGTGCGGCTATAGAAATAATTAAACCCACTAATTGTGATGATGGTAGAGAAGTTATTCGTTTGAGGAAAAATATTATGTTGGAAAAACCACAATTATCACCCGAACAAGCGGCGGCTATGATTAAGGAGGGCATGACGATTATGATCGGCGGTTTTATGGCGGTCGGTACACCTGAAAAAATCATTGATGCCATTGTTCTCGCCGGAACTAAAAATCTCACCATCATTGCCAATGACACGGGATTAATTGATCGGGGTATTGGCAAGCTGATAATGAATAAACAAGTCAGCAAGATGATTGCCTCCCACGTTGGTCTTAATCCGGAAACCGGACGGCAAATGGCTCGCGGCGAGCTGGAGATGGAGCTGGTTCCGCAGGGGACATTGGTCGAGCGGATCCGCGCTCACGGTGCCGGATTGGGTGGGGTGCTGACACAAACGGGATTAGGCACATTGGTGGAGCAAGGCAAAGAAAAGATCATTATCGACGATAAATGGTTTTTGCTGGAAAAACCACTGCATGCGGATATTTCATTGATTTGTTGCTCCCTGGCTGATAGGGCGGGTAATGCTATTTTCAATAAAACAACCAAGAATTTTAATCCGGTCATGGCCACGGCAGCAAATATTGTTATTGCTGAATGCGAAGATATTGTTCCGATGGATCAAAACGCCGCCGACCGCTTTAATATCCCCGGTATTTTTATTGATTACCTGGTTGCAAGGGGAGAAAAATAATGGATAAAGAATTAGTCAGGCAACGTATTGCCCGTCGCGTTGCGCAGGAATTATCCCGCGGTGATTTAGTGAATTTAGGAATTGGGTTACCCACATTGGTGGCCAATTATATTTCAGACGATCTCGGTATTATTTTTCAGTCGGAAAACGGTTTGGTGGGCCTCGGGCCAATGCCAACCGAAGATAATGCCGACCCGGATTCAACCAATGCGGGTGGACAACCGGTCACTGTGGTCCCCGGTGCGGCATTTTTCGACAGTGCGCTTTCTTTTACCATTATTCGCGGCGGCCATGTCGATGTCACCGTATTAGGGGCATTGGAAGTCGACCGTGAAGGCAATCTGGCCAACTGGATTATTCCGGGAAAGATGGTGCCCGGCATGGGCGGCGCCATGGATCTGGTCAACGGTGCCAAGCGCGTCATTATCGCCATGGAACATTGTGACAAGCGTGGTCAGGCCAAGATTCTTGAACGTTGTCAACTGCCGCTGACCGCGGCGAAACAAGTCAATCTTATCATCACTGAAAAAGCGGTGATTGAGGTCAATAACGGCTTGTTATTGAGGGAAATTGCCATCGATAGCTCGTTGGAAGAAGTGTTAAGTCAGACCGCAACCGAACTTCGGATCGCGGATGATTTAAAAACATTTGGCACAGAGGAGATGCAGTAATGAAAGTCATTCATGTGAATGAGGCAAATGCCTATAGTCCGCCGTTGCACCACGGCATGGTGGCGTTAAAGCTCAGTGATAAGACGGTCACCGGGGCGGAGAAATTTTGGTGTGGTCTGTCGCATTTTCTGCCGGGCGGCGGGGCGGATTGGGCCTATGAAGATTCCTCCACAGAAAAAATTTACATCGTATTGGAGGGGGAAATCACCATCAAGACCAAAGAGGACAATCAAACGCTATCGAAAGGCGATCTGGTTTATCTGGCGCCGTTTGAAGGGCGATCGGTTATCAATAACAGCCGGTATCCGGCGAGTATGTTAGTCATCTCCAATAATGGCTAAGTAAAATAAGGATAGAGAAAATGGACAAAAATTGGGATTCAAAAGTTAAAAATCTGTTCAGCCTGAAGGATAAAGTCGTGGTCGTTACCGGCGGCGCCGGCTCGCTGGGCGAAGGGGTTGCCCGTGGCTTGGCCAATTTCGGCGCGCGAATCGTGGTGACGGGCCGCACCGCCGCTACGCTGGAAAAAGCCGCTAGTCAGGTGCGTGAAGCCGGTGGCGAAGCGCTGGTCATCGTCGCCGATGTTACCGACGAGAATTCAGTACGGAAATTATCCGAACAGGTTTTAGCGGCCTACGGGAGGGTCGATATTCTAGTCAATGTGGCGGGTATCGCCATTCGCCATCCCGCCGAAGAGTTTGATATTGCCGATTTCCGTAAAGTCATCGATGCCAATGTGACCGGGACGTTTATTCCTTGCAAGATTTTTGGCGCCATTTTCAAAAAGCAAGGGTACGGCAAGATTGTTAATACCTCGTCAGTACGGGCTTTTGCCGGCCATCCGGGCGGTTATGCCGCTTACGGTACCTCGAAAGGGGCCATCAACCTGTTGACCAAGCAACTGGCAACCGAATGGGCAAAATATCACATTAATGTGAATGCGGTTGCGCCGACTATTTTCTGGACGCCGTTGACGCAAGAAGTGCTGGAGAATGAAAAACTGAAGAAGATATTTCTCGACCGCATTCCGTTCGGGCGTGCGGCGCTGGTTGAAGACATGGTGGGCAGCACCGTTTATTTGTGTTCGGCCGCCGCGGATTTCATTACCGGCCAGATAGTGTATGTCGATGGCGGCTGTACGGCGGGTTGAGGAGACGGTTATGGCAAAGCAATTTACCGGCAAAGTGGCAATCCTTGGCGGAGGGTTGATGGGCAGCGGTATTGCTCAAATCTTTGCTTCGCAGGGAAGTGACGTCGCTATTTATGATGTTGATTGGCTCGGCTGCCACGCGTCAGAAAATATCGTCGCCAATATGACGCAAATGCAAAGGTATGGTCTGATGGATGCCAAGAAGATCCGCGCTACGTCTGATCGTGTGCGCCTGTCCGGAGATCTGGAAGAGGCGGTCAGCGATGCCGAACTGGTCATCGAATGCATACCGGAAAATCTGGCGCTGAAACAGCAATTGTTTGCTCGGCTGGATACGCTTTGCCCAGTGTCGACCATTCTGGCGTCCAATACGTCGGTCATCAGTATCACCCAGATAGCACAGGACGTTGTACACAAAGAACGGGTGGTCGGCACCCATTTTTGGAATCCACCCTTCCTTATTCCGCTGGTGGAGGTTATCCGGACCGAGTGGACCAGCGATAGGGTATTTGAAGGCGTGTATCAAATTTTGCAGCAGGCCGGCAAACACCCGGTGCGCGTCAAAAAAGATGTTCCCGGCTTTTTGGTTAACCGGCTGCAACATGCTCTGTGGCGGGAAGCGATTTATCTGGTGGAACAGGGGATCGCCGATGCCAAAACCGTGGATGAAGGGATACGTTATGGTTTTGGTTTGCGCCTGCCGGTATTGGGACCGCTGGAAAATGCCGATATGGTGGGTACCGATTTAACGTTGGCGATACACGAATATCTGTTCCCTTATTTGAATAATGCGACTACGCCTTCTCCGTTGCTGCGCCAATGCGTGGAACAAAAAAAATTAGGCTTCAAAAGCGGCGAGGGTTTTCAGCGATGGAATGAAAGCGAAATTAAAGCGAGTCGTGAAGGCTTGGTGGAATACCTGCTGCAAGTTATAGCAAAACATTAGGAGTCATATCATGGGTAAAAAAGTATTTGTAGATTTAACGCATCCTTTTAGCGCGGACACTCCTCGGTGGCCTTATTTTGATAAGCCGCTCATTGATAATACGCATACCATGGCTAAAGGCGGCGTTTTAACACAAAGAATTTCCTGTACGATGCACACCGGTACTCACTGCGATGCGCCTCGTCATGTTATGGAAATTGAGTTTGATGGTAAAAGAGCGCGTTATACGCATGAAATGCCAGTCGATGCTTATACTGGCGAAGCCATTTGTCTTGAAATCAAAGTTGAACGTTGGGGCCTGATCTTGCCAAAGCACCTGGAAGATGCCTGTCAACGAGCACATATCAAACCAGCAGAGTTAGACGGCATGGTGGTTTGCTTGAATACCGGAATGCATCGTAAATTTGATGATTCAAAGGAATATTATCACTATTCTTGCGGCACCGGTGTTGAAGCTGGTAAATGGTTCGTTAAGCATAAAGTGAAATGCGTGGCAATGGATATGCAGGCCTTAGACCATCCATTACATACCGCCATGGGTAATAACGGCGCCACCAGAATGAATTTACTTGGCGCATCCGGACGCCCCATCACCGAAGAATTTATCGAGCAGTTTGGCAAAGAAGCTTATGCTGAATTCGATAAAGAAACCTACATTAAAATTCACGGACAAGAAGCTTATGACGCTAAATTTGGCGATCTGGAGGCTATTGGCTGTTGGGGTACCTGGGAACCTTGCCACAAGCAATTACTTGGCCATGGAATCGTGGGTGTGGAAAACCTCGGTGGTAATTTGGATAAAGTTTCAGGTAAACGTTTTCGATTCTTTTGCTTCCCATTACGCTGGTATTTAGGTGACGGCTCAATGGCGCGTTGTGCCGCCGAAATAGATGAAGATGACATCAATGATGTGCCAGAAAGAACCTACAGCTACGGTGGGTGTGTTTAATAAATAAAATTAAAATACGGGAGATGTTGATTATCCGATGGCTAGCGGAAATGGATGAGGATGATCTGCATAAAATAACGGATTGTATTTATTCATCATGAATATATTGATACTCGTTTTATCATTGAACTAAGGTCAATAACCGTTCTGCTATTGACGCAGTTTAAATGGGATTTATTTAATGGCGACCTTATCGGTTGGGGATAACATTTGCTTATTTTCAACCGAGAGTCGCTGCCGAATAGAATAAAGAGTTTATTTATTGGAGCAATATATGGTGGACGTGGTTATTGTCAGTGCTGCCAGAACACCTATCGGTAGTTTTGGCGGGGCATTGAAAGATTTATCCGCGGTGCAGCTTGGTGAATATGCGGTATCGGCCGCCATAGCGCGCGCATCGATAAAACCGTCTGACGTGGACGAAGTGATTTTGGGTAATGTGCTGGGCGCCGGCCTGGGGCAAAACGTGGCGCGCCAGGTCGCTATCGCCGCCGGCGTTCCCTATGAGAAAAGCGCCTTCAATGTCAGCAAGGTCTGCGGCTCGGGACTCAAAGCGGTGATCCTCGCGGCGCAGGCCATCATGCTGGGGGATGCGGATATTATCGTCGCGGGTGGAACCGAAAGCATGAGTAATGCCCCCTACCTGGCCTCTGCCGCGCGCTGGGGACAACGCATGGGTGACGGCTCTTTGGTTGACAGCCTGCTGCGCGACGGTCTGACTGATGCCTTTTCCGGGGAGCCGATGGGGATCACGGCAGAAAATCTGGCGCAAAAATATGTTCTGACGCGTCAGGATCTTGATACGTTCGCCGCGGAAAGCCAACGGCGAACAGAACAGGCGCAAAAGGAGGGCCGATTCGATGCTGAAATCGTACCGATTGAAGTCAAGCAGCGCAAAGAGACTCGCGTGGTCAATCAGGACGAATTCCCGCGCCCTGGCACTACACTGGAAACATTGGCAAAGTTGCGCCCGGCATTCAAACCCGATGGGGTGGTGACGGCGGGGAACGCCTCCGGCATTAACGATGGTGCTGCGGCATTGGTGCTGATGAACCGGGCTAAGGCAGCGCAATTAGGGTTGAAACCACTCGTGGTGATTAAATCTTGGGGCAACGGTGGGGTCGATCCGGCCATTATGGGATACGGCCCGGTGCCGGCAACCCAAAAAGCACTGGATAAAGCGGGGTTAACCGTCACGGATTTAGATTTGGTTGAAGCTAATGAGGCGTTTGCCGCTCAATCATTAAGTGTCATGAAAGGACTCGGTTTTGACGCGGCTAAAACCAATGTTAATGGTGGGGCGATTGCGTTGGGGCACCCCATTGGCGCATCCGGCGCACGTATTTTGGTCACGCTGATCTATGAAATGCTGCGGCGTCAGGCACATTGCGGTTTGGCAACGTTATGTATCGGCGGCGGAATGGGATTGGCGTTAATCGTCGAGACTGAATTATAAACCCGGGAGTATGACCATGGCCTTAGAAAATAAAGTAATTCTTACCGTCGCGTGTACCGGAGCATGGCCGCAAAAAAGCGACACGCCCCATATCCCGTTAACACCACAGGAAGAAGCGGATGAAATTGTTCGTTGTTGTGACGCTGGCGCTTCCATTGCTCATATTCATGTGCGTGATGATAAACATCAGGCTTCAATGGATTTTGATAAATTTGCTGACACGGTTCGATTAGTGCGCGAACGATGCAATATTGTGATCAACCTGACCACCTCGGGAGGATTGGGATTAACGGATGAAATTCGTATGAAGCCGTTTCAACAATTACATCCTGAGATGGCCTCATTTGATGCCGGCACCATGAATTGGGCACACAGTACGATTTTTGAAAATAGCCCGCGCTTTTTGGAAAAATTGGCTGTTTCGATGAATGAAAATCAGGTGAAACCCGAGTTTGAAATCTTCGACGGTGGGATGATTTATAATGTGCTTTATTATATGAAAAAAGGCGTACTCAAAGGACGCCCGCATTTTCAATTTGTACTCGGGGCGCCCGGTGGTATGACGGCGGAAATCCGTAATTTGATGTATTTACTGGATACTTGTCAGCAACACTTTGGTCAGGATTTTACCTGGTCGTCATTGGGTATTGGTCGGGGGCATTTACCTATTCTTTATACCACCCTGGCATTAGGTGGAAATATTCGGGTCGGCATGGAGGATAATATATTTTATCGCAAGGGAGAGCTTGCTGAGTCCAATGCTTTATTTGTCGAACGCGTTAAGCGGTTGGCGGCGGAAATGGATAAAACGCTCGCTACGCCGGACGAAACCCGTCAGATTTTGGCATTAACGTAACGATTTCTTCTGGATATTTTAAGGGGATTTTTCTTCATAAGAAAGAAATCGTATCTTAAAAAAATGAACCGTATAGCTTTTTCCATCTGCGAGTATGGCATGTGGAAGTTGTCGCCTGTTTTTACTGTTCTGGGTGTATCTCATTGTGAAAAGGTTTTATAAAAATGAAAAAAAATTCATTCATCAGCAATTTCGCAACGGTGACAATATCAGCAGCAGGTCTGTCTTGTTTTATGGCTTGGGGGGCGGAAGGTATTAGCCCGCTCTTGCCGGGTGCGACGACCGGCGGCGCAGCTGGTGCGTTGCCGCCTGACGGAATCTATTTTTCCACGGATGCTGAATATGAATACGGCCATGTCGTGGATGGGGCGGGCAATACGGCTCGCACTCCTGGTGGGGAAAAAATAAAGGAAAAAAATATCAGCGTGGTACCTTCTATACTCTGGGTACCTGGCTGGGAGGTATGGGGTGCCCGCTATGGCGCGGCTATTGCGCAGCCCTATAAATTTACACAAACACATTTTCATGGTGGGTCTGATAATAGCATCGTTGACAGCAATGGCCTGGTGAATACCAGCATTTCGCCAGCGATATTATCATGGGATCTGGGTAATGGTTATCATCTTGGTACCGGGCTTGCGGTGGTATTACCGAACGGAAAATTTGATTATTCCTACAGTGCCGCCGAGGGGCGTAAGGTTAAGTCATCCACGACCATTGGCAATGATTATTGGACCTTTGAACCCAATTTGGCCATCAGTTATCTTAATAATGGCTGGAACTTTACATTAAATAATATTGTGGATATCAATACTAAAAATCATACCACGGATTATCAATCGGGAAATTTTTATTATCTCGATGCAACTGCCGCCAAAACCATTGATCATTTCACCGTGGGTGTGATTGGCAATTATACCCAGCAGATTTCAGATGACAAAATCGGCGGGCATACCGTTGCGGCAGTGAATGATTTGAATTCTGAGGGAAGTCAGGTCGATCATGTCTTAATCGGGCCCTTGCTGGGCTATGATTTTGGTTCCTTTTCTGTGACGGCGCGCTTTCTTTATGCGCTTCATGCAGAGAACGACCAGGATAATTCATTTTTCCATGTGGGTTTCACCGTGCCGATTAAATTCTGAACCATTAATTGGGTCATATTTGTCTGTTGCCGGTGCCTGCTATTTACCTGGATTACACGCGGAGGTGAGCTGTTCGAAACATGATTTTTTCTGAGGGAAAGCAATTTATCGGGCGACGAGGATGGTTATGAAAATTGGTATACCGAAAGAACAATTAGCCAATGAGGCGCGTGTTGCGGCAACACCTAAAACAGTGGAACAACTGTTGACGCTTGGTTTTTCCGTGGTCATTGAACAAGGCGCGGGGCGAAAAGCGAGTTTTGATGATGTGGCTTATCAGGCGGCGGGTGCGACTCTGGTTGATGGTATTGAAGTCTGGTTGGCGGATGTGATCCTGGCGGTCAATGCGCCACGGGACGACGAAATAGGGCTGATGCGGGCCGGCAGTACGCTTATCTGTTTTATCTGGCCGGCGCAACACCCAGACTTATTGAAAAAACTGGCCGTACGTCAGGTCAATGTATTGGCCATGGATTCGGTACCGCGTATTTCGCGCGCCCAGTCAATGGATGCGTTGAGTTCAATGGCCAACATTGCCGGTTATCGGGCCATCATCGAAGCGGCCCATGAATTCGGCCGCTTTTTCACCGGGCAAATCACCGCCGCGGGTAAAGTCCCGCCGGCGAAAGTGATGATTATCGGCGCCGGCGTGGCGGGACTGGCGGCCATTGGCGCCGCCGGTAGCCTGGGGGCTATCGTCCGGGCTTTTGATACGCGTCCGGAAGTGAAAGAACAGGTACAGAGCATGGGGGCCGAATTTCTCGAACTGAGTCTCAAAGAAGAGGCTGGTAGCGGGGATGGCTACGCCAAAGTGATGTCAGCGGCTTTTATCCAGGCCGAGATGGCGCTGTTTGCCGCCCAGGCGCAGGAGGTGGACATTATCGTGACCACCGCGTTGATCCCGGGTAAACCGGCGCCACGACTGATCACCCGCGAGATGGTTTCCTCGATGAAGCCGGGTAGCGTGATTGTCGATTTGGCGGCTCAGACCGGCGGTAATTGCGAACTGACAGTGGCGGACCAGGTGACGGTGACCGGGAATGGCGTGCGGATCATTGGGTACACGGATTTGCCCAGCCGACTGCCGACCCAGTCCTCGCAACTTTATGGCACCAACCTGGTTAACTTGCTCAAGCTGCTCTGTAAAGCGAAAAATGGCGACATCATTATCGATTTTGATGATGCGGTGATCCGTGGCGTAACGGTGGTGAAACTCGGTGAGGTGACCTGGCCGGCGCCGCCCATCAAAGTATCGGCGCAGTCGGTGCGCTCTACGCCGATCTCCATCCCCAGCGCGTCGGTCAAACCGAACGCGTCCTGGAAAAAATACCTGCTGCTGGTGGTGGCGATAGTGCTATTTGGCCGCTTGGCCAACGTAGCGCCAC